>OGNF01003128.1_pt1 | contig 11480 bp, 10 predicted proteins | sample 1573321 | NCBI WGS metagenome assembly OGNF01 (sample SAMEA2581911, study PRJEB24529) | metagenome | biome: Human gut stool | place: China | collected 2011
GCAGAAAATTATGTCCTATGAATTAAAGATAATTGTTAAAGTTTATTTAATAAGATTAAAAGCTATTTTGGATTTTTCGCCACTGTAGTAGCGGAACATAACCTTGGCTATGATTTTCTCTTTTTTAACGAAAGTGTTAACCCAGTATCTGGAATCCTTGGAGTTGTTACGGTTGTCGCCAAGCATAAAATAACAGCCTTCAGGAACAATATAAGTATATGTTTCACCATCATCAAAGATGTAATCCTTGATGTAAGGTTCATCTAGCTCATCACCGTTGATATATACTCGTCCACCTTTTATCTGTACAATATCGTTTGGAAGACCGATTATACGTTTGACATAATTCTGGGATTCGTCATCTGGAAACTTGAATATGATTATATCTCCACGTTCAGGCTCTGAGAATTTATATGAAAGCCTGAAACCGAATAATCTGTCGCCTTCCCATATAGTATCACGCATGGAACCAGATGGAACCTCAGCGTTGATTATTATGAAATTCGTAAATATAAGAGCAAATATAGCAGCAAAGGCTACTATTTTAAAGAAACTAAAGGCTTCTGACAAAATAAAGCTTACAAGTCCCTGTGAATTATTTTTCTGGTTGGAAGCTTTTGAATCATATTTGTTATAATTACGATTGATGGAATAATCATCATCTGAATCGTTGTAAGAATCAGCATATTCATCATCGCTATCATAATACTCATCATCATTACCATCATAGTTATCATCTTCAAAATCTATAAAACCATAATCTTCATCATCATCTTCTGGTGTAAAATAATTATTATTGTTTGACATATATTTCCCCATTCTGGTGCGTAGTAAAAAGTCATATGAATTTCATTAAAATAACCCCACCTTGCTTGAAACAGATGGGGTTATCTGAAATACTAAGCACAATTTAATATATGCTTATATAATATGTTATATTAAGTTATTTTGCAAGTAATTCCATAATCTTATTACTTCTTTGTATAAATGCAGTCATCTGTGCAGGAGCAAGAGGTGCATGGCTTATAAGAGCAAGATCATATAACTGTTGGCAGATGATGTCAGTATTTTCACCATCCTTGTGCTCTACGATGTATTTTACAAGCTCATTGTTGGCGTTAAGAACAAGTGTCTGTCCGTTTGAACCAAACATAGCTGGATCCATACCAGACATACCATACATTTTCATCATATCCTGCATACGTCTGTCCTGTTCAGAAAGAGTAATCATAGAAGATACAGATGCATCCTTAAGTTTTTCAACCTTGATATTTATATTATCGTTATTAAGAGCTTTCTTGAAAGCAGCAGTAAGAGCTTCTGTAGTATCCTTTAACTCATCTTCGTTAGTTTCTTCTTTAAATATATCAGAAAGATCTGTATCAATTCTTGCAAACTTAAGACCTTCATTCTTACCTTCAAGATGAGTGATAAATGGCTGGTCAATATTATGAGTAAGAATGATAGCATCCATATTCTCTTTCTTAAACATATTGATATACTGGCTCTGTTCCTTCTCATCAGTTACATAGAAGACTGTATTCTCGTGCTTTTCCTTGTTAGCTTCAAGGTAATCCTTAAGTGTTAAATACTTGCCTTCAAGGTTCTTGAATATAATGTAATCATTCATCTTCTCAGCGAACTTTTCATCTTTTAAGCAGCCAAATTTGATGAATGGGTTGATGTCATCCCAATATTTCTCATAGTTCTCACGATTAGTCTTGCACATACCAGAAAGCTTGTCAGCAACCTTTTTAGTAATGTAATCAGAAATCTTCTTAACAAAGCCATCATTCTGGAGTGCAGAACGTGATACGTTAAGAGGAAGATCTGGGCAATCAATTACACCCTTTAAGAGAAGAAGAAATTCAGGAATAACTTCCTTGATGTTATCTGCAACGAATACCTGATTATTGTAAAGCTTAATTGTTCCTTCAATTGACTCGTATTCTGTGTTAATCTTAGGGAAGTAAAGTATACCCTTTAAGTTGAAAGGATAGTCCATATTAAGGTGAATCCAGAATAAAGGCTCTTTATAATCGTTAAATACCTTGCGGTAGAATTCCTTATATTCATCCTCAGTACATTCGTTAGGGTGCTTAGTCCAGAGAGGGTGGATATCATTGATAGCAACAGGTCTTTTAACAATCTTAGCCATCTTCTTTGCTGGAACTTTTTCGACTGTCTCTTTAGTGCCGTCCTCTTTTTCAACTTCTTCTGTAACAGCTTCCTTGATAAATGTATCAAGAACAGTATCCTTATCTGTTACTTCTTCCTCTGGAATCTCTTCTGTCTGTTCGCCGGCATCTTCATTAGTAAGGAAGATTGGTACTGGCATAAATGAGCAGTACTTTTCAACTACTTCACGAGCCTTGTATTCATTGGCGAATTCGTAGCTGTCTTCATTTAAGTAAAGAGTGATAGTGGTACCAGGAGTTGCAGCTGTTCCATCAGACATATCATACTCTGTACCGCCGTCACATTCCCAGTGAACAGCCTTAGCACCTTCCTTAAAAGAAAGAGTATCAATAGTAACCTTATCAGCTACCATAAATGCTGAGTAGAAACCAAGTCCGAAGTGACCGATAATCTGGTCATCATTAGCCTTGTCCTTATATTTTTCAAGAAATGCTTCTGCACCAGAGAAAGCAATCTGGTTAATATATTCTTCAACTTCACCATCAGTCATACCAATACCATTATCAATAATCTTGATAGTCTTATTATTAGCACTTACTTTAACATCAATCTTATATTCAATATCATCAGGTGCTTCATATTCACCAATCATATCAAGCTTTTTAAGCTTTGTTATGGCATCGCAGCCGTTAGATATAAGCTCTCTGTAGAAAATATCGTGGTCAGAGTACATCCATTTTTTAATTATTGGAAAAATATTGTCACTGTTAATAGATAAACTTCCGTGTGTATTAGACATAATTATTATCTCCTATCTTTTAATATTCATTAGATGTAAAGAATAAATATATGTATCTTTATATCCTTAATTAAGTCTAAGTTTAATATTGTTAAAAGTGGAAGTCAAGCAGAAATTAGCACTCAAATCTAATGAGTGCTAACAAAAATGGAGATAATACAGTAAAATCAAGGCTTTAGATAAATATTAAATATTAATAAACTCACTATAATTCTTCAAAATCAAGACCGGCATTAGCAAGAAATGTCTTAACATACTTGTCGAAAGCTGTATCAAGCTGCTTATCTAATGTAAATACATTAAGAGAAGTTCCTGTAATAATATCTACATGACCTTCCTGATACTTCATATTAATAAAGAGACCATTAACATTCTCAGGCATAACAGCGATGTTATTCTTTGCGATAATATCTGTGACAAGTTCATAAGAGGCAAGCATAACAAGCTTCATAGCAGCAGGAACTTTATTACCCTTAATAAGACTAAAACAGAATGGCTTAATATTACCCCATTCTGAATAAGACTTTTCGTTATTATTAAGATTATCCCATTCTTCATCAGAATAATATTCCCTGTTAATCTGTCCATTAATAGTGTATGAACACGCAGTCTTTATTGTGGCTTCTGACAGAAGCATTCTATCGAAGGTATCCTTGATAAGCAGCTGGGACATAAATACTTTAGTGTCCTTAATGCGGAGTGAAATCATTAAATCCTCATTTCTGCGCCAGAGGGGCGCGTGATAATCTATAGTAATGCCATTAATTATAAGCTATATGAGTATACAATAAACTGTATGCGATATAAAGCATAATTTGTATATTTGCAGTATATTATGAAAAGATAAAAATGTCAATCACGAAACATTTTCTCTATGACATCAACAAGTTTGAATAGAACAGTTGAGATAATGCAGAGTATAACAATGCTCATAGATACATAAGTCATCTTGAATACCTGCGAACCATATATAATAAGGTAGCCAAGTCCCTTATCAGCGGCTAAGAATTCGCCAATTATTACACCAACAAGGCAAAGACCAATATTGACCTTCATATTGCTTATTATTATCTGCTTAGAACCGGGAAGTATGAGTTTCTTAAGAATATCTTTCTTAGTACCGCCGAGTGTCTTAATAAGAATGATTTTCTCCTTGTCAATTTCTAAAAATCCGGTATATATGTTAATTATCATACCAAATATAGCTACAGATATAGCAGTTATGATAATAGCTTTCATATTATTGCCAAGCCAGACGATTATCATAGGGGCAAGTGCTGATTTGGGCAGGCTGTTAAGCACAATAAGGAAAGGCTCAAGGCAGTCTGATAAGCCTTTCCACAGCCAGAGAAGAATTGCTGCTCCCATTCCGACAATTATAATAAGGAAGAAAGATAAAAATGTTTCAAAAAGTGTCGTCCATATATGAATGAATATGCTGTTATCTTTAGCCATAGCAATAAAAGTTGTGCATATTCTTGATGGTGAGCTGAATATAAATGGATTAAGAATACCAGTACGGGTTGATATTTCCCAGGCGGCAATAAATGCCATTAAAATCAAAAATCTTAATACAGTTATGGAGATTTTATATAATCTTATGTGGTTAAGATATTGTGTACGGGAGTTAGAGATGTCTTTTTTATTGATTGCTTTGATAGATTTATTCATTGTATATCCTCCCATATTTCATTAAAATATCCTGCAAATTCAGGAGCCTGTCTTGAAGTAAATGGTGTTCTGTCAGGAATGGAAAGGTTAATATTAACAACTTTTTTAATATGTGCAGGCCTGTGTGAAAGAATAACGACACAATCGCCCATAGAGATAGCCTCCGATATATCGTGAGTAACAAGAATGGCTGTCTTTTTCTGCTCTTTAATGATTTTGCCGATATCATCAGACACTTCAAGCCTCGTCTGGTAATCAAGAGCGGAAAATGGTTCATCAAGCAGAAGAATATCCGGGTTAAGTGCAAGGGTTCTTATTAATGCCGCACGCTGACGCATGCCTCCGGATAATTCAGAAGGATGGACATTGCAAAACTGGTATAGGCCATACTCTTTTAGCATATTGTCAACATTTTCTAAATGTTCCTTATCTTTAAGATGATTAATTTCAAGACCGAGTATCACATTTTTATAAATAGTGCGCCATTCAAATAAAGTATCCTTCTGTGGCATAAATCCAATTCTTGGAGATACAGCATTATCGTGTAAAATATCCTTGTTAAAAATAACCTCACCCTTCTGTGGTGTAAGAAGACCACATATAATAGATAGCAAAGTTGATTTGCCACAGCCGGAAGGCCCGACTATAGATGTAAAAGACTCTGGCATAATATCAAGATTGATATTATTAAGTGCTGGAATCTCTTTCTTGGGGGTATTGTATGCAAAAGAAATATCTTTAAGTGACAAAAGAGGAGGGGATGAATTGGTGGGGATAGCTTTCATAAATAACCTCTTGGTATAAGTATTGTTATTATAATTTATGCGGCGGGGGTGGAAATGTGAAAAGGTGCTTGCAATGAGAGTAAAAATATAGTATATTAAATGTATAAAAATAATAAAACAGCTGAAGAATTAAAGCGTTATATATTTATTGTCCCCAATAAATAATGCTAGTCTTTAATCTTATTCATTCTAATAAGATAAATTCCACCTTTACAATTCCACCAAATAAGGGTACAATAATTTAGGTATGCTACTATGGCTCAGTCGGTAGAGCAACTGATTCGTAATCAGTAGGTCGCCGGTTCGATTCCGGCTAGTAGCTTGCAACGTTAGCTTTGCCAGTTTTAATGGCATATCTGGATATCAGATGAGATATCCAGATATTTTTATGTTCTTTTTTGAGTGCATATGTACATAAGATTAGAGGCACAAACAGCCTTAAGGCGCATGTTTTAGGGGGTAAGATAGAAGTTATACTTCATAATTCCGGCATAAAAATAGGAAGCTGGGCATTCTTGACAAGTAAACTTAGCGTACGTATAATCAATCAAGATACAGTTAATTTAATAAAGAAAATTGTATTTTGAAGTTATGAGTAAGAATTTAAAAATAGGAGAAGAAATGGAAACTAATATTAGACAGGATAATAATGAAGAAGTAGAAATTGATATAATGCAGATATTAATGATGCTGTTATCAAAAATATGGATATTAATAGTATCTGGTATCGCAGTAGCAATTATAGCATTTTCTATTACAGAGCTTGCAATCACACCGTTGTATCAGTCATCAATAAAGTTATACATAATCAACAGACAGAATGGCTCAACAACAACACTTAGTGATATTCAGTCATCTACACAGCTTGTTCAGGATTACAAGGTACTTGTAACAAGTCTTCCGGTAGTAGAGCAGGTTATAAGAAATCTTGACCTTGATATGGAAGCAGATGACCTTGTATCCAAGATTAAATGTGAAATAGAGTCAGATTCCAGAGTGCTTCAGGTAACAGTTACAGATCCTGACCCTGAAAGAGCAAAGCAAATCGTAGATGCAGTTGCAGATATATCTGCCAAGCAGATAACATCGGTAATGCAGATAGAGGGAGTTAATGTTATAGAATATGGTAGAGTTGCAACATCTCCATCAAGCCCTAATGTAAAGAAAAATACAGTGCTTGGTGCAGCTGTCGGAGTTGTACTCGCTATAGCCGTACTTGTAGTTAAGTTTTTACTTGATGATACTATTAAGTCATCTGAGGATGTTGAGAGATATCTTGGAATAACTAACCTTTCACTTATTCCACTTACAGAAGAGGAATATAATGGACATTCAAGCAGTAAGAAGAAAAAGAAGAGAAAGTAATTATAGAAAGGTTGGAGGGAATTATAATGCAGAAGATCAATTTAGAGAATACCCAGCAGGATAATTATCAGGTAAGAGAAAGCTATAGAAACTTACGTACTAATATATTCCTTAGTGGAAAAGATACTAAAGTAGTTATGTTTACAAGCTGTGGACCTAATGAAGGAAAATCTACAGTTACTATGAATCTTGCTTCATCTATAGCAGATGGTGGAAAAAGAGTATTGTTTATTGACTGTGATTTAAGAAAATCAGTTCTTGTTGGACGTTATAAGGTTAAAAAGGGGATTAAGGGATTAACACATTTCTTATCAGGACAGAGTAGTCTTGAAGAAGTTATATATTCAACAAATGTTGAGAATCTGGATGTTATACTTGCTGGTCCTGTACCACCTAATCCAGCAGAACTTCTTGATAGTCCGTTATATAAGGAAACAGTCAGGGAAATGCGTGAAAAATATGATTATGTAATCATAGATACACCACCACTTGGTTCAGTTATAGATGCAGCTATCGTAGCTACAGTAAGTGATGGAGCTGTGCTTGTAATAGCAGCTAATCAGGTCAGCTATAAGTTTGCACAGAATGTCATGGATCAGTTAAGAAAAACAAAGGTAAAAATCATAGGAAGTGTTCTTAATAAGGTTGATTTGTCAGAAAATGGATACTATGGAAAGTACTATGGTAAATATTACGGTAAATACTACGGAAGCTACTATGGAAACTATCATAGTGATGAATCACCAGATAAGTCATTCGAAAAAGCTAAAGCAGAAACAGCAAAAAAGAATACAGCATCAAAATCAGTAACAACTGCTTCAGCTAAGAATACAAGAAAACCTGCTGCGGGAAGTGTTGGTTCAGTGGCTTCAAGAAAGAATGCACATTCACAGAATCAGGTCATGGCAGCTAAGAATAAAGCAGCTTCAGCTAATAAAGCTGGTAGTGTAAATGGTGTTCCTCTTAAGAAGAGAAACGGCAGAACAGAGGAATATGAAGGAGATTTTCTTCTTGATATGGATTTTGATGATGATAACAAATAGTTGTTTGGCATAACAGTTTATCAGAATATTGGGGAAATACATTAAGAAAATAAACAGCAGAGGATGTGACAATGTTGAACGATTCAAACAGTACAAGAGATAGTGTGCAGAATATAATGTTGTTTTTTGTGGATGTTATGGGTGTACTTATAGCATATTATGCTTCTGGTATAATATGGCTGATGGTATACAGACATATGAATGTTAATTCTACAGTTGTTCAGTTAAGTACTAATCTGGATACAATTATAGTTGCGGCACTTATAAGTATGCTGTTTGTTAACGAAAAAGGTGGCTGCTTAAAAAGAGGCAGATTCGAAGAGCTTAGGACTGTTATATGTAAAGTTGCAGTTTTTGCAGCTATGGCAGCTGTCTATGAACTTGTGACAAGAAGAAGCCAGATACCAAGAGGTGTATATATATGTACTGTATTTATCAGCCTTGTTTATATATATACAGGGCGTGAGCTTATAAAAAGGTATCTAAAGAGTCTTGGAAAGAACGAAGAAAAGGCGGCAAGAGTGATTGCAATCACTATGAAGGACAGAGCAGCACATCTTGTTCATAATCTTGACAGGGAAGAAGACTGGGTGAGAACGCTCAGTGGTTTCATCGTGATGGATGAGGACATGGTTTCACAGGAGATAGATGGTGTGAAGGTAGTGGCTAATGCCCATACCATGATGACTTACATAAAGAATGAAATCGTTGATGAAGTGTATATTGATGTCAATGAAAATATAAGAAAACACCTTAAGCCATTAGTCATGAATCTTGAAGATATGGGTATAACTGTTCATATCAGAATAGAGGTTCTTGATGGCTTTGATGGATATTCAACATCTCTTGGTACTATAGGAAATATCCCTGTAGTGACATTTGCAAACCGTGAGTTTGATTATAAAGAGCTTGCAGTAAAAAGACTTATGGATATAGTAGGTTCTCTAGTTGGCATGCTTATTATGCTTGTGGCAATGATATTTGTCGTTCCAGCTATTAAACTTGAATCTAAGGGTCCTGTGTTCTTTAAGCAAAAAAGAGTAGGAAAAAATGGACGTTATTTCTATATATATAAGTTCCGTTCGATGTATCTGGATGCTGAGGAAAGAAAGAAGGAGCTTATGTCGCAGAATGAAATGAGCGGCCTTATGTTTAAGATGAAAGATGACCCACGTATAACAAAGGTTGGTAAGTTCATAAGAAAAACAAGCATAGATGAGCTTCCACAGTTTATTAATGTTTTCTTAGGTGATATGAGCCTTGTTGGGACAAGACCACCAACGGTTAACGAGTTTATGCAATACGAAGGACATCATAAGAGAAGACTTTCCATGAAGCCGGGTATTACAGGAATGTGGCAGGCTTATGGAAGAAAAACAGTTACTGATTTCGAGGATATTGTAAAGATGGATCTTGAATATATAGATAACTGGAGTATAGGACTTGATATAAAAATATTATTTAAAACAATCGCCTCAGTAGTCACAACAGGTGGACAGTAACTTATAAGGATACTGGGCGAAAATGCAGGCTGTTACAGAATGTAACAGCTTTTTTTAATCTGCACGCTGCAGGTATGTTATAAAATACATTATTATTGCTTGATTATGGTATTATTGTTGCATTATTATTGTTTGTTATAGTATTATTATTGCATTATTATTGTTCGGTTATAGTATAATTGTTGCATTATTATTGCTTCGTTATTGTAGTATTATGTATTATTGTGTCTTTATTGTATTATTATCGTATTATTATTAAATAAAGGTTTGCTAATTACTGTCAATATAGAGTATAATGTATTAAAGACCATATGTTATGTGATGCTTGAATGTAAAAATGTAAAAACATTATAAGCATTGTATGATTATGGCATTTACATTTTTGTTAATGGAGGATAATGTTATGTCTTATATGGACGAGTACAAGCGTTGGGTAGAAAACGTTAAGGATGAAGAACTTTCAGAAGCATTAAAAAAAATGGACGAGACACAGGCAGAGGATGCTTTCTATCGTGATCTTGCGTTTGGTACAGGTGGTTTAAGAGGGACTATAGGTGCTGGTACTAACAGAATGAATATATATACTGTAGCTAAGGCATCACAGGGACTTTCAGATTATCTTGTTAAATCATTTACTGAACCATCAGTAGCTATAGGTTATGATTCACGTATTAAATCAGATGTATTTGCAAAGACAGCAGCATCAGTATTTGCAGCTAACGGAATTAAGGTTAATTTATGGCCTAGACTTAACCCTGTTCCAACAGTATCATTTGCAACAAGATATCTCCATGCATCAGCAGGTGTTATGGTAACAGCATCACATAACCCATCTAAGTATAATGGTTATAAGGTATATGGTGCTGATGGATGCCAGATTACAACAGAAGCAGCAGCAGCAGTTCTTGCTGAAATAGAAAAGCTTGATATATTTGCTGATGTTAAGAAGATGGATTTTGATGAGGCTGTTAAGGAAGGAAAGATTGAATACATATCAGATGATGTTCTTACTGCATTTATAGAAAAGGTTAAGAGTCAGTCAGTATTGTTTGGTGAAGAGGTTAATAAGAATGTATCTATTGTATACAGTCCTCTGAATGGTACAGGCTATATTCCAGTCACAAGAACTCTTGAAGAGATGGGATATACGAACATAACTATAGTAGAAGAACAAAGACTCCCAGATGGAAACTTCCCAACATGCCCATATCCAAACCCAGAGATAAAAGAGGCTATGGCACTCGGTATGGATTATGCAAAGCGTAACAATGCAGATCTTCTTTTAGCTACTGATCCTGACTGTGACCGTGTTGGTATAGCTGTTAAGGACAAGAACGGAGATTATCAGTTATTAACAGGTAACCAGACAGGAATGCTGCTTTTTGATTACATCTGTTCACAGAGAACAAAGCATAACAGAATGCCAGCTGATCCAGTTATGGTTAAAACTATTGTTTCTATGGATATGGCAGAGCAGATTGCAAAGAATTATGGCGTAAAGGTTATTAATGTTCTTACAGGCTTTAAGTTTATAGGAGAGCAGATTGGATTCCTTGAAAAGCAGGGTAAGGAAGATTCATATATCTTTGGTTTTGAGGAATCATATGGATATCTTTCAGGAAGCTATGTAAGAGATAAGGATGCTGTTAATGGTGCATTCCTTATATGTGAAATGTTCAGCTACTATGCTACTCAGGGTATTTCTTTACTTGATAAGCTTAATGAGCTTTTTGATAAGTATGGATATTGCCTGAATACACTTCATTCTTACGAGTTTGATGGTTCAGCTGGATTTGAAAAGATGCAGCAGATTATGGAAACATTCCACGAAGAAGTAGGCGAGGGTAAGAAGATAGAGAGCTTTGCAGGTAAGAAGATTAATACAGTTCTTGACTATAGCAAGGGTCTTGACGGACTTCCAAAGTCAGATGTTCTTAAGTATCTTCTTGATGGCAACTGCTCAGTAGTAGTAAGACCAAGTGGTACAGAACCTAAGCTTAAGACTTATATAAGCGTAAGTGCAAAGAGCAGGGAAGATGCAGAAGTTATAGAAAAGAAGATTGCAGATGAACTTGGTGGGTTCTTTGCATAATATTGTTGTTTAACACACATTCGGTTGGCGAACTGACGACATAATATAAGTGAAAATCGGTGCTGCACATACATCATCGATGCC
>OGNF01003130.1_pt1 | contig 11478 bp, 6 predicted proteins | sample 1573321 | NCBI WGS metagenome assembly OGNF01 (sample SAMEA2581911, study PRJEB24529) | metagenome | biome: Human gut stool | place: China | collected 2011
CACGTATCCAGGAAGGCATCAACGCCCTGGCCGGCTACGCCGAGATATTCCAGCGCAACATCATGGCCTCGGGTGTGATACCACAGATTTCAGGTATCCTCGGCCCCTGCGCCGGCGGTGCGGTATACTCGCCCGCGCTTACCGACTTCACCATCATGGCCAAGGGCATATCGTACATGTTCCTTACCGGCCCCAAGGTAGTAAAGACCGTCACCGGCGAGGATGTGACCCAGGAGGCACTTGGCGGTGCCGAGGTACACGCATGCAAGAGCGGTGTGGCCCACTTTGCCGCCGAGGATGGCGAGGAGGCCCTTAAAATCATACGCAAACTCTTCAGTTACATACCCCAGAACAATCTGGAGGAGCCGCCACTGGTAGAGTGCACTGACCCCATCGACCGTCTTGAGGACAGCCTCAACGATATAATACCCGACTCGGCCAACAAGCCTTACGACATGTATGAGGTAATCGGCGCCATCGTCGACAACGGCGAATTCCTGGAAATCCAGGCCGACTACGCCAAGAACATCATCGTAGGTTTCGCCCGTATGAACGGTCAGTCGGTAGGTGTCGTGGCCAACCAGCCCAAATACCTGGCCGGCGTGCTCGACAGCAACGCATCGCGCAAGGGCGCACGTTTCGTACGTTTCTGCGACGCATTCAACATACCTCTGGTGACACTGGTCGACGTACCGGGCTTCCTCCCCGGCACCGGACAGGAATACAACGGTGTCATACTCCACGGAGCCAAACTGCTCTACGCCTACGGCGAGGCCACTGTACCCAAAGTCACAGTCACACTGCGCAAGTCGTATGGCGGTAGCCATATCGTGATGTCGTGCAAGCAGTTGCGTGGCGACATGAACTACGCATGGCCTACAGCCGAGATTGCCGTCATGGGTGGTGCAGGTGCCGTCGAGGTCCTCTACGCCAAGGAAGCCAAGGAGTCGGAGAATCCCGCCCAGGTACTGGCTGACCGCGAGGCCGAATACAACAAGTTGTTCTGCAATCCCTACAACGCCGCCAAGTATGGCTACATCGACGACGTCATCGAGCCGCGCAACACCCGTTTCCGCGTGATACGAGCCCTGCAGCAGCTGGCCACCAAGAAGGTCACCAACCCGGCCAAGAAACACGGCAACATACCTCTGTAACACACCGTAACCACAACTACAGAATCATGAAGAAAACCATACTGATACTGTTGTCGGCCATAATGACCGTTGCCGCAGTCAATGCACCCGAGGCCTCGGCCCAGGGACGTCGTGGACTGCGTATCAACGAGGTGATGGTACAGAACGACAGCAACTATGTGGACGACTACGGTCTGCACCAGGCGTGGATAGAGTTGTTCAACTCTACTTACGCACCGCTGGAGATCTCAAGCGTCTACCTGACCAACGACCCGTCGAAACCCAAACTCTATCCGGTGCCCCTTGGCGATGTCAACACCGAGATACCCACCCGCCAGCATGTAGTGTTCTGGGCCGACGGTGAGCCGAGCAAGGGAACTTTCCACGTAAACTTCACCCTGACACCCGGAGAGGATAACTGGATAGGTATCTACGACGCCGACGGCAAGACACTTATCGACGAGGTGACCGTTCCCGCGTCACTCGCGCCCAACACTACCTATGCACGCAAACTTGACGGCGCCGGCGAAGGTGCCGATGCCTGGGAGGTGCGCGACGGTAGCGACGAGGCCTACATCACCCCGAGTTCAAGCAACCGCATCATCGACACCAACAACAAGGTGGAGATGTTTGCCCAGACCGACGGACACGGATTCGGACTGGCTGCAATGGCCATGATCATAGTGTTTGGTGCCCTGATACTGCTGTGTGTATGTTTCTACGCCATCTCCAAGATCGGCGCACGCGCACTACGCCGCAACAAGGCCAAATCACAGGGCATAGAGACGACCACAATGACCCGCGAGACACGTCCCGACCACGATTCGGGCGAGGAAATCGCAGCCATCGTCATGGCCCTGCACGAGCACCTCAACACTCACGATCAGGAATCTACCATTCTGACAATAAACAAGGTACGCAAGAGTTACTCACCCTGGAGCTCAAAAATATACTCCCTGCGCGAGACTCCCACACGCCACTAATATCCTATCTTTCCGTCAAAACACAATAAAAAACTCTTCCTGCAATGAAAGAATACAAATATAAAATCAACGGCAACAGTTATACTGTAGCCATCGGTGACATCGTCGACAATATCGCCGACGTGCAGGTCAACGGCACACCCTACAAGGTAGAACTCGAGAAAAAGGCATCGGCAACAGTGTCTGTAGTCTCGCCACGCCCGTCACAGGCACCCCGTACCTCGACAGGTGCGAAGGTCATAGCCAAACCCGCCGCTACCGGCGCCGGCAATGCCGTCAAGGCTCCACTGCCAGGCACCATACTGTCGATAGCAGCCAAGGTTGGTGACACTGTCAAGGCATCAGACACAGTCATGGTGCTCGAGGCCATGAAGATGGAGAACTCAATCCACGCAGGCCGCGACGGCAAGATCTCATCTATCGCTGTCAATGCCGGCGACTCTGTGCTCGAGGGCACCGTCCTGTTCACAGTAGAGTAATGCTAAAGTCTGATTATAACACACTCAAATCACTGACTACACACCATGTCATTCAATGAATTCATAGCCACCAACCTCAACCAGTTCTGGATACTGACAGGTTTTGCCAACTGCACATGGCAACACCTCGTCATGCTGCTGGTCGGACTGTTTTTCCTGTGGCTTGCTATAAAGAAGGACTTCGAGCCGATGCTGCTTGTCCCCATCGGCTTCGGTATCCTCATCGGCAACATTCCATTCAACGGATCTGCCGGACTTGAGATCGGTATCTACGAGGAGGGTTCGGTACTCAACATCCTCTACAACGGTGTGAGTGCCGGCTGGTATCCGCCACTGATATTCCTGGGCATCGGTGCGATGACCGACTTCAGCGCACTGATATCCAACCCGAAACTGATGCTGGTGGGAGCTGCCGCCCAGTTTGGTATCTTCGGAGCCTACATGGTAGCCCTAGCGCTCGGATTCGCCCCCGACCAGGCCGGTGCCATCGCCATCATCGGTGGTGCCGACGGCCCTACTGCCATATTCCTGTCGTCGAAACTCGCGCCCAACCTCATGGGAGCCATCGCAGTGTCGGCCTACTCCTACATGGCCCTGGTTCCGCTGATCCAACCGCCTATCATGCGACTGCTCACCACCAAGAAAGAGCGTGTGATACGCATGAAACCCGCCCGTGCCGTATCGCAGAACGAGAAGATCATCTTCCCGATCGTAGGCCTGTTGCTGACATGCTTTGTCGTACCGTCGGGTCTGCCCCTGCTGGGTATGCTGTTCTTCGGCAACATACTGCGTGAGAGCGGCGTCACAACCCGTCTGGCCAAGACAGCCTCCAACGCCCTTACCGACATCGTGACCATACTGCTGGGCATGACAGTCGGAGCCTCGACCCAGGCATCGGAATTCCTGACACTCGACACCATCTTCATCTTTGCCCTTGGTTTTATGGCATTCATAATCGCATCGGCATCTGGTGTCCTGTTTGTCAAACTGTTCAACCTGTTCCTGCCTCAGGGCAAGAAACTCAACCCCCTCATCGGCAACGCCGGTGTATCGGCAGTACCGATGTCGGCCCGTATATCCAACAACCTCGGCCTTCAGTACGATCCGTCCAACTACCTGCTCATGCACGCCATGGGCCCGAATGTAGCAGGAGTCATCGGTTCGGCCGTAGCCGCCGGTGTGTTGCTCGGATTCCTCGCCTGACACACATAATCCCTACCACGCATACAGCGGGAGATTGCAGATTATCGCAATCTCCCGCTGTATTTATCTACAATCGTCATCATATCACCGCATCCGGAAAAAAACATTCTCCTGAATAAAAAAAACGCACAATTTTATTTGAGGGAACAATGAATATATATTAAATTTGCAATCAATTCTTAAATTAACACAAATTAATTGAATTTCCCAACTGAACAAAACACATACGTTACAATCGATAATATTATTGTTGAATATCAATAACACCTATATCAAAACAATTCACCTAAAAACATCTAACAAAACAAGTATGAAGAAGTTAAAAGTCCTTGCTATCGCGTCAATGATAGCCTGTTGCCTGACGGCAACGGCTCTTGGACCGCAATCAGGCAAGACGACGGTACTGAACTTACCGCCCACCACTTTTACCGGACAGCCTGACGCCACATCTGTCCAAGATGCAGTTCCGGCCTTCCATTCGATCGCAGTGCCACAATTATTCTCGGCTGCGGCAACACCCGCTACAATCAAGGAAGGTAGATATGTCATGACCTATAAGACGCTGTCTACCCAACTGGCCAACGACGGCGGCTGTGGCGTAGAGATTGCACCTGTGGCCGACAAGGCAGACACCTATATCGTCAATAACTTCTATGACAAGGGGCTGAGCATCGAGATGGTCGTTGACGCCGCCGCCGGAACATTCACCATCGCCAACCAGCAACTCACTACAATCGACGGTGCCGGACGCGTAGACATAGCCTTCTGCACCAGCGACGGCACACCCGACTACAGCCGTGAGTTGACCGGTGTAATCAACGCCGACGGCTCTCTGCTCATAAACTCATGGTGGGGCATATATGTCCGCGAGGGCGAGTACGCCGACCGATCGCTCGGGTGGTTCCATACAACCGAGCTCAAGGCGGCCAATGCCACCATGACAGCCATACCCGCTGACGGCTCTGCCAACGAGAAATATGGTGTGGTACTGTCACAGCAGGGCAATGTCATTACCGTAAGCAACTTTGCCAATCATGGCCATCCGGTGGAGATAGTAGTCAACGATGACCACACCGGCCAGATTGACCAACAGGTCGTCTACGTCCATGTCGAGCAGGGCAACGTCTATGTATCCGGCTACACCGCCAAGGATGCGACAACCATCAATCTGGTGCGTCCCATAGAGCTCAACAAGTCCGACGACGTGCGCACCATATCGTGGAACAACTGGACCATCTACTCGGCCAACGGCTACTTCAACCTATGGTCGGGTGGTGTCATCGAGACCGACTTCGACATCGACTATCCGCAGATAGTCACCTCACTCGACGGCGACGGTACCGAGGCATCGCCCTACCTGATACGCACGATTGCCGACCTCAGTTTCCTGTCGCGCCAATGCGCCGCCGACGCCACAGCCGGAAAATATTATGCCATCGACAACGACATCGACATGTCGGGCTACCGCTTTGTACCGGTAGGCACGGCCGACCATCCGTTTGAAGGCGTCCTCGACGGTCGTGGCCACACCCTCGGCAATCTAGCTGTCGAGGGCACCACAGCCGGTTACGCCGCTCTCATAGGTAGTGCTGGACGGTCGAGCGTGCTTCGCGGCATCAAACTCAGCAAGCCTAAAGTGTCGGGCAAGGGACGCTACACCGCGGCTCTTGTAGCCTACAGCGATGGATCAATCATCGACTGTCACGTCGACCAGGGCACCATCGGCAGCGACTACAGCACAGTGGCCGGCATGGCAGGACATGCGTGCACTGTCGATAACTGCAGTGTCACCCTGACCCAGGTTGTAGGCCTTAACGGATACGTCAGCGGCCTTGTCAGCATACTCTCCGGCAACATGACATCGAGCTCGGCTACCGACGTCATTGTCTACGCAGGCTCCAGCAGCAACGGCCGCACTCCAAGCGGAGGTCTGGCGGCATCGGCCTCGGAAGGCTGTTCCATACACGACTGCCGTTTCTCAGGATTGCTGAGCGGGCGCCCCACCTACAACGTCGGACAATGCATAGGCGGTATCGTGGGTGAAGGCTACCGGGCCGACATACAACGCTGTTTCGTAGTGGCCGAGATACAGGGCTACACCTCCGACGCCATTACCGGCGGTATCTCCGGACACTTTGCCGGCAACATCAGCGACTGCTTCAGCGCAGGACGCGTAGGTGCCTCGGCTTCCGAAAAGACAGGAGGACTTGTCGGCTATCTCGACCCGATCGAGTCGTCGACCGTAGCCAACTGCTACACCTCGGCATCGGTACTGGCCCTCACCTATCCCTACGATACCGCGACCGGATGCCGCGAACTTATCGGCAACTATGCCGAAGCCAACGCATCGTACGACAACGTATGGTTTGACGCGTCCATGACACCCGGCATAGGCTCACAGCTCAACGCACTAAACACGGCCAAAATGACCTCGGCCTCGGGCATACAAGGTCTAGACAGCGACAAGTGGACATTCAGCGCAGGTACCTATCCTCGCCTCAAGGGCCAGGCCGACACCAATGCCGCCGCACTGGCAGCAACAGCCGTCGACTTCCAGTCCAACGACAACATAACAATGATCTCGGGCAACACCGTCATACACACTGTAGGCGAGACCATGCCGCTGTTCGTTGTCGACGGCAACTACACCGCCACCGGCCGTGGCGCAACCATCACCCGCACTGACGCCAGCACCTACAATCTGCGTCTCAACGGCAAGTTTGCCACGGACACACTGGTATATGTCAACGGCAACGTGCAGTACATAATGCATGTGGTCAAATTCTCGCCCAAGGTATTTGACGGTGACGGTACCGCCGAGTCGCCATACCTCATACGCAATAAGGAGGATCTGTGCAAACTCGCCGACATCACCACCAACCAGCAACAGCCGTTCAACGGCATATACTTCCGCATGACCGACGACATAGACATGTCGGGAGTGGAAGACTTCATCGGCATAGCCTGCGTACCCTATTCACGTACAGTGACATTCGGCGGTATATTTGATGGCGACGGCCACGCCATCCACAACCTCGTCATGGATGGCATAGTATGGACCAAAGCCCCGGCCAATCCTGACGTATCGTGGGCCGACGGCACATACGCTACCACAGGTCAACCCGCGTTCCGCGCACTGTTCGGCTACCTCAACGGCCTCGGCAAGATACTCAATCTCACACTGGCGGCCGACTGCTCGATAGCCGGTGGCAGCTATGTTGGCGGTTTCGTCATCAACAACAGCGGTACCATACGCAACTGCCGTAACTACGCCCGCATACGCTCACTGCAGGGCTACGGCGCCGGTATCGCTGTCAACAACGGCGGCAGCATCTACGACTGTCTAAATGCCGGTGAGGTATCTGTCAATTCCAGTTACGCCGCAGGTATCGCCTGCTATAACTACGGCACCATAGGCCGCGTCATGAACACCGGCGACATATCGGCCAAGACCCTGGCCCGTACCGCCGACGACAAACTGCTCAAGTACAGTGGCGGTATCGTAGCCTATGCCAACGGCTTCAGCGTAAGGGATGCCGTCAATGCCGGTACTGTCTACAGCGAGAAGGGCGAGTGCGGCGGCATCGTGGCCTATAACCCCGCTTACGGCTCAGGCTCTACCTACAACACCCTGTTGCGTGTCATCAACTACGGTATGGTCAGCGGCGGTACCGTAGCCTACACAGGATCGATAGTCGGTGCCGGATCGACCAAGGGCACCGTCGACAAGGTCTATTGGGACAACCAGATACTCACTGTCATGCCTGAGGGCAACGCCAGCCATACCGGCATGGTCGCCATGACCACGGCCCAACTCACATCGGGCACTCCTCTCGAGGGATTTGACACCGAGGTATGGGCATTCGAGCAGGGCACATACCCCTGCCTCAAGTCGCTCGCCGATGCCGCTCCAGTCAAGTCGGCCATACATACAGTTGTGACTATGCCCGACGAGCAGACCGCCAAGAACCTGCTGGCCGACGCCACACTGTCAGCCGCCGAGGGTCTGCAATGGTCGCTCACCGGCTCCGACAAGTTTGCCATTGACGGCACCACACTCAAGGTCGAGGCCGAGGTGGTCAAATATGAGACAGCCACACTCACCGCCACATGGGACAACTATGTCAAGGTAATCGACATAGCCCACTCACCCGCAATCAAACTGGCAGGTGAAGGCACCAATGACGACCCATACCGTCTAGCCAGCGTCGACGACTGGAACATTCTGGCCGACTACGTATGGCTCACCAAGAGCGACATGGACGGTCAGTATGTCAAGGTGATGAACGACATCGACTTCAAGGATCAGACATTCAAGCCTGTCGCTATTGGCGGCGACACATGGAGCGGTCATCTGATGGGCGACGGTAATACATTGGCCAACATCAACTATGTATTCACCGAGGCTCTCGACGCCAACGGTACCGCCATACGCAACTCGGCAGGCAAGCAGGGTGTCATCGGCAAACTCGGTCCCAACGGCTCGATTTCCGATCTGACCGTCACCGGTTACTTCGAGCAGACCAAGGCCACATATTCCGGCGTGTTTGTCGGCGAGTGCTACGGTGCCATGACCAATTGTGTAAACAAAGCCACCATCACCGGCAACAAGGCTTATCGGGCCGGTTTCGCCGCACTGGCCTATGAGGGTGCCCGGTTCACTGACTGTATCAACCGTGGTACCGTCACAGGCACAGGTACCGCCGGAAACGGTGCCGGTATCATCGCCGAGGTCAAAGGCCCCGTGACCCTGATACGTTGCGGCAATGAAGGCACTGTAGAGGGCGGCGGCACATATTACGGCTGCCTCGTGTCCAAATGTCTGCCAAGTACCTTTATCGAGTGCTACAACAGCGCCGACCAGAACAATGCCATATCGTTCTACGGTGGACTTATCGGTGACTCCAACGGCAGCAGTTCATACCCCAACTTCCGATACACGCTCGACCGTTGCTACAATACCGGCAATCTCGCTACCAAAGGTAATGCAGGTGGCCTCATCTCGTCGTGCGGATCAAGCAACTGTGCCGTTGATGCCAATGAATGCTACAACACCGGCAACATCTCGACCACGGGTACGGTAGGCACCGCCGCCGGCCTGTTCGTATCGCTCGCCAAGAGCAGCCATGTCACCAATTGCTGGAACAGTGGCGACATCATCACCACCCAGTCCAAGTCGTATGCCGCCGGTATAGCCAAGGAGACCAAGGCCTCGCCCCAGACCGAACCATGTCTCATCGAGAACTGCTACAATACCGGTACCATCACGAGTGACGGCTCACTGGCAGCCGGTCTGGTGGCACAACCCGGCAACTACATGGTCATGGACCACTGCTACAATACCGGCGACGTATCGGCCAAGACATACTCGGTCGGTGGTCTGGCGGCCAACTCGTTCAGCACATTCAGCATACTCAATTCCTGGAACAGCGGCAACGTGACAGCGGGCTCATGCCGTGCCGGCGGTATCGTAGGCACATCGCAGACAGCCGCAATCACCGTCAGCGACTGTGTCAACTTCGGCGACGTATCGTCACTCAGCGCCAACAAGGGTGTGTCCGACTCGGGTGACGCCGCTTGCGGATTCGGAATCGGCGGTCTTGCCGGTGTGTCAGGCGGAACATTTATCCGGTGCTACAATGTCGGCCAGGTCAAGGGAGCATGGCAGGTAGGCGGTCTAGTAGGACAACCTTACGCCGGGCCCAACGACAACCAGCCCAAACTGACCATATCCGACTGCTACAACATGGGCGATGTAGTCGCCGACGCTGACGCGTGCGGTGCCATAGTCGGTATCAATGCCGAGGTCAACGACGACAACACCACCGCCAAGTACTGGTCTGACGCCGTGCGTATCGACAATGTCCATTATCTCGACGGAGCATGCACCTCGTCGCTCACTGGCACGGGCACTGCCATCGACAACAACTCGCTGGCAAGCCTTGACCGAGGCGAGGGCTGGACATCGGCCGACGACTACTCGTTCCCCGAACTCGCCGTCCATGCCGACCATCCGCTCGGACACTTCCACGCCGCTACTCTTGTACTTGACGCCAACGATACCTACAGCAGTGTGAAGAATCCGTTCAAGGTCGGTAGCCCCGACGGTGTGGTATGGACAGCATCGGTCGACGGTATCAGCGTCGACGGCAACGATGTAATCTTCGGCGATGGCACATGGTCGGGCCCGCTGGTCATGACAGCCACCCTGGGCGACCACTCCAAGCAATATGAACTGATGCTCGACGCGGTCACCTCGATTGACGATATACAGGCCGATGGCGATGTCGTATCACTGCAGTATTTTGACGTCAAAGGTCTGCCCGTGGCCGGCGACAACGTCGAGCCTGGTCATCCCTACATAGTCATAACCACCTATACCGACGGCACAGTGCGCGCCTACAAGGTAGTACGCTGACGCCCCCGGATTCTATCAACAGCAGGAGGCTGGGCCATATGGCCCAGCCTCCTTGGCTATTTAATTGACTGTAATCAACGTTGCGCGAAAACGGTACGGGCGCGCACACTCACGGCCGACGGGTCGGCCTGGCCGGTAAGAGCCACGTCGAGCATGTCCCCATCCGCTATATGACGCACAGCCACGGTCTCGCCATAGCGGTTCTCGTGATGAAACGCTATATCGAAACGAGCCACTCGGTTGCGGTCGTAGTATTCCATCGACTTGCAGTCAAGCATAAGCTCGACATAGCGCGCCGTGGTGACGTGGCGGTTGTTGTCGCAGTCGGTATATGTGAAATCGTACTCATCGACGTGGCTGTCGGGCGACAACGTGGCCGACAGGCGCGCCATCGGTGCCATCGGTATCTCTATTGGATTTGCCACCTCGACCAGCGGCGTCAGTTGCGACAGGTCGCCACCTGCTCTTGTCTTCTCATCAATAGCCATCCAGATTGACCTGGCATAACCCAGAGTGCAACCGTCGGCATCGGTTATACGGAAATCACGCTCGGAAAAACGGCGGTTATGATTCTGCACCCACGTCTCAATGGTATATGACGTGTTGACCTGCGGCCAACGCTCCATCTCGACCGAAAGGCGCGACAAAACCCAGGCCAGCCCTAACTCATGCATACGGTCGTAACCGACACCAAGATTATTGGCATGCAGCGTGGCCATCTCTATGAGCTCACGTACCAGCGACTGCAAAGGCATCTCGTTCTGCGGTGTACAGCGGTCGGCAGTCAGAAACCGCTCTCTCCTATATATATAGTCCATAATGACGCAAAGATAGCGGTTTTCCTCATCACTGGCAATACCGCCATACCCCTACTGACGGGCATAGAACTGTACTGTAGGACTTGCCACATCCACACCGTACTCTTTGGCTCTGGCCATGATCGCACGTGCCAACTCGGGCTTGAGGTTTTCCGGACAAAAACGGAAATAAGACTCGGCGGCATGTACATGGGCCGCGTCAGGCATCGGATACTCGCGTAGCTCCGGCAAACCGAACACACTGTCGGGCAGAGTCTTTTTTATCCGATAGGTCAATCTGTCATTCATATTATTCTCAATTATTCGTTACACAGGTACTAACGCTTCTACCTACGTAAAAGTTGACAACACGATTTTTTTACCGAAAAATTTTGCAGAATAAAAAAAAGTGTCTTACATTTGCAGTGTTATATATAACTATTATACCAAAACACTAGACATCAT
>OGNF01003133.1_pt1 | contig 11471 bp, 6 predicted proteins | sample 1573321 | NCBI WGS metagenome assembly OGNF01 (sample SAMEA2581911, study PRJEB24529) | metagenome | biome: Human gut stool | place: China | collected 2011
CTTACATTTGTTAATTTTTAATTTTTGAATCAGAAAGCCAACTGCTGATTCGCATGAATAAGAAAAACTTCAACCGGATGGTGGCGCTGATATGCCTGGCGCTGATAGCCGTTCCTCTTTCGGGAAAAAATGGAAAGCAGAACATGTATTCATTATCGGGCTGGACGGCTGGGGAGCCTACAGCGTAGAAAAAGCTGACATGCCGAATGTAAAACAACTGATGAATGAAGGGTGCTACACGCTGAAGAAAAGAAGTGTATTGCCCTCTTCAAGTGCTGTCAACTGGGCATCCATGTTCATGGGAGCCGGCCCGGAACTTCACGGTTATACGGAATGGGGGTCAGCTCACCCGGAACTTCCGTCAAGAGTCATCGAAAAAAACAACATTTTCCCCACTGTTTTCCAACTTTTGAGGAACGAGGCACCCGAAGCTGAAATCGGATGCATTTACGAGTGGGCCGGAATCAAATACCTGGTTGACACACTGTCAATGAACTACCATGCACAGACTCCCGACTACAACAAGCATCCAGAGGCGATGAGCCAGATGGCCTGCAAATACATCCGGGAAAAGAAACCGGTGCTCGCAGCGTTCTGCTTCGACAATCCCGACCACGTGGGACATGCAGAAGGGCATGACACCCCGGCATACTATGCCAATCTGAAGCAACTGGACAAATACATCGGTGAAATTCTCAATGCCATCCGGGAAGCCGGCATCTACGACAAAAGCATCATAATTGTCACTTCCGACCACGGAGGCATCAAACGCGGACACGGTGGAAAAACCATGATGGAAATGGAAACCCCGTTTATCATTGCAGGTAAGAATATACGGAAAGGCGGTCAGTTTGAAGAAAGCATGATGCAGTTTGACTGTGCCGCCACCATTGCTCATATATTCAAGTTGAAAACGCCTCAAGTGTGGATCGGACGTCCCATGAAACAAGTTTTCAAATAAAACGCCCAATCTTCCCGACATAAGCAGGAGTTCTTTTCCCAAAAGTATTTTCACCATTCCCCTATGGTTGAGTACCTCCAAACGCATCCCCGCATCCATACAGATTCATCCGACATTCACTGCGGGGATGCAAAACATTTCTGAAACAAAAATCCCTCTATATCCACATCTGAACCAGAACCAAATTATCTATGAAAAAAAAAGTAATGACGCTGCTGGCTGTTTCAGCCCAATTCGCACTGTCCGTTGCAGCCCCCTACTCCGGAAAAGTTTTTGTTGATGAAAATCGTAACGGAATTTATGATACCGGCGAAAAAAGACTGGCCGGAATCTGTGTTTCCGACGGTCTCCACGTTGTAAAGACCGACCGTAACGGTCAATTTACCTTAACGGGGCACAACCGTGAGCGCTTTATCTTTATCACAACGCCCTCCGGCTACAAGACCCACAACAATTATTACCGCCGGATTTCAGAAAGTACGACCTCCTATGATTTCGGCCTTATACCTTTTCCCGGCCAAGCCAACAAAGACGGAAGCCACCGCTTCATTCATATCTCAGACACGGAAATCGGCGAGGAAGTTGGACACGACGAATGGGTGGAAAATCTCCGACGCTACTCTGCCGGCGAAAACGTTGCCTTTATTGTCCATACAGGCGACATCTGTTATACAGCCGGCTTAAACAGCCACATACGCCTGATGAATACAGCCAATATGGATACCCCCATATTCTACTGTATCGGCAATCACGATTTGGTTCAAGGAAAATATGGCGAAGAAGTCTTTGAAAACAATTATGGCCCTGTATACTATTCATTTGATGTAGGTTCAACCCACTACATCGTAACTCCGATGGCCGGCGGCGACTACCGCCCGGCATACACCAGGGAAGATGTATGCAAATGGATGAAAAATGATTTGGAACAGCAACCGGCCGGAAAACCCGTCATGGTGTTCAACCACGACTTGCTGACCATGGGCGACAACTTCGTTTATCCGGGAAACGATACTCTCTCACTGGATTTGAACAAATACAATCTGAAAGCATGGATTTATGGGCACTGGCATATCAATTACATACGCAAACATGGAAACACATTCAGTGTCTGCACATCTACCCCCGTGCGCGGAGGCATTGGACACGCCTCCTCGGCTTTTCGTGTTCTGAATGTTGATGATCAAGGAGACTTCAGTTCCGAATTACGCTACACTTATTTCGACAAGAAACTCAAAATCGCTTCTGTTGCCCACCAGCACCACGCCCTTACCGACGAGGGACGCATTCCGGTTTCTGTCAATACCTACTCTACAGTATCTCCCACAAAAAGCGTAACATGCACTCTTCTGGCTGACGGCAGGGAAATCACAAAAGCTGTGTCGCTGCAACAACAGACCGACTTTAACTGGAGGACAGAAATAGAACTGCCTCACCGTTTTGCCAACCGCCTGATTACAATGCACGTTGAGGCCACTTATCGCAACGGAGAAAAGGCTCAGGAAGAGCAATCCTTCTTTTACCGGCCCCAACCGGAGACACGTTGTAACCCAGCAAACCGCGAATGGACCACCCTCCTTGGCAACGCCAGTCACCTGGGCATCGCCCGTGATACACTCCAACTTCCATTACGTCTATGCTGGACCACGCAAGCCGGCAGCAATATCTACCTGACCTCACCCATCGTCAAGGACGGGCGGTTATACGTAGCCACCGTTGACGAAGATGAAAAGGGACGTGCTGCCGTAGTGTGCCTTGACGCCAACAATGGAAAGCAGATATGGAAATATAACGTCGAGGGGTCCATACGCAACACCATTGCCCTTGAAAGCGGAAACGTTTTCGCGCAGGACGTTCACGGAAACCTCTATGCATTGTCGGCAGCAACAGGACAGTTGGCCTGGAAGAAGCGTCTGCAGGTATACGTTCTTCCGGAACTGATGGACGGACTGGCTACGGCCAACGGAGTAGTTTACGCTGGCTCCGGTTACGGCCTATGTGCACTCGATGCGAAGACAGGACGAAAGATCTGGCGCAACAAAAGCTGGGGACAAAGTCAAGGTTGCACAGCCACACTTTCCGTAGGTTCCGGCGTCATTATCGGTAATGCCCACTGGGGAGCCCTCTACGCCAACGACATGCACACGGGAAAATATCTTTGGGGGCGTTCCGAAAACGGCATACGCCACCGTTCCGCCTCTCCTGCCATCAAGGATGGGCTGCTCTACTTCATTTCAGGAGAATCCGTCTTCGTTATGACAGCCATGACCGGCGAAGTGGTGATGCAACGCAATTTGGGATATAACGTGGATGTGGCGTCCACTCCTCTCGTTACGGACAAGGAAATCATCTTCGGCACAGCCCAGCGAGGCATTGTAGCTCTTGACCGCACCACACTTGCCGAACGCTGGAATTTCCAAACCGGTGAAGCGCTCATTTACTCATCGCCCTACACACGTAACCCGTCAAGTACCATTGAAACAAGTCCTGTTTTAAGCGGCAATACTGTCTTTGTCGCAGCCTCAGATGGAGGTATTTACGGATTGGACCGTTCTAACGGCCGCATGCTGTGGCGCTATCTGACCGGTGTTCCCTGTTTCGGCTCTGTGGCCATCGTCGGAAACGCACTATATGCAGTCGATTTCGGCGGCAACGTATACGGTTTTGCAGGAAACAAGTAAAGTTGCAGGAAACCGCTCTACACTCCATCACCAAGACGGTCTTTCCTACTCAACACAAAGTCAACCGAATGGCTCGTATTCATTCGGTTGACTTTTTATATTCATATTACGTGAGTTCGGTATGATTATTTATCCCCAACAGAGGTCATTGTATGCTATTACCGCATCACGGTTTCACAGTCCTTACTTTCGTAAAAACTAAAGTACTGTTAGAAATTTCTGTCAGTACTTTAGTTTTTACGAAAGTAAGGATTGTTTTTGTGGTGAAAAAGTTATGGCAGAGTGTTTAGCCTCTTTGTCGTAATTATACCGAGTTATACCGAACTTACGTTCATATTCTCAACAGGACTCCACAACCTCTCCGAAGCAAGGTAACCATCCCACCGACATGCAACAAGCCGTTCATATTATTACAAACATCTTTTCCTATAAATGTGTTTACAAGGCCAACTCTTCGCCTGTCTTTTAGCAATAGCCCATGTCTACCCAAAACCAGATAGCACACAACAACATTTGACAAGTAGCCTTTACAAAATAATTTTTATCAGGTTAAAAAAGCGTAAATATTTTTCTTATAACAAACGTTCTCAAAACAATATTGAAAACCGAATTAAGCAAAAAGTTTCCTTTAATAAAAGTTCCAATAAAACCACCATACCACATAAAACACCGATAAACAGGAACTATTTACATATTTTCATTCTATCCAGAACTACGCGTAACATTTCAGCATTAAAGGAAACTCTAAACCGATATCGTCTATTGGTCAGCAAAATCCGACGAAATATCCCAGTCAGAGATGATTTTACCCAATAAAGAAAAAACATTACTTTTGGAAAGCATTCGCCTTTTCTTGTTTGGAGAGGAGAAGTGTGCTTGCCATCTACACGGTTACATTGCAACCGTATGACTTAACTCCATAGAGGAATCAACAGTTAATGTAGCGTGTGCAAGCCAATAGCAGGACGATATGTATATGCCTCCTTCACATCTGACAAAAGCGAAAGCCAAAAGAACCGAGAACCATAAACTTTAACAATCACAAAAGAAGCTAGTATGAAGACAAGCATGACAAGCATGTTACTGTCAGGAGCGCTCCTGTTCAGTGCGTCGCCAGCTCTAGGACAGGATTGTGTTGTAAAACTTACAACAGCACGGCCTGCCGGTGAGCATCTATCATTCAAGGTGAACCACTGTAAAACCTTGACCGTTGACTGGGGAGATGGTAATCCTGTGGAATATCAAACAACCCGTGACGATTTTTACTTCACAGTCGAAGGAGAATTGAAAGGTTCAGTAGTCACCGTCACAGGTAACAAATCACTGACTGCACTACATTGCAGCGATGCGGAACTCACAGATATCGACCTTTCCGGCGCAACCAATCTGACGTCACTCTATTTGCGCGGTAACCAAATTGATACGCTGGACCTGCGCGGAATGACAAAACTTATTGACCTCTATGCTGCTGACAATCAAATAAAAGTAGTACGATTGAGTGGAACAGCAGACAACGCGAGCCAGGATTTGGCTTCCATCCAAACCATCAACCTTGCAAACAATCATTTGACGGGAATGTATTATCTGCGTCTGCCCACCTTGTCTCATCTTGACATCAGTGGAAATGAATACACTTCATTTTATTCGTATGACGCAGAACTGACAAGCCTTAAGGCAGGAGGCAACAAAATAACCGGAACCATCAATTTGACTAAATGCCCAAAGATTGAAATGGTTTCCTGCGAAGACAACAATTTGAAAACGCTGAGCATGATAGCTGGCGCCCCCACCCTTCGCCAATTGTTTGCCAACGGAAATCAACTGAAATCCATCGACCTGGAACAAGCAACAGAATTAACGGACCTGCACTGCCAGGATAACGGCCTCAGCCAGTTGAAATACAATGCAAAAGCTCCTGTTTCCACAATGAATGTCAGTGGGAATGCCCTGACTTTTGCGGTATTGCCGCCCGCCAATCTTGTCCCGGACTATTTGTCGTTCATGCCACAAAATGCATTTGATGTTTCAAACGTGGAAGGCATGAAGAAGAAAGAGGGTGTGCCCTATGTTGATATTGCGCCCAGTTGGTCAGAACGCCTGAATACAGCCATTGACCTGCGCGACTTCTGTTCACTTTCAAACGGGCGTTATGACGCAGAATACCAATGCTTTGCCATAAACCCAGACGGCACAGAAACAGAATTGATCAAGCGCAGCAGTTCTACGGAAGAAGGAGACTATTCTGTGGGAAGTGGAAAATTCTCCTTCTTTACTCCGCAGAAAAAAGTCTATATCCAGCTAACATCCAAAACCTACGGATTTACCATCAACAGTACACCTTTTGTAGTAGGCGACGACATCACGTCTGTAAGTACTATTGTCAATAACGGAAATGAACTGAACGTACGTGTATCCGGACAGTCCATTGTATTGAACAGTCCTCAAAGCACAGAGGTAAGCATCTATACTCTCGACGGCAAAAAGGCATGGCAAGGCAACGTATCCGGCGAACGCATTGTCAATCTTCCCAAGGGAGTTTATCTCGTAGCCGGAAAGAAGGTTATTCTTTAATTGCACGATTGGAAGTCAACTACGTAAATATCTTGAAAGAAAATGAAACACAAATATTTTTCCTATATGAAAAGATGTCTCTCCATCCTGATGCTGGCTACAGTACTTCCTGTCTCAGCTCAGCGCGAGAATATTTCGGGAAGTGACGTCCCCTATCTAATCACTCCACAACGCTATTCAGTGGGTTACGCTGAACGCACATTCTTCTTTGATGTCAAGGCAAACCTGGATTTTGAAGTATCCACTGAGACACCATGGCTGAAGGTGACAAAGGACGATAGCGGTACGGTGTTCGTTCACGTAGACATGAACACCGACCCCACAAGCCGTTCAGGCATCGTAACACTCAAGAATGAAGAAAAGGGACTCTCACGCACTTTGAACGTAGAACAAGGTCCGGATAAAAGTGCTGAAACCCTCCCCGCTGATACCAACATCAAACCAGTGAGGGCAAATACCAACACATATCAACCCGGCCAGGAGATAGAGAAAAGTTACGACGACGACATGGGTACCACCTATCACAGTGCATGGAACGTTGCCGTTACTCCGGACAATCCAGCCATTCTTACCTATGAGTTTGAAAACGTTGACTATCTGGACTACGTAACCTACAAACCATCACCTGGCGGTGGTAACGGCTGTTTTGGTGAAGTGGAACTGTACGTGAAACAGGAAGGAGATGCAGACTATCGTCTGTACAAATCCTTTGACTGGGGCAAAGCCGGATTGGTTCGCACTGTTAAATTCCCCGGAGGACTGCAAAAGCCGGTAGGAATTCGTTTCAAAGTAAAAACAGGCGCCAACAACAATGCCACCTGCCGCGAAATGATTTTCGGTGTAATGGCAGACATGGGCGAAGATTTCGAAATCTTCGGCGATGACATCTACACGACTCTGAAACCAGATGTAACTCTCGATGATATTGAGAATCTGGAAAGTCCGTTTGCAAAGAGCCTGGCCACAACTCTCTATAAGGGAGGATACGACACTCTATACCGCGTGGCCGATTATGAATGCTACCTTTCCTATATGACCCTGTCCGACATGTGGAATGCGCCCGGAAAATATTATGACCAACTGGCCGGAGTGACGGGCATCAACATTCCTGCTCACTCAAAAACAGCACTGGTAGCCAGCGGTATTCCTGACGACCTTGATGTACAGTTGAAAGTCGTGGCCTGGTATGTCGGGAAAATCGGACAAAACTTTGACGGCGGCAATCCGAACATCATGACCTTTGGTCTGCGTAACGGAGTCAATGTGATTGACTACGATTTCGACTGGGATGGCTTAGCTTACATCTGCTACTATGCAGACCAAGATGCAGAAAAATATGCTCCCATCAAGGTTCACTTTGTCAACGGACAGGTAAACGGATATCTGAGTCCGGACAAGAGTAATGCGGAAATGCACACTCTCTGCCAGAATGCCCCCAACCGCTGCATGGACGTAGTCGGTAAAAAGGTACACTCCATATGGGAGTCGGAAGGACTGTACAAATACTGCAAGGCTGAAGATGGTACCATCGGATACCGTCAGTATATGAACGTTCTCGACTCGCTGATTGCCTGGGAACACCGCTCTTTGGGCTTCGAGAAATATGACAGAATCCCCAAGAACCGTACAATGGCCTATGTCAACTATACGTACTATATGTTCCAGGGCGATTTGGGTGTATCATTCCATCAAAATCAGCAAAGCCGCGTCTTGAACTGCAACAATCTGATCAATCACGACGACGATGCCATCTGGGGTCTCAGTCACGAATGGGGACACCAGCATCAGATGCATCCTTACTCCACCTGGGCGGGTATGGGAGAAGTGTCCAACAATATGCAGTCGTACTACAACGTGATGAAAATCGGTTACACAAACCCCGGATGGGCCGGAAGCTGGCCCGGAGCACGTGAAGTGTTCATCAACGACAAGGGGTATAGTGATGGTAACGCTGTCAGTGATACAAGAAAAGGTGCTTACCAAAGCGCTGCCAACTATGCTTACAGCCCCAAAATGAAAGCCGTTTGCGAGGCGATGGCCGACTCGAACATCAAGCCGGCAGCCACAGATCCGCTGCATGCAGTAGCTTATAATGAAGGCGGAGGTGCCGGTACGCTATGCTCCATCATCATGCTTCACAATTACTTTGCATTCAATGGAAAGCCCGACCTCATGCCCGACCTCTACGAATCGCTGCGCCAGAACGACGACCCGAACGGTTCACAAATTGAAAAGAAGGGTGAGGTTGACAAATATGAATTGATTGCCAGCGCCCAAAACGGGAACAAAAACGGAAAACTCGCCGTTCTGCAGCAGAAATATCCGGAATCCTGCTGGGTAAAAGACGGATATATCACCGAAAATCATTGCGGCATGTGGGAAAATTCTGTGCCCTACATCATGAACTACATCCGTAAAGCCAGCCGAATTTCCGGCTACAATCTGGTACCTTATTTCGAGCAGTGGGGTTTCTTGCGGCAAGTTGCCCTAAAGATTGGCGACTATGGTGACAAGTATTACGTGATGACGCAAGAAATGTATGACGAATTCAAGGCTGACATGGATGCGCTGGTGGAAAGCGGAGAACTGAAAGCCATGCCAGAAAATATGGTTAATCAAATATCATACAGCAAAGACTGGATACAGCCCAGTCCGGACTTTGCCAACTAAGCCCATGACTATCCATCCACTCCCGCCGGCTCACCCGGTGGAATGAATGGAAAACATCCTGCAAACGAGGGAACGATACCTGCGTAGAAATTGACGTCTGGTATCGTTTCCTCGTTTTATTATGGCTATTGCCGCATCACGGCTGCACAATCCTACTGACAGAAAATCCTAAAGTACTGATAGAAAATTCTGTCAGTACTTTCGTAAAAACTAAAGTACTGACTGTTTCTCCAATAATTCCGATAATAATATATCTTTGTGGTAGTTATACCGAACTCACGTGAGTTTATGGAAAGGAACCGCGGCGTCGTGAAAAAAGCCGACATTTTTTCCGTATGTTCTACATAAGCCAACACGCAGAAGGCGGAAAAGTCCAGAAGAATCAAACAGATAAATCTTTTTACAAAAAAACAGCCAGCACTCTTATAAGAACAAAAGTACTGACTGTTTTCTTCATTTCTCGGGCAACATTCTCAAAGCATCCGTTGCTGACCGGAACAGGGATTGTTTCTCCGACATCCGAGTTGTCCTGACGCACAACAAAACGAACGGCCCGGCTGGTTCAAGCCATGGAAACGAAGTCGCACGTTGCGGTTTCGATGGATTCTGTTTTTTAAAGACAATTCTCCAAAATGCGGCGGGCCATGGTTCCATCCACATTTCCAGCCTCGCCATAATGAACACCCGTTCGGTTGAACCTTTCTTCTATCGTAGCAATGGTTGCTTCGCCTATGCCTGCTTCACTCAGCTTCGTAGCAAGCCCCAGGCTGCGGAAAAAGTTCTCCGTACGCTCGATGGCTGCATCTATTCTTTCCTCCTCGCCTCCTTCTGTGATATTCCACACCCGTTCGGCATACTGCAACAATTTTCCACGCTTCTGCTCACGCAGCGTGCGAAGCGTTCCGTTCATGACAATGGCCAGAGTTGCTCCATGTGTCAAACCATGAAGAGCCGTAAGTTCATGGCCTATCATGTGGGTAGCCCAATCCTGCGTCACGCCCATGGCAATGAAGCCATTGAGTCCCATTGTGGCCGACAGCATAAAGTCCGCACGCAAATCATAATTACCCTTGTCCGCCTTGATGCGGGGCGCCAACTCAATAACCGTCTGCAACAAACCTTCTGCCCAGCGGTCCATCACTCTCGACTGACCGGGCGTTGTCATGTACTGCTCAAGAATATGCACGAAAGTATCAGCCAATCCGCAGGATATCTGATAATCGGGCAAAGAAAAAGTCACTGTCGGGTCAAGAATGGAAAATACCGGATTTTTGGAGAAGAAAGCGTATTTCTCTTGTGTAGCATGACAGGAGATAACAGCGCCGTTGTTCATCTCCGAACCGGTTGCAGGAATGGTGAGCACTGCTCCCATAGGTACCGTAAGCGAACTGCTACCCTTCAGAACGAGTTCCCATGCATCACCGTCATACAGTAAACCGGCTGAAATCAGTTTGGTTCCGTCAAGCAAAGAACCACCGCCAACTGCCACCAGAAAATCCACATTGTTTTCCTTTCCCAAGGTAATGGCCTTTCTCAGTGTTTCAACAGCAGGATTCGACTCAATACCCCAAAATTCAATATAGTCCTTTCCCTTCATGGCTTGAACAACCTGGTCGTATACACCGTTTCTCTTTACACTGCCACCACCAAAAGTCAGCATGACACGTTTGCCTTCAGGTACCAGTTCACTCAGCCGGGCAATAGTATTCTTTCCGAATACCAGATGTGTTGGGTTACAAAAATCAAAATTATCCATATTTACGTTGTATGTTTAGAATGAATATCCATTTTGTCATAAAATAAAGTCTCTGCAGTTTCTTCCAAACCATGCCGTAACATCCGCGTTGTTGACAGACCGTATGATAAGTTACATACCCGTTCTTCGCTTCGGCTATCGGCCAGCACCTACAGAGACGGACTCCCCCTTACTTCCCAAGACAAGCAACAAATCCTCTTGGGAGCACAATATTGTCATCATCCAGGCAATCGGCAAACAGAGGAGCGATTTCCTCTTCATGAAAGCCGGCAATGCCACAACCTATGCGCGTCACATAAAAAAGCAACTTCTTATGCTCACGCGCAAACGCTATGAATTCTTCTACAAACGGACGTATGGTCTCCACTCCTCCCTGCATGGTCGGAATACCATACGACTGCCCTTGCAAACCAGCGCCTTGTCCCCAAACTGCACCAAATTTCCGATAAGCCAACAGAGCAGCTCCACCGCCGTGCTGACCTTCAAGGTTGCTTCCAAACACAAAAACTTCATTAGGTTTCAAAACACTGATATTTTCCGGTGTAAACATTGAACGTTTCATGATCAAACTGACATCAAGTTCTTAATTTTATTCTGCAAAATCCATCATCCCGAACCATCACGAATGGTCAAAAAATAAGGCTGGAACTTATTCCATAAAAAAACTTTACGCCCCTCCTCATTTCCGGTCGATTTTCTACAAAGATAGTGATTATTATCATATCCGGGAAAAAATAATAACGATGCAGAAAAAACATTTTTATGAAAAATCAATTGTTAATTCCTTGAAATAATCAGAAAAAATAAATTACATTTGCAGAAAATAATAAAATCA
>OGNF01003135.1_pt1 | contig 11468 bp, 9 predicted proteins | sample 1573321 | NCBI WGS metagenome assembly OGNF01 (sample SAMEA2581911, study PRJEB24529) | metagenome | biome: Human gut stool | place: China | collected 2011
CATCAAAAATCGGTCGCCCCTGCATTAACATTTTTTATGGGATGGGGTCTTAGCATTATAAACCTAAAATTCAAATATAGAAATGAACATCAAACCATTGGCCGACCGCGTGCTCATCGAGCCCACCCCGGCAGAACAGACCACTATGGCCGGAATCATTATCCCGGACTCAGCTAAGGAGAAACCCTTGAAAGGCAAAGTGCTCGCCGTAGGCTGCGGCACAAAAGATGAAGAGATGGTCCTCAAAGAGGGCGACAGCGTGCTCTATGGCAAATACGCCGGCACGGAGATTGAACTCGACGGCGAAAAATATCTGATCATGCGTCAGAGCGACGTGCTCGCAGTGATTGGTTGATAATTTTCATGAAAACACTATAGCAACTGACTCAATCAGTTGCTCATCCACCCAAAATATTTTGACAAAAATGGCAAAAGAGATAAAATTCAATATCAAGGCTCACGAAGAACTCAAGAATGGCGTTGACGCTTTGGCAGACGCTGTCAAAGTGACACTCGGTCCCAAAGGACGCAATGTAATCATCGAAAAGAAATTCGGCGCTCCCCACATCACTAAGGATGGCGTTTCCGTGGCTCGCGAAATCGAACTCGAGGACTCTTTCCAGAATATGGGCGCCCAGCTCGTGAAGGAGGTTGCCTCCAAGACGGGCGACCAGGCCGGCGACGGCACAACCACCGCCACCGTCCTCGCACAGGCCATCATCAATGTAGGCCTCAAGAACGTTACCGCCGGTGCCAACCCGATGGACCTCAAGCGCGGTATCGACAAGGCTGTTTCCTGCGTGGTAGAGGGTATCAAGGCCCAGAGCCAGGAGGTTGACGACGATATAGAGAAAATCGAGAATGTTGCCCGCGTTTCCGCCAACAATGACGAGGAGATCGGCCGCCTCATCGCCGAAGCCATGAAGAAGGTGAAGAAAGAGGGTGTAATCACTGTAGAGGAAGCCAAAGGCACTGAGACTTCGGTCGATGTGGTGGAAGGCATGCAGTTCGACCGCGGTTATATCTCCCCCTACTTCGTTACCAACGGCGAGAAGATGGAGTGCGAGATGGATTCTCCCTACATTCTTCTCTACGATAAGAAGATCTCCAACCTCAAGGATATGCTTCCCATTCTCGAGGCTGTGGCTCAGAGCGGCCGTCCTCTGCTCATCATCGCTGAGGATGTGGACAATGAGGCTCTTGCCACTCTCGTGGTGAACCGTATCCGCGGCTCGCTCAAGATCTGCGCCGTGAAGGCTCCCGGTTTCGGTGACCGACGCAAGGAGATGCTCGAGGATATCGCAGTCCTCACCGGTGGCAACGTGATCAGCGAACTCAAGGGCATGCAGCTTGCTCAGGCCACTATCGCTGACCTTGGCACAGCCGAGAAGGTGACCGTCAACAAGGACAACACCACTATCGTGAACGGTGCAGGCCAGAAGGATGCAATCGCTGCCCGCGTGGCTCAGATCAAGGCTCAGATCGAGACCACTACTTCCAACTATGATAAAGAGAAACTCCACGAGCGTCTCGCGAAACTCGCCGGCGGCGTGGCTGTGCTCTACATCGGCGCTCCCTCCGAGGTGGAGATGAAGGAGAAGAAAGACCGCGTGGACGACGCTCTCTCCGCTACCCGCGCAGCTATCGCCGAGGGTATCGTGCCCGGTGGTGGTGTGGCTTACATCCGCTGCCTCGACAAACTCGACGAACTCAAGGGTGAAAACGACGACGAGAACACGGGTATCGCCATCATCCGCCGCGCCATCGAAGAACCGATGCGTCAGATTATGGAGAACGCCGGAGTGGAAGGCGCCGTTATCCTTCAGAAGGTTAAGGATGGCAAGGGCGACTTCGGTTTCAACGCCCGCACCGACAAATTCGAAAACTTCTTCGAGAGCGGTGTGATCGACCCCGCCAAGGTGACACGTGTGGCTCTAGAGAACGCTGCCAGCATCGCCGGCATGTTCCTCACCACTGAATGCGTGATTGCCGACAAGAAGGAGGACACTCCCGCAGCCCCGATGGCAGCTCCCGGCATGGGCGGCATGGGCGGCATGATGTAAGAATAATTTTGAATATATACAATTGCGCGCATGGTATCTCGGTATCGTGCGCGTTTTTTTACTGCCTCTCGGCATTTCTGCAGTTGTTCTCGGGAATCTCCGTTTCCTTTATTGGCCTATTTTTTGTAATTTTGCATTTCTGAACTTATTTGTGCATTATAGCCCATTATTATTATGGTTTCGATAAATAATCTTTGCATGGAGTTTTCTTCCGTGCCTTTGTTTGATGATATCTCTTTCGTAATCAATAAGGCGGACAAGATTGCCCTCACCGGCAAGAATGGTGCCGGCAAGTCGACTCTGCTCAAGATTATCGCCGGACTCGAAGAACCATTTTCCGGTTCCGTGTCGAAACCCAACGATGTAACAATCGGTTATCTTCCACAGCAGATGAAGATTGCCGACGAAACCACTGTTATTGAGGAAACGCGGAAGGCCTTTTCTGACATAGCCGGCATCCAGAAGGAATTGGCCGACACCACCGAGGAGCTTGCCAACCGCAACGATTATGAGTCGGCCGAATATCAGAAACTTATTGAACACCTCGACTACCTCAATAATCTCCTGACAATCCGTGGTGCCGACAATATGGAGGCTGAAATTGAAAGCACTCTAACCGGACTCGGATTTCTGCGCTCCGATTTCAACCGCCCCACAAGCGAATTTTCCGGCGGCTGGCGTATGCGTGTGGAACTCGCCAAGATACTTCTCCGCCGCCCCGATGTGCTCCTCCTCGACGAGCCCACCAACCATCTCGACATCGAGTCGATTCAATGGCTGGAGTCGTTCATCAACACAAAAGCCAAGGCAGTGGTGCTTGTGAGTCACGACCGTGCCTTCCTCGACAATGTGACCCAACGCACCATCGAGATCTCCTGTGGTCACGCCTACGACTATAAGGTGAACTATTCCCGATTCGTGGAACTGCGCAAGGAACGTGTGGAGCAGCAGATGCGCGCCTATGAAAACCAGCAGAAACTCATCGCCGACATCAACGACTTCATAGAGCGCTTCCGCTATAAGGCCACCAAGGCCGTGCAGGTGCAGAGCCGCATAAAGCAGCTCGAAAAGATAGTGCCCATCGTGGTTGACGAAGTAGACAATTCCCGGCTTCGGCTCAAATTCCCTCCTGCTGAACGCTCCGGCGATTTCCCCCTTATTCTCGAAGATGTGGGTAAAAGCTATGGCGACCATGTGGTGTTCCAGCATGCTGAGTTCACTATCCGCCGCGGCGAGAAAGTAGCGTTTGTGGGCAAGAACGGCGAAGGCAAGTCGACACTTGTGAAGTGCATCATGAACCAGATTCCCTACGACGGAAAACTCAAGATAGGCCACAATGTAAAGATCGGGTATTTCGCGCAAAACCAGGCCCAACTTCTCGACGGGGAGCTTACCGTGTTTGAGACAATCGATAATGTAGCCACCGGCGACATGCGTACCCGCGTGCGCGACATCTTAGGCGCATTCATGTTTGGCGGCGAAGCCTCCGATAAAAAGGTAAAGGTGCTTTCCGGCGGAGAGAAAACGCGTCTCGCAATGATCCGCCTTCTGCTCGAACCCGTGAATTTCCTCATCCTCGACGAGCCAACCAATCATCTCGACATCACCACAAAGGATATCCTGAAAGAGGCGATACGCGACTTCAACGGCACTGTGATTATCGTGAGCCACGACCGCTATTTCCTCGACGGCCTCGTGGAAAAGGTTTATGAATTTGGCGGTGGCCGCGTGCGCGAGAATCTCGGTGGCATCTACGATTTCTTGCGCAAGAAAAAACTCGATAGTCTCCAGCAACTCGAAAAACAGACACTCTCCCAGTCGCAGCATACAGAATCACAGACCACTACAGGAATTGCCGCGGCCGCATCTGCAAATGATACAACAAAGCCCGCAGCGAAACTCTCCTATGCGGAGCAAAAGGAACGTGCCCGCCTACTGAGCAAAGCTGAGAAAGCGGTAAAGAATGCCGAAGCAAAGGTGGAGGAGATGGAGAGGAAAATCAGCGACCTCGAGCAGAAAATAGCAGCAGGTGACACTTCCGCCGACACTCTTGACCAATATCAGGCCGCCCAGACAGGCCTCGAGGCAGCCATGACCGAATGGGAAACCTCCCAGCAAAAACTCGATTTAATGTTGAATGTTGAATGTTGAATGTTGAATTGTTTGCTTCTATCAAAATTCAACTCATTCAAAATTCAACTCATTCAAAATTCAAAATTAGATGAAGCACGGAATAGTCTTAGAAAATCTCGACAAGTCGGTAAACCCCAAAACCGACTTCTATAAATACGCTTGCGGCGGTTGGCAGCAAGCTCATCCCCTCCGGGGCGAGTTTGCCCGGTTCGGCACATTCTCTCTCATCAGGGAGGAAACAAAAAAACAGGTGAGAAGCCTGATTGAAGAACTGGGTGAGAATCCTGACTCAAAAGTGCGCGGCACAGTGGCGCAGAAGGTTCACGACCTCTACGAGATGGGAATGGATATGCCCCGCCGAGATGCGGAGGGAGCAAAACCCCTCGTGCCGATGATCAAGCGCGTGGAAGCCACCGACAGGAAGAATCTCGCCGACACAATCGCATGGATGTTCTTAGGCATATCCTCGCCTTTCTTCAGCATTGGTGTCGGTCCAGATCCCGTGGATTCAAATATTAATATCCTGCATGTGGGCGAAACCGGTCTCGGCCTCGGCGACCGCGACTATTATCTCGAGGACAATGATAACAACCGCCGCATTATGGAGGCCTACCACCGATATGTGGTAAGGCTGATGACCCTCTGCGGATACTCCACCGAAGATGCTGAAAGGATATGGAATTCTCTCATCAAGATTGAGAAGGAGATTGCGCTTCATAAGAAAACACGCGAAGAGCGTCGCGACCCGGAATTGAGATACAACCCAACCGATGCCAATGGACTTAAAAAAGATTTTCCCGGCATTGAATGGGAACGAATTTTTAAGGGTATGGCCATTGAGCCGAATGGAAAGATCAATGTCAGTGCGCCGAAGTTCCTCACGTTCATGAGTGAATATCTACCCTCTCTTACAGAGCGCGAAATCAGGGATTACCTCCTTTTTGAGGCAATAGCATCCTCCACAGGGGTGCTTGGAGATGATTTCTATGACGCCGACTTCGAATTATACGACAAAACAATGTCGGGCATCGAGGAAAAGCGCCCCCTCTGGAAGCGCGCTATGGTGATTCCCAATTCTCTGCTTGCCGAAGCCATCGGTCAATTGTATGTGGAGAAATATTTCCCCAAGGAAAACAAGGACTATATGAAGGAGCTGGTGGAGAATCTGCGTAAGTCTCTCGCAAGCCATATAAAGGCTCTTCCATGGATGTCGGAGTCAACAAAGGCCAATGCCCTCGACAAACTTGCCGCGATGCACGCCAAAATCGGATATCCTGACAAATGGAAAGACTATTCCGAAATTGAGATTGACCCGCAGAAGTCGTATCTGGAAAATGTGCTGGCGGCTTCGAAATGGTTTGTCAACGATAACCTCAAAAAACTCGGGACGCCTGTTGACCGCAATGAATGGTTTATGGCGCCGCACACTGTGAATGCATATTACAGTCCTTCGCAAAATGAGATCTGCTTTCCGGCTGCGATTCTCCAGCCACCATATTTCGACATTACGGCCGATGATGCGATGAATTATGGTGCCATCGGCAGCGTGATTGGCCACGAAATGACACACGGATTCGACGACCAGGGACGTCACTTTGACAAGAATGGCAACCTCAGCAACTGGTGGACTGATGAGGATGCTGAAAAATTCCGCAAACTCACCGACGTGCTTGTCCGCCAGTTTGACGCAATAGAGGTCGCGCCGGGCGTACATGCCAACGGCCGCTTTACGCTTGGCGAGAACATCGCCGACCAGGGAGGCTTGCGGGTAGCACTTACTGCCTACCGGGAGAGCAGCAGCCCGCAAGAGAAGGAGGAGATCGACGGCTTTTCGTCGCTGCAGAGATTCTATCTGGCCAATGCAGCGCTCTGGGCCAACAACATCCGCCCCGAGGAGATTCTCGAAGCCACCAAGACCGATCCTCATTCACTGCCGGAGTATCGCGTAAACGCCACAGTGAAGAATATCCCCGAATTCTACGAAGCCTTCTCAATAAAGGAGAACGACGCAATGTATCTCGACCCCGCCGACCGAGTCATAATTTGGTAAGAGCAGTGTTTAATATTGAATAAGATTGTGATTGAGAACGTTGCGACCAATTCAAAATTCAAAATTAAGGTATGCGGCAGTTTGGACTGATTGGCCGTTCGTTGGGCCATTCCTTTTCGCAGAAATTTTTCACGGAAAAGTTTCACAATGAATGTATAGATGCGCGGTATGCACTTTTCCCTATGGAAAAGTGCGACCGTGCCATTCTTCACGCCTTGATTGAATCTCATTCCAATCTCGAGGGGCTCAATGTCACTATTCCATACAAAGAGACTGTCATTGAACTCTGCGACAGCCTAACGCCGGAAGCATTAGCCATCGGCGCTGTCAACACCCTCATCATCCGGCCCGATGGCATCATAGGCGCCAACACCGACTGTCAGGGATTCCGGCAGAGTGTGGAGAATCTCCTTAAGAATACCGGAGAAGCCTATGTGCTAGGCACAGGTGGAGCAGCGAAGGCAGTGGCATATGCTCTAACGAAAATGGGATGCTGTGTGACATTTGTGTCACGTAATCCCGCAGGGCGTCAAGAGGTAATTGGATATGAGGCGCTTGCAGACGGCAGACTCGGAAAAGCAGCAATAATCGTGAATGCCACGCCACTTGGCACATGGCCTGATGTCGCGGAAGCGCCCCAGATTCCTTATCTTCAGTTGGCGCCACATACTCTTTGCTACGACCTTGTATATAATCCCGCCGTAACGGAATTCATGCGCCGCTGTGCAGAGCAAGGATGTCCCGTCAAGAACGGGCTTGACATGCTCCACCGCCAGGCCATCCTCTCCTGGCAATACTGGAATGAGGGCCGGTGAGGCTGTGCGCCAATCATTTTGCATTTATAAACATTTTTAAGGCTTTATTATACCCCGAAGTATGGTCATTTCCAGCTTTCGGTATTACTTTTGCACCATAATAGCAACAAAGCAATCCCAGTCGCGGTCCGTGCAATCCCAGTCGCGGAGCGACTGCCCTATAAAAATAAAATTAATCCAAAATAATTCATGAAGAAAATAATCACTGCCCTGACATTGATTCTGATGGTAGCGGTCTCGGCCTCAGCCATCAAACTCCCCTTCGACAAGTACACCATCAATCGCAGCGAACTGCCCGAAACTGCCCAGCAGATGCTTAACGAGCATTTCCCCAAGAAAAAGGTGAGCATGATCAAGGTGGACAAACACCTCCTCAAAAAGACCGACTACGACGTGAAACTCACCGACGGCACCGAAATTGAGTTTAACAACAAAGGCGAGTGGACTCGCGTGGACTGCAAGAAGAAAGCAGTGCCGGAAGCCCTCGTGAGCAATAGCGTGAAAAAGAGCGTGGAGAAGAAATTCCCCTCAGAGAAAATCACCGCAGTTCAGAAACGCGCCCTCTATCACGAAATTTGCCTCAGCGACGGCACCCGTCATAAATACGATCTGCTCGGCATCTACCAGGGTCCTGTTACAAAGGCCGATGAAGAAGCCAATAAAAAGGCTGCTTCCGAAGATGACGAAGAAAACGAGGATGAGATTTAAAAGAATATGATTGACGCAAGCTTAAGTTTGCTCACACAACCAAGAGACACAAGTCCGCACCATAACGTGCGGACTTTTTTTTTGCATTTCTTTAATGATAGTAATAGAAGTTAAAATATGTAAATTGATTAAACATTTCCTGGAAACTCGTGTCTGAAGGTATGTAAGAAAACTCAAATACGAACAAGATAAAAAAGAAATTTTTAGGAATAGCTCTTCTTATGTGTGCCACAATAGCCATGAGCAGCAATGCTCAGGTAAGCGTTTCCGAAACAGAGGCTGTGGCCGGCACAGTTCAAGTAGATAACGCAAAGAACAACAAAATCGACCGCCAGGCTGAACGCTGCAAAGGAGACTTCAAGGGTCGCAAAGGCAAACCCGGAAAAGGAGATTTCAAGAGCCGTCAGGGTGCCTGCCCTCTGAGAAGTTGTTCGCTCGAGGGTCTGGACCTTACAGCCAATCAGCAGAAGAAGATAGAGGCACTTCGCTCCGAACAGTGCACCAAGATGAAAGCACTTCGCGAGGAATGCAAGAAAGACATGAAGCAGACCAAGGACTCGCTTCGCTGCAAGAAAAACAAGGAGCGCACCGAACTTCGCCGCGAATATCTCAAGAATCTTCAGGGAATCCTGAGCCCCGCTCAATATGTAAAATTCCTCGAGAACAACTACATCAATGTAGCGGCCGGCCCGCGCCATCCCGGCAAACAGCCAATGAGGATAGGCAAGGACACTAAGCAGATATATGGTGGCAAGCACGTGGCAAAAGAACGCGCAAAATATGCGAAGAAGATTGACAAGAAGTCCGAGATGAAAAGGAAATAATTTGGCGGATTGAAAATATTTGTTAATTTTGCAATTCGGGGAGGATGTGGATAGGCCACATCCTCCCCGAATATTTTTTAATACCATGAACGAGATTGTAAAAGTGTCGCCATATTCGGAACGCACTGCCAGGGTGACAATCTATAATCCGGAGATTGCTTCCAAGTCGCAACCCGGAAATTTTGTAATAGTGAAATTCAAGGAGGATGGTGTGAGAATTCCCTTCTCTGTGATCTCCTCCGATGCTGAGAAAGGGGTGATTGACATCATCATCCATCGTGCAGCAGGGCTGGAAGAGATTCTGAGGATAATCCATCCCGGCGAACCTCTCCCCCATCTTCTCGGCCCCCTCGGCCATCCGGCTGTAATCGAAAAGAACAAGAACATTCTTTTTTTCGGCGATGGTTCAGGAGTGGTTTCCCTCCTGCCACTTATCCAGGCATCGCGCGCCGCGGGCTGCAGAATTGTGGCCGTATTGTCGGAGGAATCATCACGCACAAAATGTCTGCTTCCCGAAATCGATCAGGAATGCAAGGAGGTTATCACCGTGACCGATGCCAATCTGGTGGAAGTGGTGGAGCAGCAGCTTGGCGCCCATAAGATCGACCGCGTGGTGATGGCCGGACCGTCGCTGATGATGAAGCGAGTGGCAAAGGAATGCAAACGTCTGGAGATTCCTGCCGACTGCGTGCTCAATATGCTGATGATTGATGGCATCGGCCTCTGCGGCATTTGCAGGGTGATAGTGAACGGAGAGAGAAAGCAGACATGCACCGACGGCCCGATCTTTAATGCCCACGAGGTGGATTTCGACCAATTATACAATCGACAGAACTTATTTGTATGAGAAGCGACAGAGAGGAAGAATGGCGCGTGAAGCTTCGCGCCGAAATGACAGCCAAGGAACGCACAGCAATTCCGCGCGTCAAAATGCCGGAACTTGACGCCGCATGGCGTATACATTCTCAAAGGGAAGTGAGCGAAGGTCTCAGCTATGACCAGGCCCTTCTCGAGTCGCGACGCTGCCTCGACTGTCCCGACCCGGGCTGCATCAAGGGCTGCCCCGTGCATAACGACATTCCCGGATTCATCAAGAACATCGAACGCCGCAATTTCCCGGAGGCCATGCGTGTGCTCAATCGCACCACCGTGCTTCCCGCCGTGTGTGGCCGTGTATGCCCGCAGGAAAAGCAGTGCGAAGCCGGATGCATATATAATAAGATGAAGAAGCGCCCGGTGGCCATCGGCGATCTGGAAAGATATGCTGCCGACTTCGAGCGCAACATCACCGACAATGTGGACCAATACCGCGCCCCGGGTATGGGCGACGACTGCCCGGCCACAAATCGTCATAACCGCCAGTTCTTTCCTATAAAGGTGGCAGTGGTCGGTTCCGGACCATCCGGACTCGCCTTTGCCGGCGACATGTGCATGCGCGGATATAAGGTCACCGTTTTTGAGGCGCTCAGCCAATTAGGCGGTGTGCTTAAATACGGCATCCCCGAATTCTGTCTGCCCAATTTCATTGTGGATCATGAGATCTGCAAGCTAAAGGATATGGGTGTGGAATTCGTGACCGACTGCTACATAGGCCATACCCTCACCTATGAGGACCTTCATCAGCAGGGCTACAAAGGCATATACCTTGCCACAGGCGCCGGCAAACCGCGCTTCATGGGAATTCCCGGCGAGAACCTTCCCGGCGTGATGACCGCCAATGAATACCTTATCCGCCAAAACCTGCTCGGGCCGCGTATTTTCGGCAACACGAATGTGGAACTAAAAGGTAAGCGCGTGGCTGTGATAGGTGGCGGCAACACTGCAATTGACGCTGTGAGAGCCGCTGTGCGCATGGGTGCCGAAACATCCATGATCATTTATCGCCGCAGTCAGGAGGAGATGCCTGCACGTCTTGAGGAGATACGCCACGCCAAAGAGGAGGGCGTGAAATTTATGACACTCTGTAATCCTGTAGAATATCTTGCCGACGACAAGGGATATCTCAAGAGCATGGTGCTTCAGAAAATGCGCCTTGGCGAACCCGATGAGAGCGGACGCCGCAGCCCTGTGCCTGTGGAGGATGACTGGGAGACAATTGATGTGGACCTCGTGGTGGTAAGTGTTGGATACTTTGCCAATCCTCCTGTCCTTCCAGAGGGTCTTGAAATGTCGCGCAAGGGTGAAATTCTGGTCGACAGCGATTCGATGCGCTCCTCCGTACCGGCCATATATGCCGGGGGCGACATCGTGCATGGGCCGGCCACCGTGATCCAGGCGATGGGCGACGGCCGTCGCGCCGCTGCATCAATGGCCAAGGCTTTCGAAGAGGCCATGGGGAACATCAGACTCTGATGGATTGATGATTGATGATTGATGATTGTGAATTCATCGAAATAAAAATCAGCGCCTCCGAAAACGTGGGCGCTGATTTTTTATAATTTGAAGCTATTCAATTACAACTTCATGGATGGAGCTCTATTAGTGCTGCTCTATTCCTTTTTGCCGAAGCCGAGAACGCCTTTGCCATCGGTCTTCTCGCTTACGAAATCCTCGAGTTTGTCCTTGCCATGAGCAAGAGCCTCTTTGCCTTTGTCGAGATATTCCTTGCCTTTGCCGTTTTCAATCCAGTCTTTTCCCTTTGCCACTCCCTGAGCAACATACTCTTTTCCTTTCTCTACAGTTTCTTTAACTTTGGGGTCGTTGGCGAAATCTTCGGCCTTCTTTTTCAATTCATTAAAATCCATAATAACATGTTTTAGTGTGTCCTTCAGAATAAAAACAACCAAGAAGGCCCTAACGTTCACGCCAACATAGCATGCTTTTAGACCCCATCCCATAAAAAATGTTAATGCAGGGGCGACCGATTTTTGATGCA
>OGNF01003136.1_pt1 | contig 11466 bp, 9 predicted proteins | sample 1573321 | NCBI WGS metagenome assembly OGNF01 (sample SAMEA2581911, study PRJEB24529) | metagenome | biome: Human gut stool | place: China | collected 2011
ATTCTTACGAAACCAGAAATTCGATGATTTTTTTAATCCGTGCACACAGAGCCAAGACGCATCAAAACTCTAATGAACGTAAGTTTGATGAGATGTAAGCACCAGAAAAAATTAAGCAATTAGTGGCTACTAATTAGTAACGCAGCAATGTTCTAATTGGGCTTTTTATTATATTTCCTGCTTTTCATTTTTTCGAACCAGATTTCTAAACGCCTTTCTGACAATAACTTTTCTACATTTTCTTGTTTATCACTTTTTATTCGTACATTTGTAGACCTAAATCATTTGATATGCTTTTTAGAATCATCACCTTTACCACAGCCGTTTTATTTTCTGTTATTCTCCCGGCCCATGCAACAGTATATGAATATACTTTTAATGAAAAAGTGTTCAGTAAAAATGGAGAAACAGCATCATTGAGTGGTATCAATTGGACACTACAAGAAAAGTCCAACAAACTTCTACAATTTATTTATTCCTCCACAAATGGAATCGGTATCCGATGTTCCGATAACCATCCAATGCAACCACTGACTCTTTCAACAGATGGAATAAAAGGAAATATCTCATCTGTCACGATACAAACTTCTGCCGGCAATTCGACCCATATATCAGTAAGTGTCAATGACATAAAATATTCTTGCAATGGTTATAATAGCCCTATTATTACCACATCCTCAAAGGAGTATAAATTCACAGGAGATGCCAAAGGAAAAATTTCCATAACATGGACACAACCTAACCGAACTTATGTCTACATCAAGCGAATTTCTATTGAATACAATAATGGAGAGACCCAGCAGACACAAACCCTGAGTTTTCCCGAAAGCAGCTACACCGTAACACCGCATACCCCTTTTGAAGCCCCCGAGCTGGACGGAGCAAAGACATCCGTTACCTACAGCAGTAGCCAGCCGGAGGTCGCCACCGTCAATGCAAATACCGGCGCGGTGAGCATAGTTGGGTTAGGTACCACCGTCATACGGGCCACGGCTGAAGAAAACGAAGAGTACTTCGCCGCCACGGCCGAATATACGCTGCACGTAAAGTGGCCCAACAACCAAGCCGTTTTTGACCTCAGGCATCCCGAATATTTCGGCATACCGATTCCCGAGAGCGGAAATGAAAGCCCGGTAGAGAAAACCTTGCTGGCCGGCGACATCCGGCTGCTCAACGGAGGTACAGGAATTTATCGTATGAGATTTTGGAATACGGGAAGTGCCTGCGAGCTACGAACCTACAAAAACAATTTTATCACCTTTGAAGCACCTGCCGGATTGAATATTGAGCGTATCGAACTGACCGGCAACCAGATTGCAGGGCTTGAACAGAATGGGAAAAAAATAGAGAACGGAATCTGGACAGGAAGCCAGTCAAGCGTAACTTTCCAGGTCACCGAACCCGTGTATATCTCGCAAATCACGGTGACCTACTCGGGTGAGTATCTATTGAACGTCAGCACAGCCGGTTACGCCACTTTCTCGGCAGCCCGCAGCTACCGTATGCCGGAACGATTGCAAGGAGCCATCGTCAGCGTCGAAGGGAGCACGGCACACGCCCGTTTCCTTTATCCGGCAGGCAGCATCGTTCCTGCCGGCGAAGCATTACTCATCAAAGGAGAAGCCGGCTCCTACCCGCTATCATCCGCCGATGACGATGCCATCCTGCCTCACGAGGACAATCTGCTGCACGGTGTGCTGGTCAACGACACCCTTACGGCACCTGCCGGCTGTGAATGGTTCATCTTCGCCAAAAACTCCAAAGGAGAACTCGGCTTCTACTATCAGAAGGATTCACAAAACGGGCAACAGGCAGGCAATCTGGCCAACAAAGCCTATCTGGAAGTACCCTCCGACATTGCCCCGCAAGGCTTCAGCCTTCAACTTGACATCGTCGACGGTATTGAAGAACAACCAGTCAACGTTCCCTCACACCGCCATAGCATCCATACTCTGGCCGGGACGCGTGTTGAGCTACCCATATCACGCTTGCCGCAAGGAGTATATATCATCGACGGAAAGAAAAAATTAATCCCATAAATATTCAAAAATTAGTCCATACATGAAAAAATACATTTCCCCCAGTTCTACCTTGATTGAACTTCAGCCCGAAGGCGCACTCCTTGCCGGCAGTAACCCCGACGAATCATTCGGTATCGGTCGCGAAGAAGCCGGCAGCGAAGCCCTCAGCACCCAACGGGAAAACTGGCGCCCGCGCCTGTGGGAAGAAGAATAAGCTACGATTCCCATATAGGAAGAAACCTGCAAATCATGGAAATAGAGATTCCACCTCCTCCACCGGAACACATCCCCCGATGTGCGAGGAAACACGGCCGATGCTTTCTCCACATAAAAAAGGAAGAACCATTTGCATAAACAAAGAAAACAGCGGATTCGGAATTTTACCGACTCCGCTGTTTTTCCCTTTAAAAAGAATACCAGACTCAGCCCTGTTCTTCTTGTGCTGAGGTCGCCAGAGAGCGGGCCGCAACATAAGCGGTTGTCCACGCAGCCTGCAGGTTAAAACCACCGGTAATAGCATCCACATCAAGTACTTCTCCTGCAAAGTACAATCCGCGGCACATTTTGCTCTCCAACGTTTTGCTCTCAACCGATTCAAACATGACACCACCGCACGTAACAAACTCTTCCTTATAACTGCCTTTCCCCGTCACCTCATAAACATCAGCAGTCAAGACATTGGCAAGACGGTTGATACTCTTTCTGCCCAGGGCTCCCCACAATTGGTCGACAGAAACTGCTGCCCGTTCCAGCAGATAATTCCAAAGTCGGGATTGCAACCCATACGGACGAACAGACGACAACATTTTTCTGGACGAACGGCCTGCCAATTCCAACAAATTCTCCAAGACACAGTCGGTCGTATCGCCACCGGTCCAATCAATCAACAGACGCGAACGGTATCCCTGCTTCTGCAAATATCTGGCTGCAAGAGAAGACAACTTCAATATCGCCGGACCACTGACTCCCCAATGGGTAATCAGTAGCGGACCTTGTGCACGCATACGGGTACCCGGTATGGAAACAGAAACATTTTCCACCACAATCCCCATCAAAGCATTCAGCCTTGAGTCGGGTATCGTAAAAGTAAATAAAGAAGGACACGGCGATGCCAGTTTGTGACCCAGAGCCTGCAACCAATCATGTGCCTCGGCGTGAGGAGTGCCCCCTATAGTCAGTATCACACGCTGAAATGGCCGGAAAGATCCGTCAGACATTCGAAGTTGAAACCACCCCTGGTGGTCAATGGTTACAGCACAAATCTTGGTCTTGGTTTCCACCGTCACTCCCACACGTTCCGCCTGACGCACCAGGCACCCCACAATGGCAGCAGAATCCTGTGCAGCGGGAAAAACACAATCGTCTGCCTGTGCCACAAGTGGCACACCGTGTTCTTCAAACCAGCGACAGGTATCCTTTGGGCCGAACTCTCGCAACAAATTTTTCATCACACGATGTCCTCGTGGATAGACCCGGGAGAGATCGCCGACATGTGCAAAAGTATTCGTCAGATTGCAACGACCGCCCCCCGACAGACTCACTTTTCCTAAAACCTTTGCAGACTTTTCAAAAACGACAACTCTGGCCTCCGGAAGTCTCAATCTGACATGAATTGCAGAAAAAAAGCCAGCAGCTCCGCCACCAATTATAGCAACATCCATTATGCAGACTAAAAAAACAATTTCTACATGCAAATATAAAATATAAATGACACATAGAAATTGTTCTTATCAGGCAAATGCATCAGGTTATCCCTGCAATGCTCTAAATTCCGTCCTCACCTTCATTCCCGGAAACGTTTCCTCCATCATCCCCGTTTTCACCTTCATCTGCCGATGGTGCTGCATTCTTCACGGCTGCCGTATCCGATGCTGCCGGCGCATGCATATCGTCCAAAGAAATCTCCTCTCCTTCGCGCTGCAGATCTACAATATTCATCGTTTCCACATCGAGGGCAGGAATTGTGTCAGCCGGATTAAAGTTGACATATTCATAGGTTTGCGGATCAATTTCTTCCTTCGGCTTCGGGTAAAGACACATATACCGCGCCGCCAAAGAGGAATCTGACAGCACTTTGTTCATAAACAGCCCAAATATCGGCAGTGCGGTACGACTACCCTGCCCCAAAGCCCCTGTCCGGAAATGTATACTGCGATATTCGCTGCCCACCCAGGCACCGCCGACTAATCGGGGGGTCACTCCGATAAACCAAGCATCTGAATGGTTGTTAGAAGTACCGGTTTTACCGCCAAAATCAATCTTCCCGCGATATTTTCCCATATAACGGTGGTTGGCCAACGCCATGGACGTACCTCCGGGATCGGTCGTTCCTGCCTTCAGCATCTGCTGCATATAGAATGCTGCACGATAACTCATAGCAATCGTATCCTTCACTTCTGGAGTAAACACAACCTTTCCATTCCTGTCAACTATTTTTTCGACCAACACCGGCTCGACCTGCCGGCCGTCGTTGGCAACAGTCCCATAGGCATTGACCATTTCAAAGAGATTGACATCACAAGCTCCTAAGGGCAAGGAGGGAATTTCACGCAACGGAGAACGTACTCCCATCGCCTTTGCACGCTTAATTACATTGCCAATCCCCACTTCCTGTCCTAAATTAACGGCAATCGTATTTACGCTTGTCGCAAAAGCAGAGCGTAGAGGAAGCTGTGCATAGGTAATCAAACCATTAGCATTATGCGGCTGCCAGATAGTGGTGGTATCCTTTTGCTTGTCATAGACCTCCATACGCACTTGCGCATCCAGCCGTGTATCACGAGGCGTCAACCCTTGCTCCATAGCTTCCGCATAAACAAAAAGTTTGAACGTGGAGCCGGGTTGTCGCTGGGCCTGCACCTTATCATATTTCCATGTATCAAAATCAATATCCCCAACATAGGAACGTACATAGCCCGTTTGCGGCTCCATGGTTACAAAGCCTGTGTGCAGAAACTTGACCATATAACGGATGGAATCCATCGTGCTCATTTCCACATCACGTCCGCCGTCGTAATCAAAAACATGCACCTTATGAGGCATCTCAAGGTATTTGAAAATGGAATCTTCCACGCCATTGAACTTCTTTGCCAAAACTTTGTATTGGGACGTTTTCCGAGCAATATTCTCTATAAAGTCGGGAAGCACACGCCCGTTAGCATCACGCCAAGGGTCGCCCACCCCCTGCCAATGGCGAACAAATTTGTCCTGCAACGAACGCATCTGCTCATTGACAGCTTCTTCGGCGAAGCGCTGCATCTTGCTGTCGAGAGTAGTATATATCTTAAGCCCGTCTGTATACGGATCAAGATCCGGGCATTTTTCCCGTATATACTCCAACAAAGGTGCACGGAAATATAGTACCCCACCGTCGTATGCACTCTCAACACTATAATCCAACTTAATAGGTAAACGCTTTAACGAATCACATGCAGAACGCGACAGTTTCCCCAACCGACACATATTGTCAAGCACCACGTTACGCCGTTCCAGGCTCTTCTCCGGATGAAGACGGGGATTATAAGTTGATGTTGCTTTCAGTAGACCAACCAACACTGCAGCCTCTTCCGTTTTTAACTGCGAAGGAGTCGTGTTGAAATAGGTTTTTGCCGCAATTTTGATACCATAAGCATTGGAACCAAAATCAACCGTATTAGCATACATTTGCAGAATGTCCTTCTTGTCATTCATTGCTTCCAGCTGAACGGCAATAATCATTTCCTTACTTTTCTTCACAAGTATGGAAAAACCTGGCAAACTTCCCAACAGGCCAGTGGAATAGTTGGTCCTGATTCTGAACATATTTTTGACCAACTGCTGAGAAATTGTCGAAGCTCCACGCGCATTTCCACTTAAAGCATCTTTCATGGCGGCAAAGATTCCCTGTACATCTATGCCGAAATGCTCATAGAAACGCTCGTCCTCCGTAGAAATTAACGCATCAAAGAAAACCGGATTAATAGAATCATACGGCACTGATACGCGATTTTCATCGAAGAATTTACCAATCAATTGGCCGTCGGCTGTAAAAATCTCAGATGCTTCCGGATTTTCCGGGTGCATTATGTCATACGCAGAAGGTGATTTTCCGAAAAGCCAAAACAGATTGACTTTCACAGAAAATACATAAAAGACCAGCAGAAAAATCAAAGTACAAAATGCTGCTGTCGCTTTAGTCCACCATCGGGTAGACTTGTACCAACTCAAATACCAATTCCAAAAACGATGAATAGTTCTCACACAAAATGATACGCACACTGTCAACCATGCGCGCATCTCATGAAATATGCGGGCCATGCGAAATAGATATAATGACCCTGCAAAGTTAGTGATTTACTATCAAGAACTCAGTTCTTTTTTTATAAATAATCTTATTTCTTCCACTGCAGAGGGATGAAACCAGGCAACCTTCCCATCCTTCTTAAACCATGTGACCTGCTTCCTTGAATATACTCTTGTATTCCGTTTCACCTTTTCTAACGCAAAGTCCAAATCCCATTCTCCATCAAAATAACGGAACAATTCCTTATAGCCTACCGTATTGAGAGAATTACAATCACGGAAAGGCAATACACGACGGGCCTCTTCAATTAAACCTTGCTCTACCATTTGATCTACACGGAGGCCAATACGCCGATAAAGTTCCTCGCGTTCACGTTGCAAACCAATTTTAATGATTCGAAACGGGCGTTCTTTATGAGCATTCCGTCGGAACGAGGTATAGGTACGACCTGTCATATAACAGATTTCCAATGCATGCACTACACGCTTTGGATTTCTGATATCACAAATTTGATAATATTCCGGATCCAACAACCGCAACTCATTCTGCAACGGTTCCAGCCCCTCCCGTTCATAACGCTCGCGCATCCTTTCGCGCGTCAGTTCATCAATCGTGGGAATATCATCGATGCCATGGCAGACAGCATCTATATACATCATGGAACCTCCTGAAAGCAACACAACATCACGGTCACGAAACAACTGGTCCAAAAGAGTTATCGCGTCTGTTTCATATTGTGCCGCGCTATAATAATCCTGCAAACCAAGGGTTCCCACAAAATAATGCGGAACACGTTGCATTTCCTCAATCGTAGGAGCCGCCGTTCCTATCGGTATGTCCCGATACAATTGCCTGGAATCTGCATTCAATATACTAGTACGGAAAAACTCAGCCAATTGCAGGCTGAGTTCTGTCTTTCCGACACCAGTCGGACCAATTATCACTAAAAGTGTTTTCACCTATCCAATAATACGATAAGATGTGCAATCTAATTATTTCTCCTTCAATCAATATGCATCGTTTTCGGAGAATTCAAATCCCTCCATATCCAAATCTTCGCTGTCAAACGAAGCATCCCCATAAAACTCTCCGGCTTCATCTTCATCAAAGAAATCATCCTTCTTACCTGTAGTGGAGTCAGACATATCCAGATCCTGAATCTGCATAGGAGGTTCACCGACACTGCGAGAGACAACGGCTTCCTTCAATGATTCACCAGTTATTACTTCCTTCACTTCCATGTAGAATTCTCTTTCTGAAAACGGATCAAAGACAAACTCCATACGACTGCCTTCATCCAAGAACTCTGAGAGAGAAGTAGAAGCCATGACATAAAGATCTTCGTCTTCCTGTCCCGGGTCGCCCATATCCTCACGCGTGATTTGCTCCTTTCTTTCCCAGTCATTGGTACAAATATAAAAAGAAGTCATCTGATCGTCTGGATAATCACATGATTTCAAAACGATACGGTTCAAATCAAGGAATGTAGCTCCACTATCTATTTTAACTTCCCGGATGAAGCCTTCAACCTCATCTGATATAAATTTAATACGATAAATCATAATCTACTCTTATGAGATGTTACCAACTGACGGACGCACCACCTGAAGACCTCACTTGATAATGCCACGAGTTGAAGACGTAACAAAGTCAAGAATATATTCTATTTCCTTCGTCATCGGTATTTCCGCCTTCACTTGTGCTATACATTCCTCACGAAGTTTTCCTCTCTGGTACAAAATCCGATAAGTGTTATGTATATTGTCTATCAACTCACACTCAAAGCCGCGACGACGCAACCCCACCAGATTCAATCCACAATAGGCAACTGGCTCACGAGCAGCCATGGTATAAGGAGGAACATCCTGTCCGGTACGTGTACCCCCACCAATCATGACATAACTTCCTATGTGACAGAACTGATGAACTAACACAGCTCCACTGATAACAGCAAAGTCATCAACGACGACTTCACCAGCCAGTTTGGTAGAATTACCAATTACGCAGCCATTTCCAATAAAAACATCATGAGCGACATGCATCCCTTCCATCAACAGATTGTTATTTCCGACGATGGTCTTCCCTTTGGCCGCAGTACCCCGATTAATGGTTACATTCTCCCGAATTGTATTATTGTCTCCGATTTCAGCAGTCGTCTCCTCGCCTTTGAATTTCAAATCCTGTGGGATGGCACCAATCACAGCACCAGGAAAAACTACATTCCCGTTTCCCATACGCGTTCCATAAAGCAAGGTGACACTATTCATTAAGCGGTTATTGTCACCCACAACCACATTCTTGTCTATATAGCAGAACGGACCAATTTCACAATTTTCTCCGATTTTTGCCTCGGGATGTATAAATGCCAAAGGGCTGATTATGCTCATAACATCTGTTTTTATATATTTCTAAACTCGGCTATACAACAGCAAGTCTTTACCTAATTTGTACCTGTAGGAAGAATTTGCCTTGAAGCCTATTTGTTCTTCACGATCTGGGCCGTAAAAGTAGCTTCCATAACAATGGTCTCTCCCACAAAGGCAAAACCATGCATTGTTGAAATGCCATGACGTATCGGAGCTGTCAGTTCTACCTTAAACAGCAAGGTATCGCCTGGCACTACCTTTTTCCGGAATTTGACATTATCGATTCGCAAGAAATAAGTACTCCATTTCTCCGGTTCTTCCACCGAATTTAGTACCAATAACCCGCCGGCCTGTGCCATTGCCTCTATCTGAAGAACACCAGGCATAACCGGTTCCTGCGGAAAATGTCCTTGGAAAAACTCTTCATTGGAAGTGACATTCTTAATGGCAACCACATAATTGGACCCCATTTCAATCACTTTATCGACCAACTGCATTGGATAACGATGCGGCAAAAGTTCCCGGATGCGATTTACATCCATTATCGGCATTTCACATGGATCGTAATGGGGAGCCTGTATTTCATGCGCACGAATTTCGCGACGCATCTGGCGGGCAAACTTGTTATTGATGGTATGTCCAGGACGCGTTGCAATAATACGTCCTTTGATGGGACGGCCAATCAAAGCCATATCTCCAATGATATCCAGTAGTTTGTGACGCGCCGGCTCATTGCGCCATACCAAAGGCTGAGCATTCAAATAACCCAACTTCGTGGCGTCGCGACGCTCCACTTTCATGTGGTCCGCCAAACGGTCCAGATTTTCCTGAGAAATCTGCTTCTCATAAATGACTATAGCATTGTCTAAATCGCCACCTTTAATAAGGCCAGCCTTCAACAATGGTTCTATCTCGCGAACGAATACAAAAGTTCGGGCCGAAGCCACTTCATCCGCAAAATCGTCCATATTGTCTAACGTTGCAAACTGGCTGTTTATAAATTGCGACTCAAACGAAATCATCGCAGTGATGGAAAACTCATCATCAGGCAGTATGATAATGGAAGACCCCGTTTCCTCGTCACGAAACTCTATCTTCTTCTTAATTACATACCAATCTTTCGGAGCGTTCTGCTCTTCTATACCCACACGACGAATATTTTCCACATAATACTTTGAACTGCCATCAAGAATGGGGAATTCAGGACCGTTTACTTGTATCAAGCAGTTGTCAATACCCATGGCATAAAGCGCAGCCATGCCATGTTCAATAGTACTACAACGCGCTTCGCCCCTTGCAATGACCGTACCACGCGACGTATCAACGACATTCTCGGCTATTGCCTCGATAACAGGCTCACCAGCCAAATCAATACGCTGTATCTTATATCCATAATTTTCCGGTGCAGGATTGAAAGTTACCGTTAGGTTCAGTCCGGTATGCAATCCTTTTCCGAATAAAGAAAAACTTCCTTTTAATGTTTTCTGCTTAAACATAGCCAAGATTATTTGAGCTTGCTTTTTAATTCTTCAACTTCATCTTTCAAACGGTAAAAATCCGTATAAATTTCCGGCAATTTCTTATAGACAACGCTTGAACGCTGGAAATTTTTAGCATCGATGGCCGGAGAACCCTGGACCACGGCATTTCCTTTACGAATACTTCCAGCTATTCCAGCCTGTGCACCAGCATAAACCTTATCACCGATAACGGCATGTCCAGCAATTCCTACCTGGCCGCCAAACATACACCACTGACCAATTTTTGTCGATCCGGCTACGCCTACCTGAGCGGAAAAGACCGTGTGGCTACCAATCTCACAATTATGGGCAACTTGTACTAAATTATCCAATTTGACGCCCTTACGCACATAAGTACTACCCATCGTTGAGCGATCGACACAAGAGTTTGCCCCAATCTCCACATCGTCCTCCACCGTCACAATACCTATCTGGGGAATCTTTTCATAACCTGTAGCACTAGGAGCAAATCCGAAGCCGTCAGCACCGATGACACAACCGGAATGCAAAATTACACGATCGCCAATCACACAATCATGATATACAGAAACATTAGGATACACAATACAGTCACATCCAATCTTAGCACGTTCTTCTATCACAGCATGCGCATATATCTGCGTCCCGTTTCCAACCGTAACCTGTTCACCTATATAAGCGAAAGGACCAATATAACAACCTTCTCCCACTACTGCCGACTCGGCAACACATGCAGTAGGATGTATGCCACTCCGCTTGGCTACAGTTTGCTGATACAAAGTTAGCAAACGTGCTATAGACTCATAGGCATTATCTACCCTGATTAAGGTGGCAGTTATCGGATGCTCTGGCTTAAAATCACGGTTAACCAGTACTATTGTTGATTTTGTCTCGTAAATATAATGTTCATACTTAGCATTGGCCAAGAAGGAAATAGCACCTTCCATGCCTTCCTCTATTTTTGCAAAGGTCTGAACAGAAGCATTTATATCCCCCTCTACCTCACCTTGCAAATACTCGGCTATCTGTTTAGCTGTAAACTTCATATCAAATCATTAGTAAGTTCGTTACGCAAATGAACAAGATTTGAACATTTTTTTTATAACGCTAACCTACTAGCTCATGTTGAACAAAATAGCTAAGTTCTCAGGATTTTGCTAAAAGAATAAATATATGGAAAAAAGAATGCAGGATGTCATTACAACACTAAAAATGTTCACTTTTGACAACAAGTCGCCATACTCCTTATTCATTGTTCGCTACTGCCGCATCACGGCTTCATAGTCCTACTGACAGAA
>OGNF01003139.1_pt1 | contig 11437 bp, 9 predicted proteins | sample 1573321 | NCBI WGS metagenome assembly OGNF01 (sample SAMEA2581911, study PRJEB24529) | metagenome | biome: Human gut stool | place: China | collected 2011
GGGTGCATTCCCCACGGCAAAGCCGTGCTTCCTGTCCCGGAAGCCGGGACGCCCCTTGCACTATTATGACGCGATCAAAACAACCTTCTTGTGAAATCCCCCAATCCATGGTATGATAACATGAAAAATCTCAAAGGATGTTTAAGATGAAACAAGTCACTATTTATACCGATGGTGCCTGTTCCGGCAATCCCGGACCCGGCGGCTGGGGAGCCATTTTGATGTACGGTGCCCACAAGCGGGAGCTTTCCGGTGGGGAAGCCGATACCACCAACAACCGCATGGAACTGACCGCCGTGATCCGGGCGCTGTCTCTTTTGAAGGAGCCTTGCATCGTGGAGCTTTGGAGCGACTCTAAATATGTGATTGACGGCCTTTCCAAGGGCTGGGCTAAAGGTTGGAAGGCCAAGGGCTGGGTGAAAAGCGACAAAAAGCCCGCCCTGAACCCGGACCTTTGGGACGAGCTGCTGCGGCTGGAGAGCATCCATACCCTTCGCTACCACTGGGTCAAGGGCCATGCGGAGAACGAATTTAATAACCGCTGCGACGAACTGGCGGTCGCCGAGAGCCGCAAATTCCGGTAAGGACGGCATTTTTACCGGTTTTTGCGGGCATTTGTGGAAAATGCAGTCGAAAAGTTGAAAAAGGCTCGGAACGTTTACAAATTGTTCACAGCAAACACATAATTTCGCAAAAATGTTCGGGTATCTTAATACTTGCAAAGGGTCCTCCCAACCCGATGCGTTTTCTCCCTCCTAAAACACACAGCAAAAACCCCTCGCCGAGCGGCGAGGGGTTTTTGTGTTTCCTCACTTGTAATAGTCCGTCTCATCCGTCAGGGCCATGGGCAGGCCGTTGTGATACACCGGCATCAGCTGGAATTTGAAGCGGCTGGTCCGGTGGAGCCGGTCAATCTTTTCCTTTACTGCCGGGTCCACGACGCCCTTGCGGACATACTCGTTGACAGCGCGGTAGGTAAAACCCAGATTGTCCTCGTCCGTCAGACCGGTGAGACCATCGGAGGGGGGCTTGATCAGGAATTTTTCCGGCAGGCCCAGCTCCGCACCAAGGGCGATGACCTCCTCCGTGGTGTACATTCCCAAGGGGGAGAAGGCTCCGGTGGCGTCGCCGTAGACCGTGCAGTAGCCCACCCAGTCCTCCGAGAGGTTGGAGGTGTTCAGTACGATGCCGGCGTTCTCACTCTGGGCGATGGCGTACAGCGTCACCATCCGCATCCGGGAGGGCAGGTTCACCGTGGTCTGGCGGCTGGGCTTCATGCCTAAACGCGCCATCTCATCCAAAATGCCGCCGGTGCCGCCCTGAATGTTGAATACATAGTGGCGAATTCCGAGAAATTCCACCAGACCGTTGGAATAGTCAATGTCCGGCTGGATGCCGTCAGGCATCAGCACGCCCACCACGTTTTCCTTTCCGTAGGCCGCTACCGCCAGCGCCGCCACCACGGAGCTGTCCTTTCCACCGGAAATGCCGATCACGGCGGTCTTTCCGCCGCAGGCCTTCATCTGCTGCCGCATCCAGTCCAGCAGACCGGGCAGCTGTTCCTTTGCGTGAAATTCCATACGCTCACCCTTTCTGATTTATGATGCCCCATTGTAAAGGGCCGGATCGCAATTTGCAAGCAGATTCCCGTTTTTTGGCAAAAACACGAAAAATGGTGTAAAATTCAGATTAGATTCGACATCTGCAAAAAAAATCCGCCGGAGCGGGAAACGATTTGTCCTGTCATAACGTTTTATCAGTGAAAGCGCTTTTCGATCACACAACAAAGACCTGCTAAGAAAAGTCAAGTAGAAATTTCAAGGCAATGCAGCTTGTAAAAGTGCCACACCGCACCAAGCCGCTTTGCATCTCAAAATGAAACGGCGGCCAGCCAATGGCTTTATGGCGAAGATCAGGCGGTGTGTTCCAACGACTCCAGATAGGCCTTCACGGTGGCGTAGTAGATCCGTAGAAACTTATTGGCGGAAGCCATCATGTAGACGCGGTAGGGCTTGCCCTCGGCGCGTTTCCTGTCCATGAACTGGTAGACCGGTTCATCCAGCGGTGCGGTCTGCAAATAGACGCTCATAACAAGAAAGAGTGTCCGCCGTAAAGACGACGCGCCAATTTTGCTCATGGATTTGTGCCTGCCGGTCACATCACCGGAATCATTTGGCGGAGCATCCAGCCCAGCGTAGGCTACGAGCGCTTTCTTGGAATAAAAGCGGCGCACATCCCCGATTTCAGCTATGAGCTGCGGCCCCAGAGTCGGGCCTACACCGAACATGTCCATGACAACGGGATATTCCGGCAACACGGAAGCCAATGATTGCATTTCGTGTTTGAGAGCCGCAAGCGCGGTAGAAGTCGCTCTGAGCTGTGCAACCGCCTGTTCTACGAGCAACTTCGTTGTTTCGGACTTTGGCATGACGCCAATATGTCCGCTGGCTTCGGCGTAAATTGTGTGCGCCTTTGCTTCCCTGAAGTTGTAGCCGTGCTTCCTGCACCAACGCAGGTATTTGCTTGTGAAAGCCCTTTCGGATTTCTCGCTGACGCAGCGGCAATGCCAGAATTCAGCCACAAAATCCACCCACTTTTCACTCCCATCCCCACGGATCGGGCTTGAAAACAGACGGTTGGCGTTTGGAAACACCGTATCCAGCAGCGAGATCAAATTGTTCTTCAGAACCGTCTGCACCTTGGAATACTGCCGGTACTGGCGGTAGCAGTTCTTCAGCAGCAGCCGGGTATCTTCCTCTGGGATATACCTCGGCAAAGTAAGCCAGCGGTCAAGGCCATAGTTAGCCAGTTTGACAGCATCCTTCCTATCGGTTTTGACACGCCGTAATTCGTTGTTCCCGTAGCCGTGCACCAGCTTTGCATTGATGACGGAAACATATAACCCTGCGTTGTGGAGCAGCTTTGCCACCGACGCATGGTAATTTCCTGTGGCCTCCATGACCACGCGAGTCTCACCGTCCAGACTTTTGAGCTGCTTTGCCAGCTTGCTCAGTTCACTGCCGGTGTGACGGACTTCAAAGGGTGAGATGACGACCTCTCCAAAGGGACGCATGACGGCAATTGTGCTCCTGCCTTTGGAAATGTCGATGCCAACAGAGTTCATTTGCATTCCTCCAACACGAATTTGCAACCGGAATCCATCTTTTTCTCATTGCCGATTCAATCTATTGGGTGACGCGAACTCCAAGGCTCAACCTGCTCAAATCGAACGCTGCAATAAGGGGATGGCTGACAGTCTTTGTTACGGACATAGAAGCCCAAGGAGGCATTGGTCAGCCAGTTGCTCCCCTTATTGTAGCTTAGGCATGAGATGGAAAGAAAGCCGGACTGGCTGCCCGGCTTTCCTGTCCAAATTTATTGTAATAGGAGGCATTGCATGACGGAAGCACAGCTCAGCAATGCCATGGATGCTTATGGCTCCACGGTTTACAGGCTGGCCCTGACCCGGATGCAGAATATCGCCGACGCGGAGGACGTGTATCAGGAGGTGTTCCTCCGGCTGTGGAAGCAGGCGGCGGAGGACTGGGACGGAGACCGCGCCAAGGCATGGCTTATCCGCACAACGTTGAACCGCTGCGCGGATCTGCACCGGTTCCGCCTACGGAGGCCGGTACTTTCTTTCGCGGAGATACCGGATCTGGCACAGCCGGAGGACGAGAGCCGGGAGCTGTGGGAAGCGGTGAGCCGCCTGCCGGAAAAGGCCCGGACGGCGGTGCATCTTTATTACGCCGAGGGGTATTCGGCGGAGGAGATCAGCCAACTGATGCACATTCCCGCCGCCACGGTCCGAACCCGGCTCCACCGGGCCCGCAAGCAGTTGAAAGAACTTCTGGGAGGTATTGACGATGAAACGTGCGTATCACGATCTGATGGAACAAATTTCGGTCCCCAGCGGGCTGAATGACCGGGTGCTGCAAGCGGTCCGGCAGGAGGCGGCCGGTGTCGGAACGCGGCGGAAACGGACGGCGCTGCGGGCGGCGGTGTGCGCTGCCTGTGCGCTGGCTCTGGTGCTGGGGACGGTGCGGCTTGCGCCCCGTTCGGCAGAGGAACCCGGACTGCCCCAACTCACCTACAGCTTTGGTCTGACGGCCTATGCCGCCGACATCGGGGAGACCATCGTCCCCAATGCCAACGGCGGGTTGGCTCTGCGCAGCGGCACCGGGATCTGGGACCCACTGCAGGGGTATTTTACCGGCTGCCTGTTTCAGGTGACCGGAGAAAATCTTCAAAAGGTGACTTTGTCTGTGGACCGGGGCGGACTGTACCGCAGCGAGACCCGAAAGGCTTTGTCTAATGATGAGGTGCAGGCACTCTGGCAGGCGGAAGAGAACGGGGAACTGGTGTGCAGCGTCTATGGCGCAGACGAGGGCGCGCCCATGAATGCTGATGTCATGACGGCTTTGGGCAGCGATGTGACCGTGGACTATGATTCTTCGGCCAGCTATGGCTTCTGGGTGCCCCCGGAGGAGCTGCCAACGGCGAGCGATGACATGAAGCAGGATACGTGGGACAGCATCGACACCTTTGACGGAGCGCATCTGACGGTGGAGGCCACTTTCTTGGACGGCAAAACAGAAAGCCGGACCTACACCCTCTCCACCGGCCGTCTGCGGCTGGATCGGTATGAAAACGGGACATGGACGGTCCTGCCCCAGCTGGCCGGGGACGAGGAGGCGTACGTTTACGGCATTTATGCCGTCAGCGAAGAGGAGAGCCGCTGGTTTCAATGGCCGGTGGAGGGCAGCAATACCATCAGCCTCAGCAACCCCTTCGGAGCCAGATGGAATCCCGGCGGACAGGGGAAAACCGTCCACAATGGGATCGACATTCCAGCCGAACGGGGAACCCCGGTGCTGGCGGCGGCGGACGGCACCGTGACGGAGACCGGCTTTGACACGGAACGCGGGAATTACCTGATGATCGACCACGGCGATGGACTCACCACACTGTACGCCGCGTGCAGCAAGGTGGATGTGAACGAGGGTGATCCTGTAAAGGCGGGGACGCCGATCGCCGCCATAGGCAGCACAGGAAGGTCCACCGGTCCGCACCTTCATTTTGAGGTCCGGCAGGACGGTGTTCCTCAGAATCCCACGGCCTATTTCGACGCGGACGTTCGATCGACCCTGCGGATGGGATAAATAGGCAGCGCCCACGGCGAAAGCCGTGGGCGCTGATGCTTTTATTCGGCTTCCGCGTAGATCCCGCCTTCACCAGCCCACCACATGGCATCATACAACTGCTCAAGATCGGCGCAGGAGCCGGCGTAATCCTTCACATCGTCATAGAGGGGACAGGGCTTGCCGTGGGAAAACCGCTCATTGTAGTCGGCGACGATCTGAGGCAGGTCTTGGTTCAATTCCTCCACCGTCAGCACACGGGACCAGGGCTGGCCGTTTTCGTCCCGGAACGCACATTCTATCTCGTCCAGATTGCCGATGATTGCCAGCACCGCCGCCATGTCCTGATAAAGGCCCTTTTCAGAGTCTCCCATTTTACCGGAAGTCTGGGGGACGGAGAAATTCAGCGTCAGGCGGTAAGGTGCGGAGGAGGTGTGCAGCTCCAGCGTATAGCTGCCGCAGGTGTCGAACCGTAAGGCGTTGAGCACCCGGCCCACGGCGGGGGCGTCCCCCACATAGGGCGTTTGGGCCTGATAGATTCTGTCAATCTGCGGCGAGATCTCGACACCACCCTGCCAGATCAGTTGATCTCCCAGATAGACCGCGTTGACGCCCTCCGTGTTGAGGACGGCCCGGTAATCACCGGAATTACTGAGGGGAGAGGGCAATACCTGACGGCAGGTGACGCGGACGATCCCCTCCGGCTCCTGCTCCGTTTCCCACTGGCGGCAGGCCGTGCCGGACCAAATGGAGTATACCCGGATGTCCAGTTGTCCCGGCACATCCGTGCTGATAACCCAGCTCATGCCTTGCGTCTGGATCGGCGTGCCGATCAGAAACAGCTTTGCCGCGACGCCCACAGCGAACAGCAGCACCGTGACGGCAACTGCCGCCGCCACACGCCGCCAGCCCCGGCGCTTTACTTTTTTCAGATAGTCTACCTCTTTTGCGTCCTCTGGGGCCGCCTGCTCCGGCGCGCCTGCCAGCGCCGTCCGAAGCTGGGCGCAGTCCGGGCACCCGGACAGATGACGCTCCACCGCTGTATTGCTCTCTGGGGAGGTGAGGCCCTCCACATAGGAAGGGAGCAAATCCCGCACCACACCGCAGGTTAGATCATTTTTCATCGTTGCAGCCTCCTTGCTTCAATCGTTCCTTGCCCCGGTAAAAGGTCACTCTGGCCCAGGTCTCCGTTTTGCCTAAAACGTCTCCAATCTCCCGGAAGGACAGCCCGCCGAAGGCCCGGAGGTAGACCACCTCACGTCCCGGCTCCGGTAATTCATGGACCCGCCGCAGCATATCTAACTGCCCGGAGCGGCTGACGGCCTCCTCCTCGGCGGAGGGCACCAGCGGCAGCTCTGCTTCCTCAGGAAGCTCCGTTTCCCGGTTGGCCTTCCGCAAATGCTGATACCACAGGTGCTTGGCGATCTGGCACAGCCAGACGGACACCTTGCAGCTGCCGTCAAACCGGTCGATGGACCGCACTGCCTGATAAAAAGTCTCTTGGGTCAGTTCCTCCGCCGTCTGGGGGTCCCGGCATTGGGAGAGCAGAAATTTGTAGACCGTCTGCGCGTGCTGGCGGTAGACGGTATCCAGATCCTTCACGGAGTTTCTCCCCCTTTCAGCGGTGTTTTCATCTGCTATATCCGTTTGGGGCGCGGTTCGTTACAGCGTTGGAAAAAGATTTTGAAAAAAAGGAGCCGTGCGGCTCCTTTTGTGATGCTCAGAAGGTTTCAGACTGGACCAGTTCCTCGTAGGAACGGATGTAATAGTCGCAGAGACGCTGGATCTCCGGCTGATCCTGCTCCGCCGTGGCCTCATAGACCCCGGCCACCCGGAAGCCTGCTGCCTTGGCGGTGCGGATGGCGTGGAGGGCGTCCTCAAATACCACGGTGTCCCGCTTGTTGGACTGGAGCCGCCGCATGGCCATCTCGTAGATGTCGGCGCTTTCAGATTTGTGATTTCCCGCGTCGGCGGAGGTGACGATCCCCCGGAAATAGTGGTCGATGCCTGCCGTTTTCAGGGCCTTTTCCGTCAGCCGCCGATGGGTGGCGGTGGCCACATACATCCATACGCCCTCCATTTTCAAAATGGAGAGAAATTTTTCCAGACCCGGCTTGGGCCGGACCTGGCTGGAATAGAATGTCTCCATCCGCTGAATGATCTGGCCGATGATCTCCTGCTGGGACCACGGCAGACCGCAGACCTCCCGCAGATAGGGGATCACGTCGCAGTCCGCTAAGGTGTGGAGCATCCGGTCCTGCTCCGGCGTGGCGGAGATGCCCGCCTCCTTTAAGAACGTGGGCCCCAGCTCCCGCCAGGTGGGCATGGAGTCCAGCAGGGTCCCGTCCATATCAAAAATCGCGCTTTGTAACCGCATTGATGACCTCGATCTCCGTAAATTTTGAAACTCACAGCATATGCGCCGATAGAGCGCAGATGAAAAAACTGGTATTTTATTGTTCGTTACTGCCGATCCAATAGCACCCTGCACCTATGATAGCAGCTAAAAATTCAATTGCCTTGAGATACATATCATAGCTATGCCAACCAATGATAAAACCAGATAATATATAAATCACTGCAAATACAACTACCGAAATAACCGCCCGCTTTATTTTGCTTTTCATCAAAGAGATCTCCTTTAAAATTCAGATGATGTTTGCCAGGGCATCCCTGGGGGACTTCCCTTGCCCGCGCGGGGCAAGGGACTTTTTTGCCTGACGAATGATACTCTGATGAAGATACTTTGTGTCCCGCATGGAAAAATTGAAATCATTTTTGTCAGGACATGTGCCTGACAAAAATACTTTGATCTAAGTGCCTTGGGCACGTTCACCAGTCCGCAGACTGGTGGGAGGTGGTTAGGAGGGGGACAAGTCCCCCTCCTAAGTAATCAGCACAGCTTGGAACCCGCCGGGATCTGATCGTCCAGCATGATGAGGTTCAGCTTTTCCTCGCCCTTTTCCGTGTGGACGGCGGAAAGCAGCATACCGTTGCTCTCTAAACCCATCATCTTCCGGGGCGGCAGATTCACGATGGCGGCCAGGGTCTTGCCCACCAGTTCCTCCGGCTCATAGTATTTGTGGACGCCGGAGAGGATCTGCCGGTCGGTGCCGGTGCCGTCATCCAGCGTGAAGCGCAGCAGCTTGTCAGACTTTTTCACGGCTTCGCAGGCCTTGACCTTCACCACCCGGAAATCGGATTTGCAGAAGGTGTCGAAGTCCACCGTTTCGGTGAGCTGAGGCTCCACCTCCACATCAGGCTGCTCTGCCTTCTTAGCGGCGGCCTCGGCGGCTTCCAGTTCCGCGAGGGCCTTGTCCAGATCCAGACGGGGGAACAGGTTTTCACCCTTGACCACGGCAGCGGTCTCAGGCAGTTCGCCCCAGAGGTCCGCAGACTCCCAGGTCCGGGCCTCCGCACCTACGCCGATCTGGGCGAAGAGCTTTTCCATGCTCTCCGGCATGAAGGGGGTCAGCAGGATACCGCAGATGCGGGTGGCTTCCAGCAGGTTATAGAGCACATGAGCCAGCCGGGCACCGTTGGCTTCCATATCCTTGGCCAGTGCCCAAGGGGCGTTCTCGTCGATATACTTGTTAGCCCGCTGGATCAGCTTGAAGGTCTCAGACAGGGCGTTGTGAGGGGCGAAGGTGTCCATCTCATGAGCGTAGGCCTTCTTCAGACCGGCGGCCTGTGCCACCAGCTGGGCGTCGTACAGCACGGGGTCCACAGTGTCGCCGTTGGCGGCCAGCTCCACGCTGCTGCCCATGCGGACCATGGCGGCCAGCTGCTTCTCGTCCTCCGTGGCACCGCAGCCTGCGGGGAGGGAGCCGCCGAAGTACTTGTTCACCATGGCGGTGGTGCGGCTGAGAAGGTTGCCCAGATCGTTGGCAAGGTCGGTGTTGATGGCCTGGATCAGCAGCTCATTGGAGAAGTTGCCGTCAGAGCCGAAGGGGAAGGTCCGCATCAGGAAGAAGCGGAGGGCATCCACGCCGAACTGCTCCGCCAGCAGGTAGGGGTCCACCACGTTGCCCTTGGATTTGGACATCTTACCACCGTCCAGCAGCAGCCAGCCGTGGCCGAAAACGTGCTTGGGCAGAGGCTCCTCCAGACTCATCAGCATGGCGGGCCAGATAATAGAGTGGAATCGCACAATTTCCTTGCCGACGATGTTGATGCCGGGCCAGTATTTCTTGTAGTCATTATAGCGGTCATTCTCATAGCCCAGCGCGGTGATATAGTTGCTCAGAGCGTCCACCCACACATAGACCACGTGCTTGGGGTCAAAGTCCACGGGGATGCCCCAGGAGAAGCTGGTACGGGAAACGCACAGATCCTCCAGACCGGGGTCGATGAAGTTTTTCACCATCTCGTTGACACGGGAACGGGGCTGGAGGAAGTCAGTGTTTTCCAGCAGGTCCCGAATACGGTCGGCATATTTGCTCAGACGGAAGAAGTAGGCTTCCTCCTCGGCGTCCACAACGGGGCGGCCGCAGTCGGGGCAGCAGCCGTCCTTCAGCTGGCTCTCCGTCCAGAAGGACTCGCAGGGAGTGCAGTATTTGCCCTTGTAGGTGCCCTTGTAGATGTCGCCCTTGTCGTACATCCGCTTGAAGATCCGCTGGATGGCCTTCACATGGTAATCGTCGGTGGTGCGGATGAAGCGGTCATTGGAGATGTTCATCAGCTTCCACAGATCCCGGACGCCACGGGGACCGTCCACGATGCGGTCCACGAACTCCTGGGGAGTGACGCCGGCCTCGTCAGCCTTCTGCTCGATTTTCTGACCATGCTCATCGGTGCCGGTGAGGAACATGACGTCCTCACCCTTCAGCCGGTGATACCGGGCCAGAGTGTCGGTGGCCACGGTGCAGTAGGTGTGGCCGATGTGCAGCTTATCTGAGGGGTAGTAGATGGGGGTTGTGATATAAAAAGTGTCCTTTTCCATATCCGGTTCCTCTTTTCTTCTTTATGATAAATTTTGAGTGATCGCAAATAAAAACGCCGTCCCTGAGCATACGCTCAAGGACGGCGAAGAAAGCCGTGTTACCACCTTGATTCACCCACACCTCGCGGCGTGAGCCTCTGCGGGTACAAGCCTGCCGAAACCGGCACGCGATACCCTGACGCTGTAATGGGCGCACCCATCGCAGCCTGCGCCAAAGCGCTGAGCCGCGCGGCTCCGGGGCCATGTTCTGCCCACCGCATGGGTCCCTTTTCAGCTGCCGGGACTCTCTGAACCATGCCGCGAGGACGTACTCTCCCCTTCATTGCATTCTCGATTGCACTCACTTATACCATATTTTAAACGATTAGTCAATCATCCGGTCAAAATATTTCCGATTTCCGCTGTTTTTATTCGCTGTGGTACTTTCCCCGCCATTTTCCGGCAGCATAGTGATAGACGGACAGAGCGCAGGCCACGGCCCAGCCGATGCCGTAGCTCCAATACATAGCGTCCGGGCCGAAGCGGTTTGCCAGCAGGTACAGGAAGGGGACCCGCAGCAGGATCACAGAGGCCACCACGTTCACCATGGGATACAGGCTGTCGCCCGCGCCCCGCATGGCGGAGTTCAGTACGAACAGAATGGCAAACAGCACGTAGGGCGGCATCACACATTGCAGATACCGGGCGCTGGCGGCGATGACCGCCGGGTCCGGGGAGAAGATCCGGGACAGAGGGACGGACAGCCACACCACAAGGGCGGAACTGAGAACTGTCCACACAACGGCCATGGTCACGGTGATCCGGACACCCTGACGGACCCGGTCCTCCCGGCTTGCCCCCATATTCTGCCCCACAAAGGAGATCACAGCGGCGGCCAGGCTTTGGACCGGCAGAAAGGACAGGGTATCCAGTTTATTGCCCACGTTGAAGCCGGCAGTGAAGGCCTTTCCGTAGCTGTTGACCTTGGAGAGTACGCCCATGGCGCCCAGGGCCACCAGAGACATCTGGATACCGCTGGGCAGGCCAATGCGGATGATCTCACAGAACAGTTTGCGGTCGAAGATCCCGTTGAAGGGATGAATGGCCAGCTGCGGATAGTTCCTGTTGATATACCAGATGCCGAAGAGCCAGCTGCATAATTGGGCGATGACGGTGCCCAGCGCCACGCCCAGCACCCCCAGCGGTACCGCCAGCACCAGCGCCAGATCCAGAAAGATGTTCAAAATAGTGGACACCGCCAGAAACAGCAGTGTGGTGGAACTGTTGCCCATGCCCCCTAAAATACCGGCGTTGAGGTTGTAGCCGATGCTGCCGACAAGCCCCGCACAGACCACCAGCAGATAGGTCCGGGTCT
>OGNF01003149.1_pt1 | contig 11417 bp, 13 predicted proteins | sample 1573321 | NCBI WGS metagenome assembly OGNF01 (sample SAMEA2581911, study PRJEB24529) | metagenome | biome: Human gut stool | place: China | collected 2011
GGACTTGTCGACACGTACCACGGCCCACCACTGGCCCATTTAGCTTACAAAGCCGGCCCGTTTGACTTGGTCAAAAGTTAACGGGCTGGCCCATGAAAAGCCTGTTAACGGTCTCTTCGCAAATAGCCCATTTTACGGCCCGTTAACTCACGGCCCGTTAGGCCCTAAAGGAAATCGGCCCAACAACGTCATGTGGGCCGTCGAATATAACACCAGCCGGACTCACTTTTGGCCCATGTATGGCCCACGACGTCTTTCGGCCCATATGAGGCCTTCGTATCTTTCGGCCCTTTACAGGCCCACGGTGACTCTAGCCCATAATGAACAGTAATTTTCTTTATACCCGTTAACGGCCCGTGATTTACATGGGCCGTTTCTAGCCCGTGTTAGCTTTCGGCCTATTGACGGCCCATACGTTCTTGGGCTCCTTTTCGGCCCTCGATTACTTCCGGCCCGTTACTGGCCTGTTCCCCTAATGGGCCAAATTCGGCCCATGGCAAGAGTCGGCCCGTTACTGGCCTGTTACCCTAATGGGCCAAATTCGGCCCATGGCAAGAGTCGGCCCGTTTCTGGCCTGTTAACCCGTTGCGCCGTTTCCAGCCCGTCCTATATTCTGGCCCATTAACGACCCGTTATGCCTGTGACAGAATTAAGCCTTTGCTGTCCTACGGCCTGTTAACGGCCTGTTACCGTGCTGGGCCGATACCAATTACGCCCGTTTACGGCCCATGTAGACCCATTTATCCGACGGCCCGAGGCCCACCGATTACAGGCCCATTTATCGACGGCCCGTAGGAGACCCATGGATCCTACGGCCCGTATATGGCCCATGGTAGTTGCGGCCACTAGCAAACCAGGGAAAAAGAAGACTAGGAAATAAATAAGGCCGAAACTAACGCTAGGCTATTAAGGCGATTGCACAGATTACATCCACTCGGCATCAAAGATCGCCACCAGTGCAAATATAGGGAACACCCTACACTATACAAAAATGGCTTGCTGTTTTCTTCAGCCGGTGGCTGCACGTTAAGAATAAATTTTGTATCGCACCAAAACAAATTACAACTATATAACAAAAGGAAGGTTGGCATAAAACTTAACAGTCTAGCAGATAAATGCACCACCAGAAGTTCAGAAGCTCAGTTCATTTGACCTGACTGTTACGTTTTCATGCTGTATTGTCCGATGGAGCACCATAACCCTCGCCTTCATTTCCCCTAGGCTCCTGAACAACATAGCAAATGTCTGATAGTCTGGTTTCAAAACCATGCATATCTTGACGACATTGAGCAATGTTTCTCCTTGTTTCACAAAGGGTCTCTGTTAGGGAATGGACTTGTGTCTGGAGCGCAGATACAACATTGCTTTGAGCTTGCATATCTTGATCATGAGGCAGTTTGGACGATATTGCCTTAACAACCAACCCAGTATTACGCAGGAACGTGCTTTTGGCACTGTTAGTGGACAGGTACTGACCCACTGCAGCAAGAGCTGACATTGCGGTTATAGTTGCCTCGCCACCTTCAGAAGGTGGCGGTTCCACCATTTTTTCCATAGCTCGCTGAAAAGTTGAGGTTTTACATTAGTAGTACCAGAACAGAAGATATTAAGGAGGCAGCAAAACCAAACAAAATAGCTTTGGTCTATATACAGAACTTATTCTGGTGAACCCATGTAAAATATTAGTTGTATTTTATTGCAAAGTACATAATAAAACCAGGTTCCAAACATATGACCATGTACCATCGCTAATGTATTGTCTATTTCTTCACATTGTATTGAGGGCTAAGGATAAAGAGACGAAGTTTATAATACGGTAAGCATAGTATGACATCATTCATATCACAAAACAACTGAGAACAGACAAACAGGCAATTGTAACGTTGTGTGGGCAAGTCCAGCACGGAACTAGATTACGGGTCAAGATCAAAGGAACATCACTCCTCTCTTTTAAACCTTGTAAGGTGCAATGATACGCTAAGACAATTGTGTATAAAATTGAAAAGAGTAATAGACATTGGCTGCAAACCATGCAGTTCAAGGCACAAGTCAGAGTAAGTAGTAGTTAAAAGGCATGAGGATTAAGGACTTACAACAGCGGCTTTGACTGGTGTAGTCATGCCCTTCTTCTTGCTGGTGTGACAGTCCTTGAAGATTTCCACAACATTTGGTTCAGGTACTTTTTGGTCCTTGCGGGCTTTCCTCTGCATTTGGAACAAGTCAATATAGATCTGATAATATGGTACAGCGAAAAGAGTGAAACAACAGCTAATTACAAGAGCCTCGCAGTGTGCAATATAGCTACGAGATCCTGTCGTCTGTTGGAATTTCACTTTCGTACGGTTGGCCTTGTTCTTTGAACAGTTCACCTACAAGAAGATAGATTTGTGTGGCACATGCGTAAATAGGACTTCAACATGTGATCTGATCACATATATATAATGTACCTGATACTTCGGATCAGACCAGTGTTTAACAAGGCCCCTCCAGTCTTCATCCGATATATTTTCCACTGGAGATGTTTGGGAAAGTTCACTGTTAGCCTTGCCTTCAAAGTGAGTTTTCCTCAAGTTATACCGATACTGTCGCAGAGCAGACTTGAAAACATGGGTGCAAGCTTGTCTGGTTGCATCATCTTGGCTATCCAACTTGAACCTCATCTGTTGAAAATTATGGGAGTCTCATTATCAGCAACCTAGAAAGTATGGGACAGAGCAAGACGATATTACTAGTTTCCATACATAACCATACTTACAGATAAATGGTCGAGGAAGGTGTTGAACTGGGTTTCGTCTTTGTCATTCCTGTACTGAATCCATGTTGGGAGGATACGTACATGACACCTAACGGCAACCGCTGCCTCTGATACTAACTTGGCTGACTCTGTAGCATCACGTGGCCTTTTTAAACCTGCCTCAAAACGGATCTCCATTCTTCCTCCTCTAGATTTAGTTAACCTATCGAGCATTATCCCTGATGTTTGTTTCCTCTTGCGCCTAGGTGCTAGTCCAACAACGAACATAGGAAGTGTTAGTGTACATCAAACTGTGAGACTACATATAAAGAAGCATGCAACTGTAACTTGACTCCAGCAACTACCTTCTTGCTGTTGAAGCTCACAAGGTTCATCTGATATTGCCAACTCGTCTTGTGTCAAGAGTGCTTGGGAAGTAGTGTCAGGTGGCAAGGGAGCTTGGGAACGTGCTGCTAGCTCAGTTGACGCACGAGTAAGTCGTGCAGCTGGTAGTACTGTGGTAGGTGTTGCAAGAACTAGGGCTGTCTCTGCTTGTTTGGTGGCAGCTATTTGTTTCTGTTTGGCTTTTTTTGCAACTCGTGTAGCATGGGATGCCGTGTTTGTAGAATTTTCCGCTGGACTTTGACCTTCTATTGCACCATCAGTACCAGCAGAATCTGCAGGATTCATCCGCTTCTCATTCCCTGCCATTCTGTGTTTCTTCCTCTTTCTCTGTGCCATGTTAAGTCAAGCCGACAAGAAAAACGAATAACAATTTAGTTCTTCAGAACAAATTGATGCGTGATGCAGACGAACTGAACTTTGATGTTAGACAACCACATGATAGGAGGATGTAATATGTATGAAAAACAGGACGGAAGAGATAACCAGAACTATGATGTGTAAACTAAGAAGAAGACATTTCACCAAATTAGAAGCAATGCAATGGAAGGTAGACACCATATGAAAGATGCTACAAATATCGCTCTGCCAAGTTAACAGTGTCTCATCATAAATGGCGTTTAAACAAATGTGAAGCAGTACAAGAAATAAATCATATGCAAGATGCAAACAACATCACACTACCATGTTAGAGGTCTCTCGTCATTAGTGCCATTGCATATTCACAGCATTGCATATTCACAGCTTATGATGTGTAAACTAAGGAGAAGGCATTTCAACAAATTAGAAGCAATGAAAGCTAGACACCATATGAAAGATGCAACGAATATCACTCTACCAAGTTAAAACTGTCTCGTCATAAGTGCCATTTCAACAAATTAGTAGTACAAGCTAGAAAAGAATGTGAGATGTAACCTATATCACACTCCGAAGTCAAACGTGTCTTATGATAAGTGATTGTTGCAGGTTACACAACAGTAGTAATTTGATGTAAGAACATGGTGTGATAGACAGATATTGTATGTTCTAGAAACAGGAACACGTGTCTTATTCAAGTATAATGTGTAAAGTAAGCAGATGGAATTCAACAAAATTAGAAGCAATACAAGCTAGACATCACACATAACATGCAACCACATATAACAGTGCCAAGTTAGAGGGAGCACCGGTGATGCTGCACTAGGGGAGACGTGCTCATCATAAACACAGCTTTGTTGAGTGTCTATGCATGTGTTGTCTTGGAAATCATCTTGGGGGTGTGGAGGAGTAGAAACTGTAGAGGCCCTCCGTTCGGAAGGAGCACCTTTATCCGCTGCCTTGCTAACTTCCTTCCGCTTTATTGATTTTGAATTGTCAAGTAAAACCGACAAGAAAAAGCAATAAAATTCTCTCTTCAGAACTCATTCATGCATGATACTGACAATCACTACTTTGATGTAAGGCAAACACATGATACCAGGATGGAATATGTACGAAAAACAGGACGGCATGGCATGTTCACAACTGTTTGTGTAAACTAAGCAGAAACCATTCCAGCAAATAAGAAGCAATGCAAGCTAGACACCACATGAAAGATGCAACCAATATGACTCTGCCAAGTTAAAAGCGTCCCATCATAAATGGAATTTCAACAAATTAGAAGCAGCGCATGCTATAAATCATATGAAAGATGCAACTAATATCGCACTGCATATACTAAAGGTGTCTCGTCATGTTGATTGATGCGGGATACAAAAAAAACAATAGTTTTATGTAAGGACATGCTTAATAGACAGATGTACTATGTACTAAATACAGGAAGGCATGTCACATTAACAGGTATAATGTATAAGCTAAGCAGACTAGCACATGCAGTTTAACCAGATTGGAAGAATTACAATCTAGACACCATATGCAACATGCAACCACATATCACGCTGCCAAGTTAGAGCAAGCACCTGCGATGCTAGTGTAGGGGAAATGCTGTAATCAACTACAGAGCTACGTTCACTATCTTCATCTAGCATTTCTGTTTCTTGAGAATCATGTCGGGAGGCTGACGCTGCATTCTTTAAATGAGGAGTAGTCCCCTTGCCTGCCTGCCTCGTCATAAGTGATTGATGAGGGATACACAAGAACATTAGTTTGATGTAAGAACATGGTTAATACACAGATGTACTAGTATGTACCAAAAACAGAAAGGCATGTCATATTCAAAGGTATAATGTGTAAGCTAAGCAGATGCAATTTAACCAAATTGGAAGCAATACAAGCTAGACATCCGGCTGGAGTGGTGAGCATGATCATCTAGGACCTGAGAGCCTGGTGGGAGGCGGGCTGCTTCGCCACCATCGCAGCTTTTTAGTTGGCTTCCAGGTGATGCCTATCTTTGCTGGGCTTGTCACTGGCTCGGCCAGTGCCCTGACTAGCTATTTGTCTTCTGGTGCTCACGGGATGGTGGTTCATGTAAAAAAATATCTTTCCTTATCTTACCGACTTCGGCCTTTCGAATACAAGCTAGACACCATATGGAACATGCAACCACATATGACACCGCGAAGTTAAAGCAAGCACCTGGGATGGTGGTTCATTGCGAGCGAGGTCATCAACTCCAGAGCTACGTTTACCGTCTCCATCTGCTGACACTGCACCCTTTATAGCGCTGTAACGTGTCTTGCCTACCCGCATACGAAGCTGGAGCGACTTCTCTCTTTTCTTTTTGGCTTCTCTCATGGCAGCAGAGTCTGAAATACCCTTGCATAAAAACACAATAGTGAGAGTATGGGTGAAGTGTGTGCAGAACTAGTGCACTGTAAAAGTAGCAGATAGCAGGTGGCTGAAAAATAAATGACAGGAGACATATGATAGCTCTACAACATTGCATGGCAAACAAAATTAGATTCTACTCCGTATGATTTTGTAATATATGAGCACAGGAAATGCAGGTACTCCTCCAGCACACCACCACATGTGGTCATATCTAAGATAACAGTCGACTGAAAATAAATAGGTCAGTCGATTTTTTTAATGAACCGTCCGATCTATAAGGAACGGGCAGATGGCCTTCGTCTACCTCCCGCCAGTCACTGTTGACGATCTTTCTCGAACCGCCAGCGACCACCGGCCTAGACCCCTGCCTCCGCCGCCCTGCCCTCCCATCGACCTCACACCACCGCCGTGCTTGGCAGCGCCCCCAGGCCATCCCTTTAATCCCGGCCGACCTCCAGATCGGGCGCCAGTAGCTCTAGGCCGCACACGCCCCTAAGATAAACACCAAGGCGCTGCTTCCCCGGTGTAATAGGCGGACTAGCGCCTGTTACGCCGGGGAATGCTTCCGTTAATTGGGAATCAACTGGCCAGAAATTGAAATTCAGGGGGGCGACGGACCTCTAGCTAAGGTGAAATAGTATATGAGGAGAAACCTTGTGCATCGCGAGTTACTAGGAACATCTAGTATCAAGAAGAAGCGGTCAACTAGTGTCTTCTGTGGGATGAATACCGTGCAAGCAGAGACGTAAGATTTGCACGAATAAGGGAAGAGGAGTACCTTTTTCGGTTGCCGGTGTGGTCACCTCCACATGTCGCGCCGATCTTCTTCTTTTTACCGGGGAAACCGATGTTCTGGAGGGTGCAGGCTTGGACGAACCCATGGCCAAATTGTTGACTGTGTTGCCGTGGCCGTATGTCGGCGGAGGGGAAGCAGATCCGAGGCGGCGAAGGACGGCGTAGCAGGAACAGCTCCGGTGCGGTGGAGGGTGGCGAAGTTGGAGCGGCAGCGGTGAGGCGCAGGACGGCGTGGTTGAACTGGCTCGGGTACGGACGGCTCGGCCTCGGCTTCAACTACTAGCCGTGGAGGGCGTTGCGGTTGAGGTTGCGGTGGACGACGACGTCGGGGTATCGGCTCCGGCGTGATGGAGGAGGGCGGCGGTTGATGGGTGGGATGGGGTGGCGGACGGAGGACGCCGGGGTTTCGCGGCTGGTGGAGAGGTAGTTTTGGCGCCCACGGAGTACGAATGGGGAATCAGACAGGTGGGGGGAACCATGTTTCGGTCTGGGACGCGCTTGTTTTTGGCTTTTTTGAACAGAAGATGGGACGCGCTTGTTTGAAATTTGGGGAAAGTACAAACTTTGCCCCCCTCTTAAATTTCGGACCTACTGCGGGTCGGGGGTAGGATGGTAATCCCAGGTGTCCCAAATAGTGGGCGGGAGCGATTTCGGCCGCGCGCATGTGTGCTTAGGCGGCCATTGTGTATGAATGTTTTTCGGATGCGGTTGCGTGGCGTCTAGATGAAGCTACAAACCTACCCCGGTTTAGACCTTTGGACGTCGGGCCGGTAGGTTTCACGGGTCGGAGTTATTAGAAAAGTAATTTCCTTGTACTACCAAACATTGGTCTCACGCGGTTTCGGGCGAGTAGAGGCTCTTTTGGCGCTTTGTTCGAAATTTTGAAACACAAGCATTCACGTTTAGAGTACTCTTGAACTTTGAGGATTGACCTAAATAGACAACGTTAAATTTGACCTTGTATGTTTGAAAACCTCATTAAATTATCCGCTTCTTTTTGAAATTTTGACACTTGAAAATCCTATAACTACGATTATTTTGGAATGGAGGAGCTAAATTTGAATCTATTTTGTACACGACTACATATGCTATTATGTACAAAATCAGAGCAAAGATTGGTGCCCCCATAATTTAGGTATGGTTTACAAATGCCATGATATCAAATTCAAATAATTGAATGGACTTCATGTTGAATTCGATTTTTTTAAACCACCTTAAGTTGAATTCAAATGTATGCTAGTTCATAGGTAGCTATTTATAATGTTCATTGTGTAACTTTCGTATGTATAATGTGCTTTACACACACAACATGAACTATACTCACGTTTATATTCGATTGCTAAAGCGATGCATTGTCTGGAGTTCAAAATACTAACTATGTGGATCAATTGTGTCGAATAATAACATAGACATGCTCAAATTCGATAGAATCTAGATGTCTGATGGATCAATGACCGCTCCTTACGCGAATTGCAAATATCATGATCCCATCCTAATATTTGGATACAATTTATATCTTTAATCAATGTGTAGAGCAGTCTTTTACGTGTAGTTTCACTCTCCATCGGTGGTCTCTCACACATGCTCACACACTCTCTCCCGAGGTGTCTTTCTCGCACACATGCTCTAGATATAACCCTCCCTCCCTCTCGTAACCATTTACAACTGTTTTCACTAACCTTTATCACAAGCACTCTTCCTCTCGCAAACATACACACGCACAATCCTCATCGACCCTTTCTATATACATGGACCTGCCTACGTGTCTCATGTACGCACATTATCTTTACGCCTGTCTCTCACGCATTGTCTCACACCTCTCTTCCTAATCGACGAGTATGATTCTAGCAGAGCATTCTGTAGGATGCCCCTTAAAGTTAGGTTGGATGAATAGTAATATCAGAGATAAAGGGGTTACCTTAGTCCGAGAACCTAGGGTTACAAATCCTAGCCGGCTTTGTCAGTGGACACAGAGTCCTTCACAATTCTGCTATCTTTGTCTTGTACGACTAGTCATCCATGGGTCTTCCTAAATGCGTCACGGGCCGACCAATGTGGCGCAGGACGGAACCGAACGAAGGGCCTCACCTCGACCCACCGGACCTCACGCGGTGACACACCCTCTGCCCCCACGTCTCATTATCTTCTCACACCCACACATACCAACACAAACACCACACACACAGAAAATTTCTCCTGGTGCCTCTATTCCCTCCCCCCTTGCATATACACACTCAAGGGAATGGAATCTCTTGTCGTGACGTCATATTCGTCTCTCTCTCTCTAGACCACTCTCATTTCTCGTGCTATCTCTCCCACGCCCCCCGTCGGCCCCTCTATCCATGCCTCTCTCGAATACGTAATACACACACATACCTCTCTAGGCCCCGCCAAATGCATCAACTACACATTCACACATGTTACATCACGTACCCCATTGATCTAAAAAGCCCTCTCTTCACGTTTATTTCGCATACAACATTCCTTTTGAATAAAGTGTGGCCAAAAAATTATTTTAGAGTTTCTACATATATACAACATTACAAAGTTATATGGAGGAGTACGAACGCTAATTTGCATTGCATGGTGCCCACAATGATATTTATTCCGCACTGTGAATTTGTATATTTTTATACTATATACAAAGTTAGTCATAATAAAGAGAAACGAAGAGCATCTCTCTCTCCATCGCATACCCCCCCTGTACGCCCCTTTCACGTATGCACACAAAACTATCTCCAGGTCCTCTAAAAGTAAGCCCCCAGAAAATTCACGCATGTTTCATCTTTCTCTCGCGATATATGCAATGACGATCATTGTATTTGAAGCGAAAGCACGATACGTACATTGGACTTCAGAATCCACTCATTACGGTCACCATTTACGTTTAGTGGTTATTATACAGTCACGGGCTCACCGTACAACTCTGTATTTGCTCATGACATGACTAGTTGACCAGTTAAACGCTCCACGTGGCACCTCTAGTGTTGCATCACATTATCTCACTACCATCGTGCCCACCTGTCGACTTGTATCTACTCTACATCTACACTCTTATAAAATACATAAAATACACTCTTATAAAAAACAGAGTTGGTGATGATGGTGTGCCTGCCATCCTGCAATATAGGCCGTCCGATTTATATCTGACGGATAGGAAGGAAACTATGGCAATTTTGCAAAAAGGTACCCACACACCTCTCCACATTTGCAAATAAGGCCTTCCCTCGTTCATCCTTTTCTCTCACAAGATAAACAAGTCATACAAATGCATCTTGATGTTACGTGCAACGCACGGGCATCTTGCTAGTAAGAATGAAAACAAACGACAAAAAAATATTGGACGGTGGTTCGAAGTCATGACCGCGGGCACAGCGGACAAGGTGGCCTTGTATTGGTATGCTGAGCCGTCTGTTTTAACACACAGGAGCTGGTGTGGTGATTATACACACACGCACGCATGCACACGAACTGCATCCACGCAACACTCACACAAACACATGCACCCACGCACGCACGCAACACTCACACGTACACACGCAGCCACGCACGCACGCAACACTCACACGCACACACGCACGCATGCATGCACACACCAGTACACCACACGACCAACACACACTCTCACGCTCAAGTGCTCAACCTACACGTGCATGCGCACACATCAGGCCCTGACAGACACATACACAACCAGGTGATTCCCGCGCACGGGTTGGAGCCTTGTCGCGCCTGCGTAAATTTGTGTTTATCTGACCTTTTGCCTATGCGAACTGACAGGTGGGACCCACAAGGAACGTGGTCAATTTAACTAGTCAACATGGCGCCACGCAGACTATTTGGCCGGTCAACAGAGTGCAATCCGATGCTGAACTGTGAGCAAGTGACCGTATAATCACCGCAAAACGTATATAGTGACCGTAATCAGCTTATTCTGAAGTTCGGTGACCGTATTACGCTTTTCTCTCTGTAGGCCCTCCAAAACTACATCTCTACACGTTCTCGCATGTTACATCTAACAACTATGCAATACAGCACTACTACTACACTCTAACACAATAAATCATATGTGTTTTTAGTTTTACTAGATATCATATTGTTACTTATAATTATTCAGTTTGCATACATTAAAATTGCCTTTGAAATGTATGGCCAGTATCATCTACCGCGCGGGAAAAATCCCGCCCTTTCCTGTTTAATCGGGTTTGTATCGATGGATCGTGCGAAACAGCAAAACTATAGTACTATACAGTACAAGTGACAGTTCACTGGGCCGTCGTGTCGTCTACTCCTCCGTCGTAAGAGTGGAGCGCTCGCTTTCATAAATCTTCTAGTCCCTTTCGCCGACATGTGGGACATCAAGCTACCGGGTCCACGTGCCATACCGGAATACAGTGCAGAGCAGCCGGGGTGAAGCACCCCAGTCATGGCGCCGGCGTAGTAATGAGCAATGAGGCATCAAATCACAAAGCTGCACCTTTCCCGCAGTTAAGTTGGAGGGACGAAGCAACCATCATTTCACTCATTGCTGAATCCGCTTCTCCCTCATCTTCTTCAAGTTAACCACGTGTTGCTTCTGCCGTTGTTCTGCCTCATGTGGGACGCGGATCGGCTTGGTAAAGCACTGACACGTGGGACCGCATGTTAGCAAACCGCCAGGACAACGTCCTCCGAAAATAAGAAGCCTAATCCTAGACTTACAAAGGGCTACGTAGCTGCTATGTATACTTTCCATCTAACC
>OGNF01003152.1_pt1 | contig 11411 bp, 10 predicted proteins | sample 1573321 | NCBI WGS metagenome assembly OGNF01 (sample SAMEA2581911, study PRJEB24529) | metagenome | biome: Human gut stool | place: China | collected 2011
TGTGACTAAGAGCACGCAGGAGGGGACAGAAATCAGCGCGTCAGCCTTGTTTTTTATCCTGCCGGTGTAAAAATCCCAAAATTTTTATCTAAATTTGCGGTAATTTTTATATTGTCATGACACAGGAACGCAAAGTAAGAGTAAGATTCGCGCCGTCGCCCACAGGCCCGCTCCACATCGGAGGGGTGCGCACGGCTCTCTATAATTATATTTTCGCCCGCGCCAACGGCGGCGACATGATCCTCCGCATCGAGGACACCGACAGCAACCGCTTCGTGCCCGGAGCCGAAGAATATATCAACGAAGCCCTCGCCTGGCTGGGCATCAAATTCGATGAAGGCGTGCGCGAAGGTGGCGCATATGGCCCCTACAAGCAGAGCGAACGCCGCGACATCTACCGCGAACACATAAAGATGCTTCTCGACGCCGGCAAGGCTTACATCGCATTCGACACCCCCGAACAGCTCCAGGCCGCCCGCGAAGCCACTCCCAATTTCCAGTATGACGCCTCCACACGCATGCAGATGTGCAATTCCCTCACCCTTCCCGCCGAAGAGGTGAAAGCTCGCATCGACCGTGGCGAACAATACGTGGTGCGCATCCTCATCGAACCAGGCCGCGACGTAACCGTCCACGACGGCATCCGCGGCGACGTGACCATCAACTCCTCCATTCTCGACGACAAAGTGCTCTACAAGAGCACCGACGACCTCCCCACATACCATCTCGCCAACATCGTGGACGACCACCTCATGGAGGTTACCCATGTGATCCGCGGCGAGGAATGGCTTCCCTCCGCCCCTCTCCATGTGCTTCTCTACGAAGCCTTCGGATGGAGCGACACAATGCCCCAGTTCGTGCATCTCCCGCTGCTCCTCAAACCCGTGGGCAACGGCAAACTCTCCAAACGCGACGGCGACAAACTCGGTTTTCCGGTCTTCCCCCTCGAATGGCACGACCCGCAGAGCGGCGCCATCTCCGCAGGCTATCGCGAGAACGGCTACCTGCCCGAAGCCGTAGTAAACTTCCTCGCCCTCCTCGGCTGGAATCCCGGCGACGACTCCGAACTGATGGACATGCGGACACTCATCGACAAATTCTCCTTCGAGCACTGTTCCAAGTCGGGTGCCAAATTCGACTATAAGAAGGGCATCTGGTTCAACCACGAATATATCATGCAGTCGTCCAATGAGCGCCTTGCCACGCTCCTTGCCCCTATACTCAAAGAGAAGGACGTGGAAGGATTCACACCCGAATATATCGCAGCAGCCATAGGGATGGTGAAAGGACGCGCCAACCTTATTCCCGACCTCTGGGACCAGGCCGACTTCTTCTTCATCGCTCCCGAAAGCTACGCCGAGAAGGATGTGCGCAAGCGCTGGAGCAAGGACACCCCCCGCATCATGGAGGAACTCATCGACGTGCTCGAGGGCATCGACGACATGACCAGCGCCAACGCCGAGAAAATAGTGCTCGGATGGATTGAGGAGAAAGGCTATCATCTCGGCAATGTGATGAATGCGTTCCGCCTCGCTGTAGTGGGCGCATGCCGCGGCCCGCACATGTTCGACATCACCGAACTGATGCCTCGCGCCGAAGTGGTCAAGAGAATACGTCGCGCCATCGACACAATCCCTGTGCCGGCCGAATAAAGAGTAAAGAGTCAGCATGAGAATACCCTCACCCAAGGAGATTCACAGTTTTGCCTCGGAAGCAAGCCGACAGATACTGGAGGCTCCGCTCTATAGCGCGGGGATTGCCCTCTATCGCTTCGGCGTGCGGGTGGCCGGGCTGGGCAACGACAAGGCCCGCAAACTCGACCGTGGCCAGCGCGAAACTTATTCCCGCATACGTCACCATCTGCATCCCGACGACCGCGTGATCTGGATCCATGCCGCCTCCCTCGGTGAATTCGAGCAGGGTCGTCCCCTGATTGAGCGCATCAAGAGGGAACGCCCCGAATATAAGGTGCTCCTCACCTTCTTCTCCCCCTCCGGGTTTGAGGTGAGAAAGGACTATCCTCTGGCCGACTGCGTGTGCTATCTACCCTTCGACACGCCCTACCGTGTGCATAAGTTCATCAAGGAGATACGCCCCGAGAAAGCGATTTTCGTGAAATATGAGATCTGGCGCAATTATCTCCATGAACTCTACAAGCACCAGATACCCACCTACCTGATAAGCGCCGTGTTCCGTCCCAGCCAGCCCTTCTTCCGCAAGATAGGAGTCTGGTACGGGCTCTGGCTCAAATGGTACACACGCATCTTCGTGCAGGATGAGCGCAGCCGCGAACTTCTGCAGAGCATCAATGTGACCAATGTGGAGGTGGCCGGCGACACACGCTTTGACCGCGTGACCGACATCAAGGCCGCCCGCCGCGAGATTCCCGAGCTGAAGCGCTTCACCCGCCGCAGCGACCCCAAGCGACCGCTCACCATGATGGCCGGTAGCAGTTGGCCTCAGGACGAGGACGTCTACGCCGACTGGGTCAATGCCAACCCGGAGGTGAAGGTGGTGATTGCCCCGCATGAGTTCAACACCGAACGCCTCGAAAAACTAAGCGCACGATTCCGCCACGGCGCCGTGCTCATGAGCGAGGCACGCCTGAAGCCGGAGATTCTCGACGACGCACAGGTGCTCATCATGGACTGCTTCGGCCTCCTCTCATCAGCTTATGCCTATTGCGATTTCGCATATGTGGGCGGAGGATTCGGCGCCGGCCTGCATAACATCAATGAGGCCGCAGTATATGGCGTGCCCGTGATTTATGGCCCCAACCACCAGAAATTCATCGAGGCCAACGAGATGTCCGACCTCGGAGGAGGACTCCCCGTGGAGAGCGCCGATGATTTCTGCAAATGGGCCGACCGTCTCGTGCACGACCCTCAGGAACTCGACCGCCGCGGCAAATGGGCCGCTGACTATATTCAAAGTAAAATCGGCGCCACCGACAAGGTGTTCAACGCCATATTCCAATAACCAAGACAAAATCATGAAAACGACATTCAGAATTCTTACCGCAGCGGCCGCGCTCGCGCTTATGACGCCATCGGCTGCCGATGCCTGCACCAACCTTATCGCCGCAAAAGGAGCCACCACCGACGGATCCGTGATGATGACCTATTCGGCCGACTCCCATAATCTCTATGGCATGCTCCATCACAGCCCTGCCGGAAAGCACGCCAAGGGGGAGATGCGCAAGGTGTATGAATGGGACACGAATAAATATATGGGCGAGATTCCCCAGGCTGCCGAAACTTACAATGTGGTGGGCAACATGAACGAGCACCAGGTGGTGATCGGAGAGTCCACATGGGGCGGACGCGAGGAACTTGCCGACACCACAGGCCAGTCGATAATCGACTATGGTTCATTGATTTACATCACCCTGGAACGCGCCAAGACAGCCCGCGAGGCTCTCGACATAATGACCGACCTCACCGCCCGCTATGGTTATGCATCGAGCGGAGAATCGTTCACCATCTGCGACAAGAATGAGGTGTGGGTGCTCGAGATGATCGGCAAGGGCGCCGAAAAGGGAAGCGTGTGGATCGCAGTCCGCATTCCCGATAACGCCATCTGCGGCCACGCCAACGAACCCCGTATCCGTCAGGTCAACCTCAAGGACAAGGACAATGTGCGCATCAGCAAGGACTGCATCTCATTCGCCCGCAAGCGCGGATATTTCAGCGGAAAGGATGCCGACTTCTCCTTTGCCGACGCATTTTCCACCCACGACAAGGGCACACGCCGCGGATGCGACGGCCGTGTATGGTCTTATTTCCGCCGCTTCAACAAGGATGCCGAGCAATATTTCGCCTGGGTCAACGCCGACAGCGACGTGCCTATGCCACTCTATATAATTCCTGAGCGCAAGGTGAGCCTCGAGGAGATGATGACCAGCATGCGCGACCTCTTCGAGGGCACGCCCTACCAGATGACCGACGATCCCGGCGCAGGCCCCTTCCATGTGCCCTACCGCTGGCGCCCGATGGAATATGAGGTGGACGGCCACACATACTGCATGGAGCGAGCCATCGCCACCCAGCAGACCGGCTGGAGCTTCGTGAGCCAGAGCCGCGACTGGCTGCCCGACCCCGTGGGCGGCATCTTCTGGTTTGGCACCGACGACACCAACACCACCGTGTATATGCCTTTCTACTGCGGCATGACCGAAGTGCCCGCACAGGTGGACAAGGGCGACATCAATACCTTCAACCCCGACGCCAATTTCTGGGTGAACAATATCGTGGCCAATATGGGCTATACACGCTACGACCGCATGATTGGCGACATCCGCAAGGTGCAGTCGCGTCTTGAGAAGAAATTCATCGGCTCAATCCCCGGAGAGGACAAGAAACTCAAGACCATGGTGGATGCCGGCGACATGAGCGCATACACAAAGGCTGTAAATGCAGAGGGAGCCGCCGTGGCCAAGGAAGCCACCGACGATTACCGCAATCTCGCTGCATATCTCTTCGTGAAATTCATGGACGGCAACCAGAAGAAAACCGATGCCGACGGCAATTTCATCTACAGCGAATACGGACTCCCCGTCTACCCCACTTTCCCAGGCTACGATAAGAAATACTACGAGCAGATCGTTAAGGAGAAAGGGGAACATTTCAAAATCAAATAATTTCGCACAATTATGTCACTTCAATATTATATTGTAAACGACGGCACTCAGCAGGGACCATTCCCTGCCGAGAGCCTGCCTGCTCACGGACTCACGGGCGACAGTTACATCTGGCGCGAGGGTCTACCTGGCTGGACGAAGGCCCGCGACCTTCCCGAGCTTTCCTCTTTGCTTTATGGCACACCATCCTCCACATATCAGCAGGAGGAACAGGCGTCGGCATATGCCCAGCCGCAGACACCTCCGCCCTACCAGCAGCCCTATCAGCAGCCCCATCAGGGTTACAACCCGGGCAATGACCCCTACCGCCAGTATGGTCGCTCGGAGGAACCCGTGCCCCACACCAACTGGCTGCCCTGGGCCATCGTGGCCACAGTGGTGAGCTTCTGCCTGAGTTGCATCGGCATGATCTTCGGCATCGTGGGCATCGTGCAGGCCAACAAGGCCAACACCTTCTACGACCGCGGCTGGACTCAGCGCGGCGACCAGTGCAATTCCACAGCCAAGACCATGACAATCATCGCTTTCGTGCTCGCTGTTATCGGCCTGATTGTGGGCATCGTCAATTTCTCTTCAGGAGGTATCGACGAATACCGGGAACTGATGGAGGAAATCTCACGTTATAATTAATACAGATGCGTTACTTCGCGATGATAGGAGGCGAGCGGCGCGGACCGTTCGAGCTGGATCAGCTGCCTGACGCCGGCGTCGGCCCAGACACCTATGTATGGTGCAAAGGGATGGATGACTGGGAGAAGGCTGCCGATGTGGCCGACATATGCCGTTTCTACCGCCAGCGCCTCTTCAATCTCGCCCACCCGCAGCACGAGCCGGCACCGGGTTTCCCAACAATCGACCGGATGCAGGCAGAGCAGCCCCGGACTCCGGTGAATCCCCGCTTCCTGCAGCCGGGCGACATGGAATATGATCCCGCCGACCCCGCCGACCCCTCGCTGCCTCCCTCGTCGTCGAATCTTGTGGTGGCTATCCTGCTCACCCTCTTCTGTTTCCCTTTCACCGGACTGGTGGCCATCTACTATTCCTTCATGGCAAGAAAGGCCTGGATGGAGGCAGACAGCAGCAGCGCCGCGCAGAAAAAACTCTACACCGACGCCGAACGCGAGGAATGCCGCAAACAGGCGCATGCCTACGACCGCAATGCCCGCATGTGGATTGGAATCACATTCTTCCTCGGAATCATTCTCTACGCCTTCCTGGGCAGGAAAATATTTTAACGGGTATCAGGTAAAAAAGATAATTAGAGATTAAAGACACATTTCAAGATGTTAAACGATAAGTCAGTTTTAATCACGGGCGGCACGGGCTCGTTTGGTAAGAAATTCGTGGAAACGATCCTCAAGCGCTACCCCCGCGTGAAAAGAATCGTGATATATTCGCGCGACGAACTCAAGCAGTTTGAGCTCAAGCAGAAATATCCCCACGACAAATATCCTCAGTTGCGTTTCTTCATCGGCGACGTGCGCGACGGCGAACGTCTGCGTCGTGCCTGCCAGGGCATCGACGTTATAATCCACGCGGCCGCCATCAAGCAGGTGGACACCGCCGAATATAACCCCGAGGAGTGCATCAAGACCAATGTCAACGGTGCCCAGAATGTGATTAACGCCGCTTTGGAGACAGGAGTGAGCCATGTGGTGGCGCTCAGCACCGACAAGGCCTGCGCCCCCATCAACCTCTACGGCGCCACAAAACTCACCAGCGACAAACTTTTCACCGCCGCCAACAATATCAAGGGCGACCGTCCTGTGAAATTCTCCGTGGTGAGATATGGAAATGTGATGGGCTCGCGCGGCAGCGTGATCCCCTTCTTCATCAATAAGCGCGACCAGGGCGCCAAGGAACTCCCGATCACCGATATGCGCATGACGCGCTTCAACATCTCGCTGCAGGCCGGCGTGGACCTCGTGCTCTGGGCCATCGAGCATCATCTCGGCGGCGAAATCTTCATTCCCAAGATTCCAAGCTATCACATCAAGGATGTGGCCACAGCCATCGCACCCTCACTGCCGCAGGTGGAGGTGGGCATCCGCCCGGGCGAGAAGCTCCACGAGGAGATGATCACCCCTACCGACGCACTCAACACAATCGACATAGGTCCATATTACGCTATCCTCCCCAGCGTTTCCTTCCAGCACACCCGCGAGGACTACATGCGCCATCACAACGGCCACCTCGTGCCCGATGGCTTCCACTATTCCTCCGACAAGAATGAGGAATGGGAAACTGTGGAGTCGATGCGCGCCAAGATCAAGGAATTTGTGGATCCTAATTTCGAGGTGAAATGATACGCAAACCTATCCCCTACGGCCATCAGGACATCACTGATGAGGATATAGCGGCCGTTACCGAAACACTCCGCAGCGATTACCTTACCCAAGGCCCCAAACTCACGGAATTCGAGGAACGCTTCTCGGAATATGTGGGAGCACGCTACGGCGTGGCTGTAAACAATGCCACCTCCGGCCTCCACATCGCCGCCAAGGCCCTCGACGTCAAACCCGGTCAGCGCGTCATCGTGACGCCGATGACTTTCGCCGCATCCGCCAACTGCATCCGCTATTGCGGCGGCGACGTGGAATTCTGCGACATCGACCCAGACACTTATCTGATGGACTACGACCTTCTCGAGAAGAAACTCGAGAGCCATCCCGAAGGCACTTATGCCGGAGTGGTGGTGGTGGATTTCGCCGGATACCCGCATAATCTCGAACGTCTCCGCGAAATCGCCGACCGCCATGGACTCTGGATCATCGAGGACGCCTGCCACGCTCCCGGTGCATGGTGGACCGACTCAAAGGGTCAACACCAGCGTAGCGGCAACGGCAAATGGGCCGACCTTTCAGTGTTCTCCTTCCATCCCGTGAAACATATCGCCACAGGCGAGGGGGGAATGGTCACCACCGATTCCGACCATCTTCTCGAACGTCTGCGCCTTTTCCGCACACATGGAATCACCCGCGACCCCAAACTCCTGCATGAGAATCATGGCGGATGGTATTATGAGATGCAGGAACTCGGTTTCAATTACCGTCTCACCGACTTTCAGGCCGCTCTCGGCATCTCCCAACTCAAGCGTGCCGACCAGGGCCTGGAACGCCGCCAGCAGATTGCCCGCCGTTACGACGAGGCTTTCGCCGATATCGCGGACGTGAAAACCCCATTCCGCGCTCCCGACATCTACCATGCGTTTCATCTTTATGTCATCCAGGTGCCGAAACGTAAGCAACTCTATGATTTCCTGCGCGAGAATGACATATGCGCCCAGGTGCATTATGCACCCCTGCATCTGATGCCCTATTACCGCGAACTTGGCAACAAGCCCGGCGACCTCCCCGTGGTGGAGGATTATTATGAGCATTGCCTGAGCCTGCCGATGTATCCCACACTTTCTGACGAAGAACAGGAATATGTGATAGAGAAGGTGAAGGAATTCTTCACGCGCTGAGAGTATGAATATTCTGGCCATAATCCCCGCGCGCGGGGGCAGCAAAAGAATTCCGCGCAAGAATGTAAAGGATTTTCAGGGGCAGCCGATAATTGCCTATTCGATATCGGCGGCTCTTCGCTCGGGTTGCTTCTCGCGTGTGATGGTTTCCACCGACAGCGAGGAGATTGCCGGCGTGGCTCGCCGATATGGCGCCGAGGTTCCATTCCTCCGTTCGGAGGCCACAGCAAATGATTATGCCACCACGGCCGATGTGATCCGGGAGGTGCTCAATGAATATGAACGCCGGGGCGAACGCTTCGATGCCATCTGCTGCATCTATGCCACCGCCCCCTTCATTCTCCCCTACCGTCTTAGCGAGGGCAGGAGCATCCTGGAGGCCGGACATGAGGCCGCATTCACATGCGTGGAATATTCCTATCCCGTACAGCGCGGCCTTGAAATCGGGGCCGACGGCCGCATAGCCATGCGCTGGCCGCAATATGCCTCCTCACGCTCACAGGACCTTACCCCTACCTATCACGATGCCGGCCAGTTTTATTTCTGCCGCACGGATGCGTTCCGCCGCGACGGCTCCCTCTGGGGTCCCGATGCATTCCCCATCGTGCTCCCCGAACTCGAGGTGCAGGATCTCGACACTCCCACCGACTGGCGTCTTGCTGAAATCAAATACTCCCTGCTCGCCTTTCCGGCTGAAATCAGCCTCGACGGATTCAGGCTTGTGGCATACCCGGACCTTTCCGATGAAATCCATCAGGACCTTCTCGCAGGGCGCAATGCGGAGGATGTAAGAAAATGGATGGTGAATCGCAACGTGATTTCCGCACAGGACCACCATAACTTCGTGGAGAGCCTCAGATATCGCCGCGACAAACAGTATTACGCCGTGTTTGATTGCGATGACCGACTTTTAGGCACAGTAAACTTAGAATGGACGTCGCCCGATGCGATGGAACGCGGCATCTGGCTCTCGGCCGACACCCGAGGCCGCGGAGTGGCCAAGCAGCTTCTCCATCAACTTTATGGATGGCTCGCCGAAAACAAAGGGGTCAGAAAGATTGTGACGCGGGTGCACCATCTCAATGAGGCGTCAATCGCGCTGGAACGCACTCTCGGTGCCCGGGAACTGCGTCGAGAGGAGGATTTTATTTTCTATGAGCGGGAGCTTTAAGGATTCCTTCAGGCAGCCGAATGCAGGAGCCACATCACGCCGGCGGATGCTGATTCGCGCCGACGCAGGCGGTTCGATGGGTTTCGGCCATTTTGTAAGGATGTGCGCGCTTGCCGGATACCTGAAAGATGATTTCGAGGTGTCGTTCTGCTCCAGGAATCCCGATGGCATCGGACTTTCCGATTGGCAGCGCCGGCAGATTAGCGAGGCAGAGGCTCGATGGATTGAGATTCCCACTTCTGATATGGAGGAGTTCAACCGTGGCTTTCTGACTCTGGTCGACAATGACACCAGCGTGGTGCTCGACAATTACTATTATAACACGGATTATCAGACCCGTGTGCGCAATCGTGCCCGCACGCTGATATGCATCGATGATATGCACGACCGTCATTTCACGGCCGATGCGGTGATGACTTTCCTCCCCCTCTTCCGCCACCAATTTTCCCTCGAGCCCTACACCCGCTTCTTCGCGGGCCCGCAATGGAGTTTTCTGCGAGCGCCCTTTCTTGAGCCCGCTGCTCCGCGACATAATGCCGGCATCAGCCGAATTGTGATGGCGATGGGAGGTGCCGACCCACTCAATCTCACCATAAAGGTGCTTTCGGCGATTCTCAAGGGGACTCCGCAGACCTTCGTAGACGTAATCGCCGGCGACACGGTTAAGGTGGGAACCGGCAGCACTGAAAGAGTGGCCATCCATCGCCGTCTGGATGCGGATGGCATCCGCGCGCTGCTCGATAATGCCGACTTAGGTGTGTTTCCGGCAAGCACAATATGCGTGGAGGCCTTCTCCCGACATCTGCCCGTGGCTGCCGGCCATTTCGTAGACAATCAGGAGGAATTTTATGCCCGTGGCGTGGAGAAAGGCTGGTTCCTGCCGCTTGGAGATCTCCGCGACCCGGAGGAGGTGATCGCCGGGCGACTGCACAGGATTGTAAACATGCCGGCTATCTCTGCCCCCGATTTCGATTTCATTTCCCAACGCGATAACATAATCACACTTTTCAATGAGCTGCATGATTGTGGCCGAACTTTCGGCCAACCATAACAATTCCCTCGAGATAGCAAAGGAATCTATACGCGCCATAGCCCGCACCGGTGCCGATGCCGTAAAACTCCAGACATACCGTCCTGAAAGCCTGACGCTCAATTGCGATGCGGAGGATTTCCGGTTGAAGGGTGGTCTCTGGGATGGCCGTGTGCTTTACGACCTTTACCGCGAGGCCTGCACCCCTTATGAATGGCATCAGGAATTATATGAGCTCGCACACGCCGAGGGGTTGGAATGTTTCTCCACACCCTTCGACCTCGAGGCCGTCGACCTGCTTGAAAGCCTGGACAATCCTGTCTATAAGATTGCTTCGTTTGAGATTGCGCATCTCGACCTTATACGTTATGCAGCTGCCAAAGGGAAACCGATGGTAATCTCCACCGGCATCGCATCGGAGCGGGAGATTGAGGAGGCCATCGAGGCGTGCCGGTCGGTAGGAAATGAGGATGTGACGCTGCTCAAATGCACATCGGCTTATCCTGCGCGGATCGAGGATGCGCGGTTAGGAATGATTCCGCGCATGAGAGAGCGGTTTGGAGTAAAGGTGGGACTTTCGGACCATTCTCCGGGGAGTATACTGCCGGTGATGAGCGTGGCGTTAGGGGGAGTGATGATTGAGAAGCACTTTATCCTCGACCGCAAGATTGGAGGGCCTGATGCGGCGTTCTCGATGGATTGTGAGGAGTTTGCCGCCATGGTCCGCGATGTAAGGCAGGCTGAAGCGGCGATGGAATATGGCAATGGGGGATATAATGAGGAGAGCCTGGATGTTGCCGGGCGTCAGTATGCGCGGTCGCTCTATGCTTCGCGCCCGATAAAGAAGGGAGAAATTTATACGCGAGAGAATGTGGCCTGTGTCCGCCCCGGGTTCGGGCTGCATCCGCGCCATCTCACCTCAATCCTCGGCACCCCCGCCCCCTGCGACCTCCTCCCCGGCTCCCGGATCCTCAAACCCTGAGAATCGATGCTGTCGATTTGACCGCGTTGCTTTGAGCACCATATAGACCAAACCACATAAATCCGGTTTTAGACCCCATCCCACAAAAAATGTTAATGCAGGGGTCGCAGATGTGCCTCATAT
>OGNF01003156.1_pt1 | contig 11403 bp, 10 predicted proteins | sample 1573321 | NCBI WGS metagenome assembly OGNF01 (sample SAMEA2581911, study PRJEB24529) | metagenome | biome: Human gut stool | place: China | collected 2011
TCTCGAAAAGCTCCTGTATGCCGGTTTCCAGCCGGTCGGTGATCTCTTTCATGCGGTCGGCGCTGTTCTGGCTGTTGAGAATGATAGGGACGACGGGCGGCGGGGCCGCAGCTTCGGCAGTGGGCGCTGCCTCCGGCTGCACCGTCCGGGCCGGGGCCTCGTCCCGCAGAATTTCCGGCGCGGGGTAGGCCATCACCCGGTATTCCTCCGGCACCGGCTGGCCCTCATGGACGCGCTGCCACTCGTCGCCGCTTTTCACCAGATAGCCATAATCGGTGAAAACACCATGCTCCGTATTGGCAATATGCAGGCCGAAACGGGGCAGGAAAATTCCCGCTTTCCATTCCTCCGGCATATCCACCATGCCGGAACGGTTCAGGTAGTAGTCACCCAACTGGCCCGTGCCGGTGACATCCGGCAGATGCACATAGTAGTCCACGTTGTCGGGATAGTCGATGATCTGGCCGATACTGCGGAAGTCGCTCTGCGGGCTTGTCAGGGCAGCGTTCAGCTCCGCAAGCTCGGCGGCGTCCAGCTTTTCCAGCCTCGCGGCAAGGAAGTTCAGCTCGTCCACATCGGCGGACAGCACCAGATCGCGGGGAAGCTTAATGGGACGCTCCTGCGGGCTTCGGTAGTCGTACAAGAAAAAGTCCTGCGGATTGTCGGCACTGATCCCGATTTCCCGCAGGGCTTCTTGCAGCTTTTCGGTTGTGGTCGGCAAAGAAAACCAAAGGCCCTCTTTGCCTTGCTCATAACGCTGTCGGTTATGAAGCAGGATAGAAAACACTTCGCTCATGGGTTCACTCCTTTCATATTCATAGGGGTTTGGGGCTTTCCCCAACAAGCAAAATCCCCGGCCCGGCAGGGTGGCCGGGTCAGGGATTTATCGGAAGTGTGGCTACACTTCCTATGCTTGCTACGTTACTCCGTCAGCTCTTTTTCTCCACGCGGTAATTGACGTATTTCCCGCCGGTATCGGCCAAAAGCACCGTTCCGTCATAGGTTTTGCCGGTTTTCATGGAGCGCAGGCCCTTTACCTTTGCCTTTCCGTCTTTGAGCAGCGCGGCGGCGATCTTCGGGGTGAACGTCTTGCCCCGTTCCTCAAAAAATCGGTCATTCTTCCACATGACAAACTGGCAGGCCCGGTTTCCGCAGTAATAGTTTTTCTTGCCCTCGTAGACGGCTTCGCCGCAGCGGGGACACTTGCCGATAACCACACGCTCGGTCTGAAACAACTTCTGCGCGTCCTCGCTGATCTGGGAGTAGCCCACGATCAGGCCCCTTGTCATTTCTGCAATGCCAGCCATGAAGCCCTCCGGGTCGGCCTGCCCCTTGGCAATGGCCGTCAGCTCCGTTTCCCACTGTGCCGTAAGCTGGGGAGAGGTCAGCACTTCCGGCAGCACACAGGCAAGGTTGTGGCCGTCCTTGGTGGGAAGTAGCTGTTTTCCCCTGCGCTCCACAAAGCCCATCTGCACCAGCTTTTCTAAGATGGAGGCGCGGGTGGCCGGGGTTCCCAATCCCTGCCGCTCGGCGTCCTCCGGCAGATCGTCCGCACCGGCGCGCTCCATAGCAGAAAGCAGGGTATCTTCCGTGTAGGATTTTGGCGGTGCGGTGAAATGCTCGGTGACGGCGGCAGTTACCTTGTCAAAGGTCTGTCCCTCGGTGATCTCCGGCAGTTCCCGCGCAGGCTCCGGGGCGGTGTCGTCGGCGTCTGTTTTGAACGACGCCTTAAAGCGGCGGTCAAGCTCTTTCCAGCCGGGGGTCAGGATGGTTTTTCCCTTGGCGGTAAAGGTGTTCCCGGCACAGGTGAATGTGGCGGTGACAGCTTCATACACATGGGGCGCGGCCACGGCGCACAGCAGCTTGCAGCACACAAGGGACAGCAGTTTCTTTTCCCCCTCGGCCAGCCCGTCAAAGCCTTTCTGCACAAACTCCATCGTGGGGATAATGGCGTGGTGGTCGGATACCTTTTTGCTGTTCAGCACCCGGCCAAACTGCGGGGCAATGTCCAGCCCCGCCGCAAAGGAAAGCAGCGGCCACAGGCCGGACACGATGCTTTCCGCCGTAGGCTGCATATCGTCGGTAAGATACTGGCTGTCGGTGCGGGGATAAGTCAGCAGCTTCTTTTCATAGAGCTGTTGGGCATAGTCAAGGGTCTGCTTGGCGGTAAATCCAAACAGGCGGTTGGCCTCCCGCTGCAAGGTGGTGAGATCGTAAAGACGGGGCGGCTGCTCCGTCTTTTTCTCACGCTTCACCGATACACAAACGGCCTGCGCTCCTGCACAGGCCGTCTTGGTGGCGTCGGCGTCGTCGGGGTTCATAAAGCGGTCGCTGGCCGCCTCCATGCCGCCCGCCGCGATATGGACAACGTGGTATTTCTCTTTCTTGAAATTGCTGATTTTAGCCTCCCGGTCAACCAGCATATTGAGGGTAGGCGTTTGGACACGGCCCACGGTCAGGGTCTTGTGATAGAGAATGGAGAAAAGCCGGGTGGCGTTGATCCCCACCAGCCAATCGGCCTGCGCCCGGCACAGGGCCGATTGATACAGGTCGTCGTAGTCGGCCCCCGGTTTCAGGTGGGCAAAGCCCTCGCGGATCGCGGCGTCCTCCATGCTGGAAATCCAAAGGCGCTTGAACGGCTTTTTGCAGCCCGCCATCTGGTAGACAAAACGGAAAATCAGCTCACCCTCGCGCCCGGCGTCGGTGGCGCACACAAGCCCCGTCACGTCGGGGCGCTCCATCAGAGAGCGCAGCACGGCAAACGGGCCTTTCTTCTCGGCAGGGATGATGTACTGCCATTCCTGTGGCAAAATCGGCAGGTCGTCATAGCGCCACTTCTTGAAACGCTCGTCATAGGCTCCGGCGTCGGCAAGGGAAACAAGGTGGCCGATACACCAGCTCACCAGATAGCCGTTTCCCTCCATGTAGCCGTCCCTTTTCTGATCCGCACCGATCACGCCCGCAATGCTGCGGGCGACGCTCGGTTTCTCTGCAATTACCAACTGAATACTCATTCCTTATTCCTCCTTATCCTGCGCGGGTTCCTCGTCCTCCGGGGTCGGTTCGTCCTCGTCGTCCTCGTCCTCGCCAAAATCGTATTCGTCCAGCTCGTCGCCGCCCTTGGTGTCGGCCTTGGGCTTCTTAAACTTGAAGAAGTAAAGGGCCGCGCCGCCGCCAATCAGGGCCACCACAAGGAACACTACAAGGCCGCCCATGCCGCTGCTTTTCGGTTCATCTTCCTGCGGCTGCTCGGTTTCCTCCGGCTCCTGCGGTTCCGGCTCCGGGCCGGTACACTCGGTCATATTGGTTTTACATACCGGGCAATTCGTGTTGACAGCTCCCGCCGCGCACTTGGTCGTACAGGTACAGGTTTCCGGGGCGGCTTTGCCGTCCTCGAACAGTGCTTGCAGGTCGGCGTCGTCCACTTGGTTGAGGAAGTGAACGGCGGTTTCCTTGTCCTCGTTGGCGCGGTCGATCAGGATATAAAAGTAGTTGCCTGCCTTGGTAGTAACGGTGATAAGCTGCTTATCCCCATAAAAATCATCCACCAGTGTTGCATTGCCCTCCGGGGTAACAGGTACGCCCTTCGGCTCCATGCCGCCGGTGGTGGGTTCTTCCTCCTGCGGTGCCTCGGTGGTTTCCGGCAAAGGCTCCGGGTTGGGGTCAGTGCCACCGGCAAACGCGGTGGTGGAAAAGGCCGTCAGGCAAAGCACGGCGGCCAGCGTCACGGTAAACGTGCGAATGATCTTATTCTTCATTGGCATTGTCCTCCTGTTCAAAATCCGGCTGCGGGGCCGGGGCGCTCTGCAAAGCGCCACCGCGCAGGAACGCCGCAAATTCCTCCGGCTTCATGTTCAGGCCGCGCACAAGCTGGATGATCTGCAAATTCTCCTGCTCGGTCTTTGCCGCTTCCAGCTCACGAAGCTGCTTTTGCAGCTCCGCGATCTTGGCCTTGGTTTTCTCAATGTCCTTTTCGATACGGTCAAGTTTGTTTGCCATAGTCAAAACTCCTTTCTGGCGTCAAGGCAGACGCCCGTAACAATAGAAATGCTGCTGCCAATAACTCGAATTGAGGTTGGTGTAGGAAATGGGGTCGCCACAGTGCAACATCACGGAATTGCCCACATAAATGCCGACGTGGGAAACGCCGGGGGTGTCGTAGGTGCCGACGAAAAATACAAGGTCGCCGGGCTTGGCCTGCTCCGGGGAAACAGGGGTACAGATATTGCAAAGGCCCTGTGCGCCCAGCCGTCCCACGTCCCATCCGCTGTGATTGATTACCCAGCTCACAAAGCCGCTGCAATCAAAGCTGGTGCTGGGAGAGCTGCCGCCCCACACATACGGATAACCTACATACTTTTCCGCCTCGGCCATCATTGCGGCAAAGGTGGCGTCCTCCAAAGCCTCCGGGGGAATGTCGTAATAGGTCGGCTCCTTGACGGTGGAAGCGTTGGGATAGGTGCCGTTTGGGAACAGGTCAGGCCGGTTGCCCAGCGTGTGCATATACACCGCATACAGGCTCATTTGTTCCTCGCCCATGATGTAAACAGGCAGATGGGACATATCGAAGTTTTCCAGCTTCACGTTGCAGATGTAATAGGTGTAGGGAACTTGCACAGTATAGGTGTTGCCCTCGCTGTCCGTCCGGGTTTCGGTGCGGTATCGGGTTTCGGTTTCAATGGTCTGTGTCAGGGTATATTGCTTCTCAAAGAGCATGGCAAGGTCGCCTTGCACGTCGCCCAGCGTATAGACGCCCTCATGCAGCGCCGACAGGATGGAAGTCAGCACATAGGGGTCATGACCGATCTCGTCCAGATCGAAACGGTATTCGTCATAGCCGGGGTGCAGGCTTTCGTAGTTGTCAAGCTCATACTGCAAATCGGCCTCCATGTCCGCATAGGCGGCTTCCGCCCCCAGCATATCGCTGTCCTCGGACAGATAGGACGTGGCTGCCACGCCGGTTCCTGCGCTGCCGAACATGGCCGTACAGGATTGCAGGCCGCCCATAATCAGCATGAGCATAAGGCCCACACCGCCGATCAGCAGCACACCTTTCCAGTGCCGGGCCACAAAGGACGCGGCCTGTTTGCTTTTCTCGGCGGCTTTTTTGGCGGCTGCGGCGGTGGTCTTGGTGGCGCTGGCTGCGCCCTGTGCCGTCTGGCCCGCCGCCCGTGCTGCCTTGGCATAGTCCCGTTTGATTTTCTGTTTCTGCCAGAACCGGGCCACCGGGTTTTTCACCGCCTGCGCCATTTCCGGGTTGTCCCGCAAGGATTTCTGGTAGATGTACTCCGCATTGGCGGCAATGGCCTTTTTCTCGGCCTTGGCTGCGGCCCGGTAGGGTTTGAGCTTATGACGCCGGATGCCGCTGCGAATGGCTTTTCCCGCTTGGCGCTCGGCAAGTTCTTCTCCCTTATGGCCGCCCTCGACGCCCACATTCTCATGCTCAACCTCATGGATTTTTCCATGCAGATACAGGCCCGCTTCCTCCATCGGACGGCTGGCCGGGTTGGGTTTGAGCTTGGGGGCCGGTTTCTCCACCTTGTCAAAGTGCAGCTTGGTTTTGGCCTTGCCCTTGGCCTCGTCATAGACGGTTTCCTTGGTGACGACGCGCTTTTTCGGCAGGGCTTCTTTGGCTGCGTCCAGCTTATCCGCCCGCTTTTCCGCCTTGTGAACGTACTTGGAAAGGGCGGGATCGGCCCGTTCCTCGGCGGTGAATTGCAGGCGGGACGCCGGGCCGGTGGCCTGCGCTGCCGTATTCGCGCCATCCTTGGCGGCCCGCTTCGCCTTGCTGCGCTCCCGGATGTCCCCGGCACGTTCCAGCACCTTTTCAGCGGTGCCGCCCGGCTCGGCTGCGGAATAGTCCTGTTCGGCCTCCCGGCTGGAAATGTTGATGCTCTTGCCGGTGGTCTGGTTGTCCAGCGTCAGGCCGTCGCGGGTCATGTGCTGCGTCACCTTATCACGGGGTTTCAACTGCTTCATAGGGCGTCACCTCCTTGTCTGTCATACCGTTTCGCCCTCGCCTAACCGGGTCGTCATAATCTTGTAGAGCTGGCTGCGCTGCGGGATGGGGTTGCGGAACGGCAGAATCACATTTTCATAGATCAAAAGCCCCTCGCCGGGTTCGGAATTGTCCACATACCGTAATTGCTGCGGGGAAATGTTCAATCGCTCCGCAAGGATACGCCGGTCGCCGGACGCCTGATTGAGCAGGCAAATGAAGTCGCTGTTTTCCAGAATGTTTTCGATCTCCGGGGAAGAAAGCAGGTCTTTGACGTTCTGGGTCGCCCCGGTCGGGATGCCTCCCCATTTTCTGAACCGCTTCCAAATCTCGCAGGAGAAAGCCGCCGTCTGTTCCTCTCGCAAAAGCAAATGGAACTCGTCGCAGAAGTACCACGTCGCCTTGCCTTGGCTACGGTTTTGGGTCACACGGCCCCAAATCTGGTCTTGGACAATGAGCATACCGAGCTTCTTTAATTGTTTGCCCAGCTCTTTAATGTCAAAGGCCACAATGCGGTTCTCGATGTTGACGTTGGTGCGGTGGTTAAAGACGTTTAGGCTGCCGTTTACATACAGGTCAAGTGCCTGCGCCACACGGTCAGCCTCCGGGATATGCTGGTCTAACAGGGCTTGATGCAGGTCGGACAGGATCGGCATATTCTCCGGGCGGGGGTCTGCCAGATAGGGCCGGTAGATTACCTGCACAGCACGGTCAATGACTGTCTTTTCGATGGCTTCCAGCCCGTTCTTGCCGCCCATGACAAGCTCACAGAACGACAGCACGAAATCGCTTTTCAAGGCCAGCGGGTTTTCGTCCTCACTGTAATTCAGGTTGATGTCCAGCGGGTTCACATAGGATTTGCTGGTGGGCGACAGCTTCACCACTTGGCCGTGGAGCCGCTTCACAAGGGGGTAATATTCCGCCTCTGGATCGCAGATATATACATCGTCCGGCGTACAAAGGAACACACTGACGATCTCGGATTTACAGCTCATGGATTTGCCGGAACCGGGAGTACCCAGCTTCAAGCCATTGGGACACCGCGCCCGTTTTCTGTCCAGCATAATCATGTTTCCGGTCTTGGCATTGACGCCGTAATACATGGCGTCGCCGCCCATGAAAAGCTCCTGCGTCACGAAAGGCACGAACACGGCCACGCTGGAAGTCGTCAAGGAACGCTCGATCTTGATGTGGTTGGCCCCCAGCGGCAGGCTGCTCATAAGGCCCTGTTCCTGCTGGTAGTCCAGACGGACAAGGGAACAGTTGTATTTCTGCGCCACACCTGCGGCCCAAAATACATCGTTCTCCAACTTCTGCCGGGTGTCGGCGGTGTTCATCACCAGAAAGGTGATCTGGAACATTCGTTCATTTCGGCTTTGCAGGGTTTTCAAAAGCTCCTTGGCGTCCTGTCCGTAGGTGGCAAGGTCGCTGGGCAGGATGTCCATGTCATAGCCGCTGCGGACAGCTCGTTTCTGTTCCTGTATCTTCATGGCGTCAAGGTCGGTGATCTTGCGCTTAACCGTCTTGATGGCCTCGCTCTGGTCGATGGCCTGCACATGGAGATTGACGACAATGCCGTTTTCCGTGTTGAGGAAGTCGGCCAGCATTTCGTCCGACAGTTCCGGGGACAGGATGTTTAAGAAGCTCACGGCCCCATACTTGCCGCCCAGCCCGAACATACGGGAATTGCCGAAGCGGAACGAGGACGGGGCAATAAAATCTTTTGTTGAGAGGCCGGACGGAGCCAGCCATTTCCATTCAAACTGAAACGGCTCGGCGTCGGGGTGGAGTACCCCATGCAGCACTTCCAGACGTTCCTTGGCGTCCAGCACATGAGCCACGGCCCCCATCGTCTTGAAATAGCCCAGCAGGTCGGTTTCAATGCGGGTAAGACGGGCGCGGGCCATTTTCAGGTTGTCCGCCTCGATGGTGAATGTGAGGAACTTGCGCTTGGTGAGGCCGTTGTTGCCCCGCACAAGCTGGTCTTGCAGGATGCCGGAATACTCCGCCCGGATGTCGTCGAAGTCGTCCCCCTGCGCCTTGATCTCAAAGCTCTTGGCGTACTGCTTGGGGTCGGTCTTGCGGTTGACAAAGGAAAGCTGAACGTGGATCGAGGCGTCCAGATAGTTGTAGAGATCGCACAGGTTTTCAAAAATGGCCGTCTTGGTGTCGGCCTGTGCAAGCTGATAGCTGATGTCGGCAAACTCGATACATTTGCTGAACGTGTTGGCCGTCACCTTGCAAATCCCGTCCGGGTACATGGACTGATACGGGATGCTGGCCTGTGCGGAATGGGCTTTTCCGTCGCCCTTATACTTGCGGATGATGGCCTGTATTTCCCGCTTTTCGGCGCGGGTGAGCTTTACAGGCGGCTCGTTTCTTTGCTTTTCGGACAATCGCATTTACCTCCTTTTCCATTTGGTGCTGCCGCATGAGGGCAGTATAGGCGTTGTCGGTTTGGTATGGCCTTTCCTTGGGCTGGATGAAGCAGCACTGGACAATCTGCCATACCACCACTTCAAGGGGCTGGCCGTGGCGCTCGTACAGGGCCAGCAGGAAGCCCGGCAGCATGGCGAACACCATAATCAGGGCCGCCGCGCTGCCAGTCACCCGGCCCCGGAGCAAAAAATAAAGCGGGACGCCTACGAGAAGCGCACCGCCGAAGCAGATCAGTTGCCGTTTGGTAAGGCCAAACACAATCTTGGATTTTACGCGGGTCAAGTCCTTCGGGACGGTCACATAAGCCATTCAAATCACCTCGTTTCTGATACATTTTCTTGTGGGGTCAGGGAAAGATCGCTGTCCACCTCGTTTCCCCAAACATCCCAGCCGGGCGCTTTCTGTCTGGCAAACAGCTCCACGCGGGGCAGGTCGCCCGCCAGCTCAATGATTTTGTCACGGGTCACGTCCGGCTTTTTGCTGTGTTCCTCCACAGGGGAAATAATAAACTGATGGACACCGGCGCTGCGACGCTTGGGCTTGCCTCGTTTGGCAAGCAGGCAGATTTCCGCATTGCCTCTCGTCCAGTAGCCCAGCCCATAAAACCATGTGGGGCTTTTCTTGTTGAGCTTCAACCAGACAAAGGCCACCGTCTTGAACGTAAAGCCCCATGCCCGGATCAGGCGCAGGGCTTCCGGGAGCTGCGGGAATGTGGCCCACAAGAACAGCAGACAGTCCTTTTCCGCCAGCGTTTCCACCGGCAGGGCGCACAGCTCGTCAATGCTCATGGTGGGATAGTGATGTTCCGCCGCACCTGTTTTCTTGCACTCATACCGCCACGGCGGATCGGCGTAAATGATGTGGTATCGTTTCTTTTGTACTTCCTCGATGGTTGGTAGTCCTCCTGTCTGTTAATGTGCAGTAAAGACGGCTTTCGATATGCTGCCAGTCTTGAACAGACAGAAGCAGAGCAGAACCGTGTAGCCCATACAGCCCCAAATGGCCCCGGATATATCCGCTGCCTGTCCGATCTGCTGGATCAGCACCGCATAGATGCCGACAACCACCATAATCAAAAAGGCTTGGAAGCCCAGCGCCAACAGGGATTTCAAGTAGTTCTGGCCGACGCCGCGCCACTCCGCATTGCCCAGCGTGGCAAGGGGGATCGGCCCCAGCGCGGTCACGGCATAAATTTCAATCATTCTTCCGTATGTCACAAGGAAAATACAGATGGAAAGAATGTTCATCGTCAGCCCCACAACAAGTGTCTGGAACCACAGGCCGAGCAGCGGCCCGATGTCCATAGCTTCCAGTTGTGCTTCAAGGTCGGGAATGAGGGTGTCAAAGTCAATGCTGGTTTCCCCGATAATCACCCCGGCGCTCTGGTTGACGACGGCTTGGGTGGCGTCGAAAACGCCCATGACGATATTCCATGTGTTCGTCACAATGAGGATGGCAAAGGCGCTTTTGAAAATCCAGCGGAAGAACATGGAGCTGTCGAAGTCGTGCATATTGTTCTTTTCCACAATCATGTCGATCAGCTCATAGCACATCACAAGGGCGAGAATGGCCGCCGCAATGGGGACGATCACCGTTTCGGACAGGTTTTGCAGCATGGAGAAAATGCCGCCGTTCCAGTCCTGCGGGATACTGCCCACATCCGACGCGATTTCCCCGACTTTGGTATTGACCGTGTTAAACAGGCCGGACAGGTTGCCCATGATACCGTCGATCAGGATTCCTTTGATCCATTCCCCGATTAAATCACCGATCATGTGGGGACACCTCCTTTCCCGCGCCCTCCCAGATCAGAGAGGACGCGGAGGGTTTTCTAACACACATGGGGTTATCCCAGCAGCCCGGACAGCAGCGGAACAAGGGTCATGCCAATGAGGGCAACGCCACCTCCGGCGACAAGCTGCTTGATTCCCTGTGACTTGCTTGCAGGGTTGTCCGCCCCGTATCCCTCCAAAAGATTGACGCCGCCCCATACGCAAAGCGCGCCGCCGAGGCCCACAACGATGGTCTGCAAAGTATCAACTGCACTATTGAAAAATTCCATAAATATACCTCCATAAATTCAGATTGTGATGGTGTTTGGGTGCAAAAAAAGCCGCCGTTCACAGCGGCAGCCTCACAATCCGCAGACGGCCCGGAGTTACTGGCCGTCCCGCCATTCCAGCACAGCCAGCGAAAAAATTTCGCCCCATGCTTCACACAGTCTGCGGTCTATTTCCCTTGCAAGTTCTTCGGCTTCCCCGTCCGTGGGCGGGGTATCATGTTCTGCGATCCACTGGCACAGCACCGCAGCGGAAATGATTGCCCGGTAGATTTCTTTCTCATACTTGAAATAATCCGCAAATGTCCATTCGTCCGAGTGTCCCATCGGTCACGCTCCTTTCTCTATGGCCGCTTTATTCTGCGGAAAAATCTTCCTCCGACAGCTCAATGTCGTAGAGGTCAAAGGGTTCGTCCTCCGTTATCACGCGCCGCTTTTTCCGGCGCAGGGACGACAGGTAGCTGTCCACATCAAAGGTGTTCTTTTTGTCGGCGTCCGAGAGGTATTGATAGCGGGGGTGGCGGGTGATGTCGTATTTCTCACTGAAAAACGGCCTCACGCCGCGCACCTGCAAAATACACTTGCCTCCGTCCATCGTTGCAATTTCGTCTTGGCTCATCAGCTCCTTTCCGAGTTTTTGGTAGTTCAGTCCGTGGGAGGTCTGCGCGCCCCGGTTCTCGCTCTGGTTGTAGCTGTCAATGGTTTCCTTGCCCAGCACCTCCGCGATCTCCTTGGCGTTCTTGCCCCTGCCACTCAGGAACAGCGTACAGTCGCAGTTGTCGGAAATGATTTCCGCCGCGTCCTTGTAAATGGCCTTTAGCTGCGACTGGCTCTGCAAAATAATAGAAGCCGAGATTTCCCGGCTTCGGATGGTGGCGATCAGCTTGTCAAAGTTTGGAATCTGGCC
>OGNF01003157.1_pt1 | contig 11401 bp, 8 predicted proteins | sample 1573321 | NCBI WGS metagenome assembly OGNF01 (sample SAMEA2581911, study PRJEB24529) | metagenome | biome: Human gut stool | place: China | collected 2011
GAGCGCAGGCCTCCCGGCCTGCGAAAAGCAAGCCGAAACCTATTTTTCGCAGGCCGGGAGGCCTGCGCTCCTTATTCGTGTGCGCTCCGGATTTATTTGCGCTCCGGATTTTATACCAAGGAGGCGATCCAGCGGTCGCGGTCGCCGGGGAGCAGGTCGATGACGGGGATTTCGACCATGGTGTAGCAACCGGGTTGCAGCCTCATGGCGGCACGGGCGCAGCAAACCAGTATCTGGCCGGTCAGGGCAGGGTTGTTTATCTTCATGTCGAATTCGAGGAGCTGGTTCTGAGTGCGGCCTGAAACGCCTTTGCGCACGAGGTTGACGCCGTGCCCCATGTCCTTGAGGGCGTCTACGCTTTCTACTGCGCGGACGTGCGTTTCGTCGGAGGCGAAATAGGGGTCGGCTTTGATGGCGGCGGCCACTTTCTCTATATCATAGCCGGGGAGCAGCTCCACGTAAACCATGCGGCGGTGTATGCCGGTGCCTGTGGGGATGGTCATCGACAGGGCGTCTTTGACACCTTCTATGGCTTTCACGGCCACGGTGTGTCCCATGCTCATGCCGGGACCGAAGTTAGTGTAAGTTACCCCTTTGGGTGCGATGGCTTCCATCAGGGTGCGGACAACGGAGTCGGAGCCCGGATCCCAGCCGGCGGAGATGACGGAAACTTTGTCGTGTTCGCGGGCCGTTTCGCCCAGCGACTTGCGGAGTGCAGGAATGTTGGTGTGGATGTCGAAGCTGTCGACTGTGTTTATGCCCAATGAGAGGATATCTTTGGCATATTCCTCGACTTTGCGGGTGGGAGTCGCGAGGATGGCGACGTCAACGTCCTTGAGGTCGCGGATGTTTGCTACGACGGGAATGTCGCGGAGTTCGGGAACGGTTTTAGCGGGATCGCGGCGAACTATGCCGGCCACTTCAAAATCATCGGCAGCCTGGAGCGCTTCGAGCGCAAAACGGCCGATATTGCCATAGCCTACTATGGCGGCACGAATCTTTTTCATACAGATCTTCAAATTTCTAATTTGGTTTCAGACTGCAAAGATAGGAAAAATTGTTGAGAAAAGAGATAAAGTGCCCCGGTTTTTAAACGTTTTAACAAAAAGAAGCGCATGCAAATATGGAACGCAGACCGGGAGGCCTGCGTAAAAACGCCGATAAAAAACCGGAATGCGATGTCGTTTTACGCAGGCCGGGAGGCCTGCGCTCCATATTTATCTGCGCTCCATATCAGTTTACTTTTTCAGCAGTTCGTTTACGCGGTCTTGCACTTCGCGGTAGCTGGAGCCGAGGTTGTCGCGGCGTGCGAGGCCGTTGCCGTAAACGCCTTGGATGGCTTTCTGAGCCTGCTCGTCGATGCTTCCGGAGGGAGCTTCCGCGGGAGTTTCGGCAGAGGCCGGGGTCGCGGGAGCAGCTTCCTTCGCCGGAGTAGCGGGGGCATTTTCAGAAGCGGGAGCATTTTCAGAAGCGGAAGGGGAGGCTTCGTCAGCGGGAGCGGCGTCTTGCGGCAGAGTGTTTTCTGGCGCCTGTGCCGAGTCGGCCGGAGCCGAAGCGGTGTCGGCTATGCCTTCGCTGTCTGGAGCCACGGTCTCTTCCTGGTTGCCCGGAACGAGCCACCATATCAGCAGTCCGATGGCGGCAAGCACGCAGACGGCAAGGATGGCGATAACGCCTTTGGGGATGGGCTTCTTGCCGTGGCCTTCCTCAATCTGTTCGGTGGGGGATTCCGGCGGTTCGGGTTGCGGTTCGGGAACAACAACGTCTATCTCTTCATCATCCTCTTTGGCGAGGTTGAAGGTGCGTTTTTCAGCCTTGTCAAGGTTGAAAGTACGTTTCTTTTTGTCGTTTGCCATGGTAGGAGGGTGTTATCAGGTGAAAAGGTCAACAAGAGTCTGGAGACCGCCGTCGAAACCTTTGCCGACGGCTTCGAACTCCCAGTCGCCGTCGTCGTTGAGTTTCACTGCACCGGCAATAACGGCAGTTTCGCTGGAGAATTTCTCCTTGAGGTTGTAGGAGCAGATTTCTTCGCCGCTTTCGATGTTTGTAATCACGATTTTGGGATTCTTGACGTCGCGGAAGGTGATTGGGCGTGCGCCGGGAGCGTTGTGGATTGTGACGGTGAAGTCTATTTCGGTGATGGCGGGACGCACGCGGTTGAGGTCGAGGCGCATTGTCTCGCCGCTTTCCTCGCCGTCTTCGTCGTCGCTGCCGAGGTCGTCGAACGAGCCCACGAGGGCGTCGTCGGGGGAGAGGGGGGCGGTCAGGTTTTTCCAATTCTTCTTGCTGCCGAACTGGTTGCGGTCGTATGGTGCCTCCCTGAGGTTCTTCATATAGTCGAGTTCGCTTCCGGTGCCGTCGAAGAGCAGGGTGCGCCGCTCCGAGTTGTAGAATACGAAGTCGGCGTTGTCGTCTATGATACCGTCTTCGGTGAGCATGAAGGCCTCGGCGTCGAGGTCTCCCTCGCCTTCCCACGAGAGGTCTACGCGCAGGAAATTGAGGCTTTCGGCATCTTTGGTGAGGTTGAAACGCTCGCCTTTGTCAAGATTGAAACGTGGCATAATTTATGTTTTTTAGTGTGTGATTTTTCAGGTGAAGAGGTTTACGAGAGCCTGGAGGCCGCCTTCGTAGGCGTTGCCGACGGCCTTGAACGACCAGTCGCCGTCTTCGTTGACGATGAAGGCCCCGGCCACGAGGGCTGTCTCGTTGGTGAAATCTTCGTTGAGCTCATAGCGGCAGAGCTCTTTGTCGGCGTCTTCGTCGATAATGGCAATCGATGCGTTGGCAACATCCTTGAAAGTACCGCCTTCATGGATCGAGGCGGTAATGTCTATTTCCGAGATGTCGGGGTCTACCTTCATGAGGTTGAGGTGCATTACTTCGGCACCGCCTTCGCGCACGTCGAGCGAGCCTTTCACGGCGCCGTCGGCCGACATCGGGGGTACCGAAGCCAACCATTTGCGTTTGTTGCCGTGCACGGCTTTGTCGAAGGGCACTTCGCGGCACTCGGAGTTGTAGAACACGAAGTCTTCGGGGCGTGTGATGGTACCTCCGTCGTCGAGCAGGAAAGCCTCCACGTCGAGGTCGGCGTCGCCGTTCCAGCGCAGTTCCACACGGATGTTGTCAAGGCCGGCATCTTTGCTCAGGTTGAAGCTCTGGCCTTTGTCAAGGTTGAAATTGAAGTCCATTTTCTATATCTTTTTGAGTGTTGATGTCCTATTTGTCGAGGCCGAACTTTTTGCGTAACGCCTGATATTGGGCTACGGTTTTCTGGTATTCGGCCTTTTTTGCGGCGGTGAGCGGCGAAGCGAGTTGCGCTTCGGCCACTTTAGCGTTTTTGGAGGCGCGGTTAAGTTGCGAGCAGGCGGAGGCCATTTTGGAGTTGCCCTCGTTCATAAAGATGGTTTTGGCTTTGGTGTACTGTCCCGCTTTCATAAACGCGAGTGCCTCGGGATTGCTGATTTTCACTGAGGGAGCGGCTTTCTTTCGGGCCTGGGGCGGGAGTGGCGGTATGCCCGAAGGAACGGCGCCTGGCATAGCTTCCGGCATTCCGGGATGCAGCGGCCGCTGTGCCGGTCCCAAATCCTGCGCTTTTATCTTGATACCCGGGGGGCGGAGTTGTTGTGCCTCCATCATCGAAGGTTTAGGCTTGGCAGTGCGTGGGGGAGCCGGTTTGGTAGTCGGCAGTTGCGCCGGCTTTGGTTTCGGCGTTTCGGCGTTGCGCTTGCTGAGCGTGTTGGCGCGTATGGAGAGCAGCTTGGCGTCTTCGGCGCGTCCGGCCATCATCCTGTCGGCTTGCGCCACGAGCTGGTCGCCCATGGCATTGTCATGGCTCACGAATTTAATTTTTGCATCGCGCAGAAGCCGTTTTATTTTCAAGATTTCTTCGCCGGAAAGCTTGGGTTTACTCTCTTCTTCTCCATCTCCACCGGGGGGAGGGGACGGTGTCGTAGAGACTTCACCGGACGTGATGGGTTGGGCCACTATTAGCTTGTTTAGCTGAGCCTGCATGGCGTCGTCGAGTTCCACCACTTCGCCGAAGCCGTTGCTGAGCTGCTGCTTGAAGTAGTCGTTGCCGGTGAGGGCACCGCGCAGCAAGAGCACCACCGGGGTGCGGTCGGTGCAGCCGTTCTCTTCCAGGAAGGAGGCGAGGGCGCGCTGCAACCGGTCTGATTCCGGCATGGGGATGGAGTTGAGCCATATTTTGCTGAGATAGATGCTATGTTCCATCCCGTCGCTGAGGATTACGGTGCCGTCGAGTTCCGGCGCCTTCGACATTATGAACTCGCGCCCCACGCGGGTGAGGTATTCCTGTTCATCTTCGAGGGTGGTCCAGAGTTCGGACTTCAGGTCATCGTAAAGTTTCTCCACCACGTGGCGTATGCGTGGGTCGGTTCCGAGTCCGGGGAGGGAGAGCATCTTGCGCGAGCCGTCGGGGAACATCAGCGAGAGGATGAGGTCTGTGCCGTCGCTCCATGCCGAGAGCACGCGCTGTCCGGGGCGTCGCTCGGCGGCGAGGCGCTGTACATAGTCGTCGGCCGGAGTGAAGGCCATGCAGCCGTACCCGGCGTTGCGGAAGAGGTCTTCCACCACGCCCCGTTCATTGGGCTGAATGTCGTTTTCCAGTACGAATAACAGCGGCATTGTGGAGCGGTTGTCGTCGAGCGTACCCTTGTTGATGAGGATGGAGCGGAAGAAAACGCGGAAACGGTCTTCCAGGGCGTAGCGGAGCAGGTCTCGGTGTGGCTGGTCAGTGCCGCAGTATTTGAATGTCCGGCCTTCAGTGATAAGCTTGAAATAGTCGGAGAAAGCGCCGGTCATGCCGGCTTCGACGGCCGCGCGCCCTTCGTTGCCGACCACCACACGGTCTGCCTCGCAGTAGAAGGCGAGGGCTTCGGGGTTGCTCGTTTCCGGGAAGGGGAGGAGCAGCCCGTCGGCGCTGTTCTGGTTGTACTCGAACGCTATAGTCCTGTGCGAGAGGGTTATGACAACACGGTATTGGCTCATCTGTGGGACAATATTTCAAGAAGTGTATCGTAGAATTTCATCCCTTCGAGGATGATGACGGGCACCACGTAGTCGAACTTTGCGTTGTTGGCCTCGGCGGCCTGTTTGGCTTCGCGGAACTCGGGCTGGTTCTGGGCATACTGCACTATGTTGATGCGTTTGATGCCGTCGATTATGGCGTTCATCGTATCCTTGATGCCGAGTATCTTAGCGCCGGCGTTGTAGAACGTTCCGGCAAAGTCGAAGAAGCGTGGGGCCTGGTTTGGACCGGCGGGAGGATTGAAGAGGACGCCCATCACCGACATCATCTCCGGGGTGAAGGTGTTGAAAGCCGGCAGGGGAACCTGTTCCCCATTGCCGCGCCCGGTGGTGACGGTGAAACCCTCCTCGCCCACGATTTCGGAGATAGTGTCATCCTTGGGCCGGTAGAGGCGGGTGTCGCCCTTGGCGAGGCCCTTTGAGACTTCGAACTTGGTGTCGTCCGAGATGCTATGCGGCAGCATGATCTGCGGCCAGTTGCTGAGCATAGCTTTGAGAGGCTGCGGACCTCCGAATCCCTGCGTGAAGAGTTGCACGTAATAAGACTGAGCTGTCTTCGCATGAGTCGTGGCGAGCCATGAGAAGAGTTGCGATCCTTTTCCGGCGAAGGTGACGCGCACCAGCGTGCGCGGGCTTCGTGATATTTTCTCGTTCGGGTCGGTGCGGGCGATGTCTTCCACGAGTTTGCGCGAAATCTGTCCTGCGTAGTACATCAGCAGGCCGGTGACGTACATGTTCACGTACATCAGTTCGGGACATTCCACTTCTATTATCTGATAGAAGTCGGCGAGTTGCTCGGGAGTGAGGCGGTCCACTATCTTGTCGAAGAAATAGGGCGCCGTTTCAGAGGAATAACGTGAGCCGCCGGCTCCGACGTTGAGACCGACCATCGGTATTTGGTAATTGGAGCAGATATTGAGCAGGGCATTCTGGAAACGCGGCAGCTTGCTCACGGCGCCGGAAACCAGCTGTGCGGCGAAGCGCATGGAGTTCTGTTTCACCATGGTGAGGCCGGAGCGCAGTCGGTAGAGCGCCGAGATGTCGGTGGTGGAACCGCCGATGTCGAAGCAGAGCGTCAGCGTGTCGGCTCCGTCGGCATATTCAGTGGAGATGAAGTTTGCCACGGCGGTAGCTTCCGTGAGGCTCGGGTTGTCCTCCCCTTCGAGCAGTGGTTTGGGCTCATACTTGACGGTACGGTTCGGGTCGTCGGGCTTGAGGTCGGGATATTCCGGCTCGCGCTGGGTTTGCGGTCCGAAAGCGCCGGTATCACTCCCGAAACCTGCACCGAAACTGTCGAAACCGCCGTCAAAACTGTCTCCGAAACCGCTGTCAGTGTCTCCGAACCCGGGGACATCGCCTCCGAACCCGGAAGCTGCGGGAGCCGGCTGTGCGGGCTGTTCTCCGAATCCCCCACCGAAATCGCTGCCGAATCCGTCGAATGTATCTCCGGTGTTGTCGCCGAATCCGCCGCCGAATGCATCGCCGGATTTGTCACCGAATCCGCCCTCTCCGAATCCCTCCGGTGAATCGCCGAATCCGAATGAGAGTCCGGACGGACATTTGCTGATTTCGAGGGGGTAGGGGCGTCCCTGGCCATCGAGCACGGGCGAGAGGTTGCCAAGCGAGTCCCATATCCTCTGGTATTTGGTGAGCAGTGGGGTGTTCATCGACGAGGGGTAAGACCAGATGAGACGGCGGGGCACCTTGTCGTCGGCGAAAAGCTCGGCGTAGACCTGGAGCATGAGGGTGCGCAGGAAAGCCTGCTTGTGCATCTGGTCCTTCTTCGGGTCGGTCCACTTCATGTTGTAGACCTGTGTTATGACGCCGCCGAGGGGATATTCGAGTGTAATCTTCTCGGGCTTGACGTCGGTGACGGGGAGGTTCTCCTCGAAGCAGGGGAATCCTCCGGTCACTTCGCGTCCCATGATGGTCTCTATTTCGTTGGGATTTGTCATGGGTCCGAGTCGCCGCTGGTCGTGGAGCGTGAGCGTGCTCTTGATGGCGTTGGAACGCACAGGGCGGTTGCCGCCGGGGAAAAAGAGAACCTGGTTTTCACGCATGGTCTCGCGTTTGTCAATCCCCATCAGGGAGACGCGACGGTTCCTGATTTCAAACCCTTTCTCGCCGAGGTTCGACGAGTATGCTATCGAGGTGTTGGTGCTTCCGAAGTCCACGCCGAGCTTCACCTCGTTGAGGCTCTTGGGGAGTTCGAGCAGGTTGAGCGGCAGCTCGGAGGCCGGGTTGGAACTGTAGTTTATCATCAGGAAACCACCCTCGGTGCCGGTGGGGGAAACGAGGCGCACACCCTTGAAGGGGCGGTCGCTGCGGTAGATTTCGTAGCGGTAGCCGTTATCGGCCACAGCGTTGGTGTATTTGACTTCCAGGGTGGCGTTTACGCGTTCGGTCGGGACCGTGATTTCGCCGCGTTCGGCCAGGAGCAGCGGACGCATGTCCCCGTCGGTCATGATGGGGAACTTCGGGTCTTCGCTGTCGCCGACCACCGGGAAGGCGGTGTAGCTTTGCGATGTGCCGTTGTGGGGCAGCTCCGAGTAGAGGTAATATGTGTTCCACTGGCGCGAGATGAAATTGGGCCAGATGAGGATGTCCTGGTTGCGGATGCCGTTTTCGTTGCCGACGGTGTATTTCTCCTCGAAGGTGCGGCAGCGGCCGGTTTCGGTCTGGATGGTGAGCTTAACGGCCAGGTTCTTGTCGGAGATGTTGGGGTCGAAGACAGCGGTAAGCGTGGAGTTGACCTGTGTCCCTTCTGCGGCCATTCCGGTGAGGGCGCCCACGGTCTTGCCGTAGACGTTGAGGCCCAGAGCGCTCAGCGGTATGGCGAAGAAGGCGTACTCTCCCGGCATCCCTTTTTTCTCGGCTTTCAACACCACCACGGGGAGGGTCTTTAGGGCTTCGAGGTTGCGGGTATAGTTACTGCCCAGGTGTATGCGTGCTATCTTGGAGGTGTTGGGGAGGAGCAGTTCCTTGGGGTCGAAAGCACGCGGGAGGTTGCCCGTGGCGCTTTCCATGATCTGCCCTTCGCCGTTTGTGTATAGCACGTCGCGGAAGTTGAAGAGGTCGCGGAAGGGGCCCGAGAAGTTGCCGTTGACCGGCGGGATGGCGGCTTTGGAGAGGTCATGGCCGCGTGCCGAGGCGTAGGAGGCTATCTCCTCGCGCCACTTGGTGAGGATGGTGCGCGCCGAGGTGTACTTCACCTGCAGGTCGGAGGGGAGTTGCGCATAGTATTGCTCCACCTTGTCGAGGTTGTCGAGCAGGTGGCCGACGTATGCGTAGAGTTGCGATGTCTGTTCCGAGTTCATCTCCGAACGCAGCGGGTCGGTGAACTTCCTTTTGTTGATGTCTATCCAGGGGCGTTCGGGGGAAGGCTCCAGCTTATAGGCCGTCGAGGTGAAGAGCAGCGACTCCGGGGCGGTGGCGCCCACAACTTTGTTGAGGTACTTTATCAGGTTGATATACGGCACCTTGGTCTCGTTTTCGGTGAGACCGAGGTCGCACCAGCGGTCGGTGCGCTCCAGCAGCATGTTGCCGAAGGCGCCTTTGGTCTCGTAGATATTGGCGGTGTGCGCGAGGTCCTTGCCGTCGCTGTAGGCCAGGTTGATGCGGCGCACGTCTATGTTGCTGTAGTCCAGCGCCATGGCCGCTATCAGTCCCTTCCATTCGTTGAGGAGTTCCTGATAGTAGGTAATGAGGCTTTTGCCGGCGCCGGAGTGGGCGTGCGAGGCCATGTTTTCGATGGCGGAAGTGAAGAGGTCCACGCGGGCGAAGGCAGTCGGGATGCCGGAGACTATCGAGCCGAGGTCGGTCTTGTCGCTCAGCATCGGCGTCTGTATGTCGTTGATGAAGACGTCTTTGTTGTCAAGCGCTTTCCATTCGTTCAACGAGCCGTTGGGAACTGAACGTGCTTCGACGTCTATTACAAGAGGTTTGTTTGCCATAATCGGTTAGTTGAAGAAGTTCTGGGCTGATGTTATTGCGTTATAAAGGTGAGCGAGGAAGAGTTCCTTGACGGTCTGACCCTGGTCCTCGTATGGTTCCGAATCGGCCTGTTTCAGTATGTCGGTGAACTTGTCGAAGCGGCGGTTGCGCGTGGAGCCGAAGAACCCTTTTGTCTCCCAGTTGTGCATTCCGTCGAGGAAGATGCCACCCGGGTCGTTGTTCTGAATCCGGTTGACATCGGTGTTGAAAGCTTCGGGAGCGAAGATGAACTGGCCTCCCTTTGCGGAACGGAAAATCTGGAACAGCCAGCCGGGCCGGAACCCGAAGGGACCCACGCTGTAGGCGAACTCCTTGAGATAATCGTCTATCTCGCGGGCCTGCTCGTCGGTGAGGCTCTCGTAGCTGTAGATTTTACGTGTGTTCATGTCGTTGAGGAATCCGATGGTGCCGCAAGTGTTGGGGAATGCACCGCCGTAAGTGCCCAACAGCAGGTGGGAAAGGGAAAGCAGGGCGCCGAGTTTGTTCTCGAAGTACTCCCCGTCTTGTGCCCCTACGAAGCTGGCACCTGTGAGGCGCAATTGGCCGGGCATGGATTCCTCCACGGTGCGGTAGACATATTCGGCCTCCTGCTGCGGGAACGACTCGGTGTTGAAGAAGTCGTATGCGGCGCTCGCGCACATCATTTCGGCCAAATGGCAGTCATTTTCCTGTTCTTTGCCGCCGGTAATGACGGGACCGGTCTTCCCTTCGGAGTAGTTTATTTTCAATCCCTGGGGCCAGCCTATGTGGTAAAGTTTTTTGTACGAGCGTTTCACGGTGCTGTCGTTGTTGTAGAAGTTGAGCGCGGCCTGCGAGTTGAAGGCGAAGTTGCCGGCGTCGGCTATCACCTTCTCCTGTTTGCGCTGTGCGTTGTCGGGGGAGTCGAAGGTGAAGTAGTCGGTCAGCAGCGTGGAGCCGAATTTCACTTTCGAGAGGTTTAGGACATTGTTGCCGCCGGAGATAATGCGAATGGCTTCGCGCAGGGCTATGGGGATGACGGGAATGGAGGATGCTCCGGTGCCACCGAAGACGCTGCCGAAGACGAATACGCGGGCGCTGGAGGCATTGTCGTTCAGCAGTTTGAGGAAGTTCTTTAGGTCGCGTTCCGCTTCTGTAATCTTGTCGGAGCCGCGCTTTGAGTTGAGGGCGGCTTCCACAATTCCATGGTACATGAGCATGGAACCGAGGTGTGTCTGCGCGCGGTAGCCGTGGTCAAGCTCGAAGCCTTGCACGGAGTCGGGGTCGAACATCAGGTCCGCAAGGTCCGTGTTGTCGTCGCGCTGCTCGTTGGTGAGGCCGGGGGTGCTCGAAAGGCCTCGCAGTGTCTTGCGTTCCGGCTTGGAATAGTCGGTATAGAAGCGGTAGAGGTTCAGCTTGGCGGAGAAGAAAGTGTTGGCGCGCGCTTCGCCGCCGATGTTCGAGCTGTCGTTGGTCTTGACCTTATTATATAATTCGATGAGCTGTTCCACACGCCCTTTGTTGCCGTTGGTCTGGTCGGTGTCGAGCGTTAGGATTTCTATCGTCTTGTTATCGAAGAGACCTGCGGCGCAGAGGTGCACGAAGGCTTCCAGACAGCGCATGCCGGTGCCGCCGATGGCGATTAGAAACAGTTTGTCGTTCATAAGAATCTGTTATTAGATGGTTAGGCACCGTTGCTGAGGCCTTTCGGACAGAGCTGCGTAGGGTGCTTTTGAAAAATCTTATTAATGCACAAAGTCTCACCGCAGTCAGAGACGGTGAGCCGGTGTGGTGATTTTTTGGGGGAGAGAAACTGTGTTGTCGGCGGCCGCAGCCGTAAGTCAGAACCAGCTGCCGAGCTTGGTGCGCGGGGCAGCCTTGCTTACGATGATGCCGATGATGATGAAAAGCACGAAAGTCAAACCGGCAGCGATGCCCGAGTGCATCAGGAACTTGTTCTTGTGGGCTACCACCTGGATGTCCTGCGACTGGTAATAGTTGATGATGAAAGCTACCACCGGCGTCAGGGCAGCGAAAATCCAGAACCATAGTTTGCGTTTCGTTACGTCAAAACCACCCTTCTGGTTAGGGGTGAGGTAGGCTACTGCCACTGCCAGAAGGAAGAAGACAATCATCATTATAGCTGACCATGTGTAGGCTGTTACTATGCTTATTTCCATATTGTTGTGTGATTTTTTTGTGACGTTATTTTTGTGAGGGGGAGGGGGAAAGAGTAAAGGGGTGAGGTTATTTCTCTGCGGTATTCTTGATGAAGTAAGACATCAGTATCTGTCCCATGGGTATGACCCGGGCGGAGGAGATGGCGTTGTAGACCGACTCCGAGAGTGAAGCGTTGCCTGGCCAGCCGAAGAAGTTGAATACCGCCGCATAGCGCCGCCCCTCA
>OGNF01003158.1_pt1 | contig 11395 bp, 9 predicted proteins | sample 1573321 | NCBI WGS metagenome assembly OGNF01 (sample SAMEA2581911, study PRJEB24529) | metagenome | biome: Human gut stool | place: China | collected 2011
CCCTCATTGATCTGGCTGCCAAGCTGGAGGTCAAGAACGCCACGCTGATGTGGCCTGTCCGCATTGCCGCAGCCGGCAAGCTGGTGACGCCCGGCGGCGCCGTGGAGATCTGCCACCTGCTGGGCAAGGATGAGACCCTGCGCCGTCTGCGTCTGGGTCTGGACAAGCTGAACTAACCGAGAAAGAAGGAGCCTTTTTATGAGCACTCTTGTGATCCCCCAGGGCTACAAGGCCCCCCTGCCCAACTACGAGCTGCAGCGGGCCATCGCCTTTATCAAAGAATCCTTTCAGACCAATCTTTCCAATGCCCTGAACCTGCGCCGGGTGTCCGCCCCCCTGTTTGTCGCCTCCGATTCCGGTCTAAACGACAACCTCAACGGCGTGGAGCGCCCCGTCAGTTTCGATATCCCCGGCGTGGGCAAGGACGCCGAGGTGGTCCACTCCCTGGCCAAGTGGAAGCGCCTGGCCCTGAAGCGCTACGGCTTCCACGTGGGCAAGGGCCTGTACACCGATATGAACGCCATCCGCCGGGATGAGGATGATCTGGACAACATCCACTCCGTCTATGTGGACCAGTGGGACTGGGAGAAGATCATCTCCCGGGAGGACCGGAACGAGGCGTATCTGAAGGCCACCGTCCGGGCCATCGTTGCCGCCGTGTGTGAGACCAGTGACGCGCTGAACGTGGCCTTCCCCAGCCTGCGGGTAAAGCTGGACCGGGAGGTGTACTTCGTCACCACCCAGGAGCTGGAGGACCGCTGGCCGGACAAGACTCCCAAGGAGCGGGAACACGCCATCTGCGCCGAGCACCACACCGTGTTCCTCATGCAGATCGGCGGCAAGCTGAGATCCGGCGAAAAGCATGACGGCCGTGCCCCCGACTATGACGACTGGGCCCTCAACGGCGACATTCTCATGTGGAACCCCATTCTGGAGCGGTCCTTTGAGATCTCCTCCATGGGCATCCGGGTGGATGAGGAATCCATGGCCCGCCAGCTGAAGCTGGCCGGGTGCGAGGAACGGGCGGAGCTGCCCTTCCACAAGATGCTGCTGAACGGCGAGCTGCCACAGACCATCGGCGGCGGCATCGGCCAGAGCCGTCTCTGCATGCTGATGATCGGCAACTGCCATATTGGCGAGGTCCAGGCCAGCATCTGGGACGCCGAGACCATGAGACAATGTGAGGAAGCCGGGATCATTCTGCTGTAAATACGCAGAACCAGTCCCGCGGCATTTTTGCCGCGGGACTGGTTGATGTCCTGATTCCAAAATGAACCCCCGTCTCCGTGAGAAGCGGAGACGGGGGTTTTCACTTATTCTTCGGCTGCGATGTCGGCAGCGATCAGGTCGGCCAGATCCTCCAGCTTCCGGTACTGCTCCTCCTTCACGGCGGAACGGATGGTGATGGGCGGCGCGATCTGCTCCATGCCCTTCATCTCCTCCAGATGCTTGGCCATGAGCCGGGCGGCGGCAGGGCCCCAACTGCCGTTTTCAATGAGGGCCACGGTGCGGTTCTGGAGTGCGTGGGCCTTCAGTTCCAGCAGCAGCGTCTCCATGGGGGTGTAGATGCCGCCGTTGTAGGTGGCGCTGGCAAACACCAGATGGCTGCACTGGAACGCGGCACTGACCTGCTCGGATACGTCGGTATGGGACACGTCGAAGATCCGCACGTGCCGCACGCCCTTTTCCGCCAGACGGGAGGCCAGGATCTCGCAGGCGTTTTCCGTGTGGCCGTAGATGGAGCCGCAGAAAATAGCGGCTGTCCACGCCTCCGGCGTGTAGGTGCTCCAGCGCTTGTACTTCTCAAGGAACCAGCCGATGTTCTCCCGCCAGACGGGACCGTGGAGGGGGCAGAGGTACTGAATATCCAGTCCCGCCGCCTTTTTCAGCACGTTCTGCACCGGCGTGCCGTATTTGCCCACGATGTTGGTGTAATACCGGCGGGCGTCGTCCAGCCACTCCTGCTCGAAATTCACCTCGTCGGCGAAGATGTTGCCGTCCATAGCGCCGAAAGTGCCGAAGGCGTCGGCGCTGAACAGGGCCTTCTCCGTGGTATCATAGGTCATCATGACCTCCGGCCAGTGGACCAGCGGGGCCATGACAAAGGTCAGCTCGTGGCGGCCCAGGGACAGGGTATCCCCCTCCTTCACCGCCTGGAAGCGGCCCTCCACCTCCATGGGGAAGAACTGCTTGATCATGGGCAGGGTCTTGGCGTTGCCGATGACGGTGGCCTCCGGGTAGCGGCTCAGGACCGTTCCCAGCGTGGCGGCGTGATCCGGCTCCATGTGGTTGACGATCACATAATTCAGAGGCTTGCCCTGCAGGGCGTGTTCCAGATTCTCAAAGAACCGCTCCGCGATGGCCTGATCCACCGTATCCAGCAGGGCCGTCTTTTCATCCTGGATCAGATAGGCGTTGTAGGAGACGCCCCGGGGGATGGGATATACATTTTCAAACAGGGCCAGCCGGCGGTCCGAGCCGCCCAGCCAAATCAGATCAGATGTGATTTTCTTCGTGCAATACATAGCTGAAATTCTCCTTTTGATTTATATTTCCGTTGGGTAAATGACTTGTCGAACAAAAAGACACACGGACTGGAAGCCGTGTGCCCTTCGGAAAGGGCCGTCAGTCGCCCCAGATGACATTGGTAATGGTACCGTCAGAAAATTCGATATACTCGCTCTTGAGGATATAATCGGTCTTGCCGATGCGGACCTCCTGATCGCCCACCTTGGTGGTCATGACCTCGGCGGTAGGGGTGGTGGTGGTCACGGTGAAGATCAACGTCACATGGTCCGGGTCCGTGACCCAGTTCCCATTGGCATCCAGCACCTGATAGGTCTCCTTCTCCACGGCCTCGATCTGGCCGCCCACCAGCGCGCCGGAGGCCATCAGCGGAGACGGCAGATGGGCCTGACAGTTTTCATACAGTTCCGGGGCCACGCCCTCCACCTTCACCTGATAGGTGACTTTTGTCTGGGGCCGGTCATAGCTGATGCTGTCCCCGTTTTTTCCGATGAATTTCCAGGCCGCCAGTGCCAGCACCGCCACGATCAGCACAATGGCGATGAGGTCGATGATATTCAGCTTTCCGATGCGTTTTGCTTTCTGTTCCATGATTTCCTCCGTAACGGGCTTGGCCCGATTTTTCCTTGGTAGACATTTCGCGTTCTCTATTGTATAATATTTTCCGCTATTTCACAAGGATTTTTTTGGAGGCGCTTTTATGAAGGTCATCCATCTCATCAGCGGCGGCGATTCCGGCGGGGCCAAGACCCATGTGCTGAGTCTGCTGCAAAATCTGAACAAAACCATCACCGCCCAGCTGGTCTGCTTCCGGGACGGCCCCTTTGCCGAGGAGGCCCGGGCCATGGGGATCCCCACCATGATCTGCGGCGGAAACAACATCCCCCACCTGCGGCGGGAGCTGGCGGACTATATCCGGGAGGGAGGGTATCAGCTGATCCACTGTCACGGCAGCCGGGCCAACATGATCGGCGCACTGCTGCGGAAGCCCACGGGCCTGCCTGTGGTGTCCACCGTCCACAGCGACTACAAGCTGGACTACATGGGCCGCCCCTTCGCCCGGCTCACCTTCGGGGCCATCAATGCCTGGGCGCTCCGGCATCTGGACTACCGCATCGGTGTGTCCGACGCCATGGTGGACCTGCTCATCGACCGGGGCTTTCCCCCCGACCGGTTCTACGCCATCTACAACGGCATCGACTTCACCCCTGCGCCGTCTCAGGGGGACCGGCTGGCCTATCTCCGGGGACTGGGGGCCGACGTGGAGGAAAACAGCGTGGTGGTGGGCATCGCCGCCCGGCTGAATCCCGTCAAGGATATGTCCACCCTGATCCGGGGCTTTGCGGAAGGACACAAGTCCTGCCCCCGGCTGCGGCTGGTCATCGCCGGGGACGGCGAGGAACGGCAGAAGCTGGAGGATCTGGCAAAGGAACTGGGCGTGGAAAAGGAGGTCACCTTCGCCGGCTGGATCAGCGGCGGTATGGACCGCTTCTATTCCGCGCTGGATGTCAACGCCCTGACCTCCCTCTCCGAGACCTTCCCCTACGCCCTGACGGAGGGTGCCCGGTTCCATCTGGCCACGGTGGCCACCGCCGTGGGCGGCATCCCCTATCTCATCGATCAGGATGTAAACGGATACCTCTTTACCCCCGGCGACTGGCAGACGTTAGGGCGCTATCTGGCCGCGCTGGGCAACGGGGACGCTCTGCGTCGGGAGATGGGCGAAAAGCTCTATGAAAAAGCCTCCGCTAAGTTCTCCATCCAAAGCACTGTGGATACGCAGCTCCATATTTATGAGGAGATCATCCGCCGCCACAACCGTCCCAAACGGGACCGGGACGGCGTGGTGATCTGCGGTGCTTACGGCCGGGGCAACGCCGGCGACGACGCCATTTTGGAGGCCATTTTGCAGGAGATGCGCTCCATTGATCCGGACATGCCTATTACCGTTCTCACCAAGGACCCCAAGGCCACCCGCCTGACCTACCGGGTGCGGACGGCGGGACGGATGGACGTGGGCACCTGGAAAAAGGCCATGCGCCACGCGGGGCTGTATATCAACGGCGGCGGCAGCCTCATTCAGGACGTCACCTCCCGTCGGTCCCTGTGGTTCTATCTCCATAACATTCAGGCTGCCCACAAAGCCGGCTGCAAGGTGCAGATGTACGGCTGCGGCATCGGTCCTGTTCTCCGGGAACAGCACCGGAAGCTGGCGGCCAGCGTGCTGAACGCCAGCGTGGACGTCATCACCCTCCGGGAGCCGGACTCCCTGAAGGAATTGCAGTCCATGGGCGTGACGAAACCGGAGATCCTCCTGACGGCGGACCCGGCCCTGACCCTCCCCGCCGCCAGCGAGGACGAGATCGACAGCGTTCTGCTGCGGGCGGGCATCCCGCCCCACGGGAAGTACCTGTGCTTCGCTCTGCGGAATTGGAAGGGCTTTGAGGACAAGGCCCCCCTGTTCGCGCAGGCGGCGAAATACGCCTACGAGACCTACGGTCTGACGCCGGTGTTCGCCGCCGTGGAAAAGCATCTGGACCCGGTTGCTGGTCGGCTGGCCGCGGCAGGGCTGGACATCCCCCACTATTTTCTGGATGATGCTGGCAGCGCCGGGACCATCATCGGCGCGCTTTCCCGGATGCAGGCCGTGGTGTCCATGCGGCTCCACGCGCTGATCTTCGCCGCCGGACAGGGCATCCCTCTGGCGGGCGTGGTGTATGACCCCAAGGTCTCCGCTTTCCTGCGGTATATCGGTCAGGAGAACTTCCTGGATCTGGATGCTCTGACGGCGGATGCCCTCAAGGCCATGATCGACTGCATGGTCAGCTCCCCTATCTCCCCGGAGGAACAGGCTGCTGCCGTGCAGAAGCTGCGGCAGATCGAACAGGTCAATGTGGACACGGCCCGCCGCCTGCTGGGGAAATAAGTTTTGCCTGTAAAGCAGTTTTATATCACACACTATGCAACACAAGGATGGCCAGACCTTACGAGGTCTGGCCATCCTTCTGCTTTCCATACAAGGTCTGCTGGACGGTGATGGTGGTCAATGTGCCGGTAAGCTGCACCAGCACCGCCGTCAGCAGCGCCAGCTCATCCTCGCTCAGATTCTGGGCGATGGCAACGGCAAGGGTGTTCACCGCTGTGGTAAAGGCCAGCGGATCAAAGTCCTCCTTTGTCATTCCACCACCCCCTTCCTCTATCCTATGAGGAACGGGGCCGTTTCAGTCCGCATTTGCGGGCGGGCCGTTGTTCTTCCATCATGCAAAAAACCTCCCACGGTGTCCCTTCATTTATAGGGAAACCGTGGGAGGTACTTGTTTTATTCGGTTTTCTCGCCGGCGTGGTAGGCGTTGGTATGGACGTTGATGAACTGGGCCTTCAGCTTGGAATAGAGGATGGTCTGGCTGGAATACAGCCCCTGATACCCGGAGAGCATATAGCTCAGGCAGCAGGCCAAGGCAAAATACAGCATCCCCTCCGCGCCGAACAGCTCCACCGCCAGCAGCGTGGACGCCACCGGGCAGTTGGTCACGCCGCAGAAAACAGCGGCCAGACCTACCGCGGCGCCGAAGCCCACCGGCAGACCCAGCAGCGGGGACACCGCGCAGCCGAAGGTCGCGCCCACGAAGAAGGAGGGTACCACCTCGCCGCCCTTGAAGCCCGCCGCCAGCGTGACCGCCGTGAAAACCAGCTTCAGCAGGAAGGCCCAGGGCACCGCCACGGTCTCCTGCTCAATGGCCCGGGTCACGATGTCCATGCCCGCGCCGTTATAGTCCGTGCCGAATACCCACGTCAGGGCGATGACGGCGAAGCCGCCGCAGATCACCCGCAGCCACGGGTTTTTGATCCGCTTCATCAGGTGTCCCGCGCCGTGCATCAGTTTGCAGAACAGGATGGACACCAGCGCGCACAGCACACCCAGCGCCGCCACCCGGACGAACATCCCTACCGACTGATCCGGCACCGCCACGGTGAAGCGGGTAGGCTCCACCCCCAGACGGACGGACACGCCGTAGGCCACCAGCGCCGCCAGCAGGCTGGGATACAGCGCCACATGGTAGAGCACGCCGATGCTGATGACCATGATGGCAAACACCGTGGCCGCCAGCGGCGTTCCGAACAGGGCGGAGAAAAATGCCGCCATACCCGCCAGCGTAGCCACCCGGAGATCCCGGTCATCCAGCCGGAAGGTGCGGCCCATACACTGACCGATGGTGCCGCCCATCTGAAGGGCTGCACCCTCCCGTCCCGCGCTGCCGCCGCACAGGTGGGTCAGGACCGTACCGAAAAAGATGGCCGGCAGCAGCAAGATAGGCAGCCGTTTTCCCTCATGGACCGCGTCGATGATATCGTCGGTACCCAAGCCGTCCGTCTCCGTCAGCTTGTAAAAGCTCACGATCACAAAGCCCGCCAACGGCAGGAGATACAGCACCCAGGGGTGCGTTCCCCGGAAGGCCGTCACCTCATGGACGCCGAAGTGGAACATGGTCCCGATCAATCCGCAGACCACGCCGATGGCGGACGCCGCCACGGTCCATTTTGCAAACGTCCACCCGTAAAGGCACCACCGCCGCAGAGTGGTTTTCGTTCTTTTGTTCACTGTATGTGCTCCCTCACTTTACCGCCGCTTTTTCCGCCAACACACTGTTGAAGGGCTCTTCCAGACTTTCCGGGTGCTTGAGATTTCGGAACAACTCCGCGAAAAAGCGGGAATACTCAATGCCGGTGGCGATCCGCTCGTCCATGACAACGCTCATAGGCATGATCTTCTTCCGGACGCCCTCCGGCGCCAGCGGGTCGGGGACGGGCCGCCCCATGCAGACGAACACGCTGGTAGTGCCAAACTCGTAGCAGTGGTGGAAAATGCAAGGCGTGTTGATGGAGGCCAGATTCGTCACAAACAGGCTGGTATGGAAGGGGCTCAGTTCAATGATAGACCTGGGCAGCAGATCATGCCGGTCCAGAAAGCCCGCCAGTGCAAAAACCGCCCGGGCCAGACCCGGCACGCCGAATACGAATTTCGCAAACCGGTCTGTATCGTTATTGTGCCGGACGTTCTGGTTCTTCTCGATGGTGGAGCGGATCTTCTCCGTCACGGTAAACACCGTGTCCTCCGGTTCCAGATACACCTTCAGAGAGGTCTCGTCCGGCGTGCCGTCCGCCCGGGTCTTCAGGATCACAAAGCTGAAGCAGAAGTGGTTCCGCTTGTAGATCCGCCGGTTCATCACGAAATAGTTGATCTTTGGATTTTTCAGCACTGCGCGGTAATAGGCGGACACCAGCAGGCTCATGTGGGTCACGGTGCGCCCCTCCCGCCGCTTTGCCCGGATATAGTCCCGGATCGCGTCCTCATCCAGATTTTCTTCCGCCCAGTTCTGGGCGTCATACCGCTTTGGCATGACATGGGGAAGCGCCTGCATGATGGCAGTCAGATCCCGTACTCTCGTTCCGTCTGGTCGCATAGCCATTCCTCGTGCTTTCTCACCGTCAGCTCCGGGGTAAACGTGTCCGCTGACGGCATGGTGTCTTTATTATAGTTAAGAATCTGCAAATTTTCAAGTTAAACCGCAAAATGTGACCGACGGCTCCTCCTTACCGGTCATCCCGCCAGCCTGCCCCGGCCGTCAGCAGCCCCACTATGGCAGGGAGCAGCCAGAGGCTTCCCTCCGTGCGCCACACCAGCCACGCCGTCCCGGACGCCGCTGCCAGCGCCGTGGAGATGCCCACCCACCGGCAGCCCCATTCCGCCGTTCCGGGACCGGCCAGCCATGCCAGCAGGAGATACAGCGCCCGTCCGCCGTCCAGTGGGCGAACAGGCAGCAGATTGAAGGCGCACAGCACCCCGTTGGCCCCCGCCGCCGTGGTGCGCCCCATCCTGCCGAGGACCGCAGCCGCCAGCAGATTCGCCAACGGCCCCGCCAGAGCCGATGCCAACTCCTGCCCGTAGCCCATGGCCCCCCGGACCTCGATCACCGCTCCCAACATGCCGACCCGCAGCCGCCGGGCCTCCCCGCCGCAGAGCCTTAAAGCCAGCAGATGCCCGAACTCGTGCCACGCTGCCGCCCCCAGCACCGTCAGCGCCATCTGCCAACCGCAGCAGAGGGCGAACCATCCCACCAGCAGAAAAAAGCCGCCGGAGACGGTACACTCAGGCGGTTTCCACATAATAGATCGGGTTCAGGTAGACCCCGTCCTTTTGCAGTTCGAAATGCAGATGCGGTCCTGTGGCCATGCCGGTCTCTCCTACCTCCCCCAGCTTCTCTCCCTTTTTCACCGCCGCGCCGGAGGACACGGAGATCCGTCCGCAGTGGGCGTACAGGGTGGTGCAGCCGTTAGCGTGGGTGACGGTGCAGTATTTTCCGTAGCTGCTGCTCTCCCCTACTGCCGTAACGGTGCCATCGGCAAAGCAGGCGATGGCCGTACCGGTATCCGCCGCCAGATCCACGCCGTAATGAAACCGCTCCGTCCCCTCCAAGGGGTGATCCCGGTAGCCGAAATTTGAGGACAGCACGCCCTTTACCGGCGTCTCGTGATCGAAGCCCAAAATTGCCTGCCGCATACTGACGTTTTCCGGCAAATCCTCGTCGGAATAGAGCACAAGGTCCATCGTCTCCAGCTCCTCCGGAGCCGGGTCCTCTCCCGCAGGCGGGATCGTGTTCAACGGCTCTGCATCCCGCCAGTTCCGCAGCTCCGTCAGTGCCGCGCCGTCCGCTGTCCGGGCGGCGGTCTGCCGGGTCTCCGCGCCCTCCGGATGGAACACGGCCCGGTACACCTCGTCCGCCGCCTCCGCCGGGGTCCCATCCTTGGTAAACAGCCCGCCCACAGCGGAAAATACCGCCTGCACATCGACGCTCCGGGTCATGGCTTCCGACAGCTTTTGGCTGACGCCCGCCATCCTTCCCGGCAGCAGCAGCTTCGCCGCCACCAGCAGCACGAAAATGCCGCCGCAGGTCACCAGACGGATGAGCCGCAAACGCTCCGCCGCCGACAGGGCGTCCGTTTTTCCGGACTGACGGCGTCCCACCTGACGCGCCACCGTTCTTTTTCTGCCAACCGATGCGGCTGTCCGCCGCCCTGACCGCCTTGCCGTCATCCTTCCTGCCCCCCATCGTTGAATTCTTTCAACTCTATGCGGGGATTTTCCGCAATATGCCTTGACATCCCGAACCGGATACCGTATAATGGTAAAGCTGTATCCGGGTGTAGCGCAGTTGGTAGCGCGCATGGTTCGGGTCCATGAGGCCGTGGGTTCGACTCCCGCCACTCGGACCAAGTAATGATAATCCGAACTACATTATCCAGGTGGGTAATGTGTTCGGATTTATCATTTCTATTGAGAATATATTGTAAAATAACAGGGGGAGGAAACTTCGTTTCCTCCCCCTGTTATTAGAGACGCATCTGGAGTCAGTGGATCGTGCCAGGTGGATAGGGCCCATAAATGGAGGTCAAGAATCCATCCTCGTCTAAGGTTACCTCCAGGAAGGAATCATCCGCCATCGTCAGTTTGACCACTCCCTCATACTGCGCCGGGCCGATGGACGCAACCTCGCCGTAGTCGAAGTAACTGCTTTTCCGATACCACCATACGCTTGTGCTGTTATTTCTGCCGCTGACGATATCGTTTTCCCGAAGCTTTTGCTCTTGACATTCGTCAGATTATCCCGTATAATGCACCGAAAACAACACAAGGAGGAAATGAAAGTGCGCTATCTTCTGAAGAATGCAAAGTTTTTCTCGCAGGGCGTGTTTCATTTGGCGGACGTGTTTCTTTCGGACGGAAAGATCGTTTCTATTGGTGATGGTGTTTCCCCTTCCAATGATACTATTGTTATTGATATTTCTAATATGGTTTTGTTTCCCGGTTTCGTTGATGTTCATGTTCATCTTCGTGAGCCGGGATTTTCTTATAAGGAAACCATCCGCTCCGGCACACTGGCCGCCGCGCACGGCGGCTTCGCTCACATTGCCGCCATGCCGAACCTGAACCCCGTGCCCGACTGCGCCGAATCGCTCGCGCTCCAGCGCGCGCTCATCGAGAAGGACGCCCTCGTTCATGTCCATCCCTATGGGGCGATCACGGTCGGCGAAAAGGGCGAGCGGCTTGCAGACCTTGCGGGCATGGCACCAGACGTCATCGCCTTTTCCGACGACGGGCGCGGCGTGCAGTCCGAGAGCATGATGCGCCAGGCGATGGCCGAGTGCCGACATCTCGGCAAGATCCTTGCCGCGCACTGCGAGGACAACGCCCTGCTTCGCGGTGGTTACATCCACGACGGCGCGTATGCCCGCGCCCACGGGCACCGCGGTATCTGCGCGGAGAGCGAGTGGGGGCAGATCACACGCGACGTGAAGCTTGCCGAGGAAACGGGCTGCGCCTACCACGTCTGCCACGTTTCGACCAAGGAAAGCGTCGAGGTCATCCGCGCGGCCAAGCGCCGCGGCGTGGACGTGACATGCGAAACAGCGCCGCACTATCTCGCCTTCACGCAGGACGATTTACAGGAGGACGGACGCTTCAAGATGAATCCTCCCCTGCGCGATCAGGCCGACCGCGACGCGCTCATCGAGGGCCTTCTGGACGGGACGATCGACATGCTCATCACCGACCACGCGCCCCACAGCCGCGAGGAGAAGAGCAAAGGCCTTGAAAAGAGCGCCATGGGCGTTGTCGGACTGGAAACGTCCTTTGCCGCAAGCTACACGCATCTTGTGAAAAAGGGAATCCTGCCGCTTGAAAAGCTCGTCGAGTTGATGCACACCTCTCCGATGCGCCGCTTCGGCTGCGGCACAGAGATTGCTGTCGGCCAGCCTGCCGACCTGACCGTATTTGACCTCAACGGAACTTATACCGTCGACCCCGAAACAT
>OGNF01003162.1_pt1 | contig 11369 bp, 12 predicted proteins | sample 1573321 | NCBI WGS metagenome assembly OGNF01 (sample SAMEA2581911, study PRJEB24529) | metagenome | biome: Human gut stool | place: China | collected 2011
TTCACCTCCTGATTTTGGGCATAAGAAAACCCGCCTCTTGTTTGAGGCGGGCGTTGAACGATATATTCAATGCTTTACTATAATCAGCTTCACATTTCCTGCATTTTCAATATCCCGTCTAAACTCTTCCTCGTTTTGAATGACACCCAAATCATATACAACGAATAATTGACGTTCATATTGTTTTGCATAAGCAGTAATATCTGCACTTATTTCTTCAATTACTTTTGATTTTCTTCCGTCTCTCAATAGCTTGACTTCAATGCAAAGCTGAAGTTTGGGGATTATAAAGTCTGGAATGTATTCTTTACCTGAAAACTCAAATTTTCCTGTTTCTCTGTCATAGTCGCTGCCTTTACTTAGGCCGCGACCTAACAGCAATGATTCAATAGCATTTTGCACCTCAACCTCCCTTTGAGGCTTTTCAAATATGACTGCACGCAGCCGCGATTGAATAAAGTTTTCAAGATTATCAAATTCATCGTCAACAAAGTCAATACTACCTTCCAAGCTGGAATACAACAGTTTGGCGCTTACCCACACTTGTTCAAGTATTTTCTTCTGTACAGGCCACACCGAATCTCCCCAACTGGGCATTTCGTCTACATTAAACGTGTAAAACATAGAGGGTACCCGTAATAAAACTCGTGCGGTTTCAGCCAAATCATTGTATGTATGGGCCATATCTCTGAAACTGGTGTATCGGCCAATTTCGGCGGTGTCCTTGTTGTGAAGTATGTCCTGAATACTTTCACAGAAACCTCGTACTTGTGCAAGTAATACCTTTAATGCCCTTGTTTCATCTAATGAGTTTTTTGCCATAATATCACCCCATGAAAATTATACCACCTCTTTTCTGTAAAATAAAGTTTGTATTCTCCCAATGTGGCAGGTTACTCATAACTGGTCTCGCTGTCGTCCGGGTCATACGGCATCAGGTGCGTCCGGCGGATGGCGCTTTCCAGCATATCGAAGCCCGTGACGCCTGTGCTGTCCGGGATGCCCCACCTGCGGTACATCCTGCGGATCGCCGGGTGCTCGCCGGAGAGATTCTTTTGCAGCCGCGCAAGCTGCCGCTCCGTTTTTATATCCAGAACACGATTGCGGAGGAAGCCGTACTGTGCCAGCAGGTCAAAGAGATCGCCCACCAGCATACGGAAGGCGCTGCCGGAAATGATGTAGGCGGGATCGTGAGCGGCGGCACGCTGCTTTTCCCTAATTTTTGCGTCATGCTCTTTCAGTACGGCGGTCAGCGGCGTAAGCTCCGCCTCCTTCAGCTCGGCAAGGTCAGATTGGTCGCCAAACACCAGATAACGGCCGGGAATGAGCCAGTCATCAAACTTTTCTTCCGCGACCTCACCGTAATGCTTTGCCGTCTCGACCAGGTTTGCCATGTCATCCGCGTCCTTCACCTTCCCGGCGAGGAACGCGAGCTGATGCAGCAGGCCGTAAAGATGCACCTCGTCACGGATATGCTTTTCGTAGGTTTCACTGTCGATCACATGTTTCATATCTTGTCCCTTCCTTTCCTTATCCGCTTTCCCCGTCGTGGGCGACCTCGCCGGGCTTGGTCGTGAGAAGTTTGTATAGCTCCGTATCCTTCGGGAACTCGTCCCGGAAGGGCAGGATCACATTCTGGAAGAACAGAAGGCCGCTGCCGGGGTCCGCGTTGGTCACATAGGCAAGCTGTTCGGCGGAGATGTTCAGCCGCTCCGTCATCAGCTTGCGGTCGCCTGCGGAGAGGTTCAGCAAATAGATAAAATCGCTGTTTTCCAGAATGTTTTCGATCTCCGGCGAGGAAAGCAGGTCCTTCGGGTTCTGTGTCGCCCCAGTCGGGACGCCGCCCCACTTTCTGAAACGCTTCCAGACCTCAGCGCTATATGCTGCCGTCTGTTCCTCCTTCAAGAGCAGATGAAATTCGTCCACGAAATACCAGGTGGCCCGTCCAATGGAGCGGTTCACCGTGACGGTGTTCCACACCGCGTCCTGGACAATGAGCATCCCCGGCTTTTTCAGATTCTTGCCGAGGCCCTTGATATCGAAGCAGACAAGGCGGTTTCGGATATCCACGGTGGTACGGTGGTTGAAGAAGTTGAGCGAGCCGTTTACATACAGGTCAAGCGCCTGGGCCACACGCTCCGCCTCCGGGATGCCCTGCGCCATAAGCGCGTTCAGCAGATCGCCCAGCACGGGCATATTCTCCGGCCTCGGGTCTGCGAAGTACGGCTGATAGATCATCTGCACGGCCCGGTCAATAACGGTTTTCTCGATAGCCTCCAGCCCCGTCTTGCTGCCCATGATAAGCTCACAGAAGGACAGTACGAAATCACTTTTCAGCGCCAGCGGGTTTTCTTCCTCGCTGTAATTGAGGTTGATATCCAGCGGATTTACATAGTCGCGGCTGTTGGGCGAGAGCCGGATCACCTGGCCGCCCAGCCGGTTCACCAGCGGGGAATATTCATCCTCCGGGTCACAGATGATGACGTTATCCTTTGTGGTCAGCATGACATAGGTGATCTCCCGTTTGCAGCTCATGGATTTGCCGCTGCCCGGTGTGCCGAATACAAGGCCGTTGGGACAACGGGACTGCTTGCGGTCCAGCAGGATCATGTTGTTGGAGAGAGCGTTGAGGCCGTAATACATGGCGCCCCCGCCCATGAAAAGCTCCTGGGTGACGAAGGGGATAAATACCGCCAGCGCCGATGTGGTGAGGCTCCGTTCGATCTTGATACGGTTGAGGCCCAGCGGCAGCGAGGACATAAGCCCGTCCTCCTGCTGGAAGTCCAGCCGAGTCAGGATGCAGTTGTGCGTCTGGGCGACGCTGGCCGACTGCGAAACGGCGATCTCCAGCTTTTGCTTCGTGGGCGCCAGATGCAGCATGAGGAAGGTCATATTGAACATTCGCTCGTTTCGGCTCTGCAAATCCTGCAAGAGATTCTTCGCCGCGCCGCCGTAGGTGGAGAGGTCGGAGGGGAGGATATCCAGATCGTAGCCGCTGCGGGCGGCCTTCTTCTGCTCCTGTATCTTCATGGCGTCCAGATCGGTGATCTTGCGCTTGACCATCTTGATCGCCTCGTTCTGGTTGATGCCGCGGATGTGCATGGTGACGAGAAGGTTTCCCTCCACATCCATGAAATCCGTGAGGATACGGTCCTGAATCTCCGGGGCTAATATCTGCAAGAAGGACACCGCACCGTACATTTCACCTATGCGGAAACGCCGCGTCTCGCCAAACTCGAAGAAGGACGGTGAGATGAAGTCCTTGACGGACAGGCCGCTTGCCGGGAGCCAGTCCCATTCAAAGGCAAACTGTCCGCCCTCCGGATGGAGAAGGCCATGCAGCAGCGCCAGCCGCTCCTTGCCGTCCAGCACCCTTGCGCCTGCACCCATGACCTTGAAGCGGTTCAGGGTGTCTGCCTCGATCCGGGAAAAGCGTGCCCGCGCCGCCGGAAGATTTTCCGCCTCGATGGTCAGCGTGACATATTTGCGCTTTACAAAGCCGTTGTTGCCGCGCTCATACTGCATTTGCAGGATGCTGGACGCCTCAACGCGCATATCATCCAGCGCGTCACCCTGGGCGTCCATGCCGAACAGGTTTCCGTTCTTGTCCTCATGGCGGCTGCTCAGTGTCATTTGCACGCCGATGGAGGGATCATAGCCGTTATAGAAGTCGCAGAGGCGTTCAAAGATATCCCTCTGGTCGTCCGGCCCCGCCAGACGGTAGTTGACGTCCTCATAGGTTATGGTCTTGGAGAAAAGCCGGTCGTCCAGCCTGCACAGGCCGTCCGGGTACAGGTTCCGAAATGGGATGCTGTCCTGCACGGTATGGGGCTTGCCGTCGCCCTTCGCCTGCCGGATGATGGTTTCAATTTGTTTTCGCTCTGCCCGCGTGAGCTTACGCTTTGCGGCGGGCTGCGCGTTTTCCGGTTTTGCCGCTCTTTTCAGCAATCGCCCGTACCTCCTTTTCCAGTTTTGCCTGCCGCACTAGGGCGGAATAGGCGTTGTTGGTCTGATAGATGCGCCGCTTCGGACGGATGAACTTGCATTGGATCAGGTGCCCCAGGATCACTTCCAGCGTTTGCCCGTTTTTCTCATAGAGGGCGAACAGGAAGAACGGGAGCATAACAAGGATCATGCACAGCGCCGCCGAGGTCGTACCCATACTGCCCTTGCTCAAAAAGAAAAGCGGCACTCCCACAAGCGCCGCCGATCCGAAACACACAAGCTGCCGCTTCGTCAGTCCGAACAGCATCTTGCTCTTGATTTTTGTCAGGTCCTTCGGAACCGTTACGTATGCCAAAATTGATACCTCCTTTAATGCGCTCCGAACAGGCTTTTTGCAAGGCTGCCGGTTTTGAACAGCGTGTAGCACAGCAGCACCGTATAGCCCAGGCACTCCCAGATCGCCACGGTGATATCATCCCCCATGGCGATATTCTGAACCAGCACCGCATAGATGCCGACGCAGACCATGATAAGAAACGCCTGAAAGCCCAGCGCCAGCAGGGACTTCAAGTAGTTCTGCCCGGTATGGCCCCATTCCCGGTTGACCATCGTGGCAAATGGGATCGGCCCCACGGACACGGTCAAGTACACCTCAATCATTCTTCCGTAGATCACAAGGAAGATGGCAATGGTGAGGATATGGGAGCAGAGGCCCACAAAGACGCTTTGAAACCACAGGCCCAGCAGAGAACCGATGCTCCAGTCTGCCAGCGTCGTTTCCAGATCACCCACGACGCCTGAAATGTCGATCCCCGCGTCGGAGATGATGACGCCTGCGCTCTGATTGACCACGCTCTGCGCCACATCGAACACCGCCATAACGATATTCCAGGTGTTCGTGACGATCAGCACCGCGCAGAAGGTCTTGAAAATCCACTTCCAGAAAAGCCAGGTGTCAAAATCATGGAGATTATTTTTCTCGACGATCAACTGGATCAGCTCATAGCACATGACGAAGGTGAGGATGATGCCTGCAATGGGGACAATGACCGTTTCGGACAGGCTGCGGATCATGTTGAAGATACCACCGTTCCAGCCGGATGGCGTCATGCCGACCTCGCCTGCGATCTCGGCCACCTTCGTATTCACGGTATCAAAGGTCCCGGAAAGGTTTGAGATGATGCCGTCGATCAGCACCTCCTTGAACCATTCCTGGATCGTGTCGATTATCACGGGAGATCACCTCCTTAGAGGCAGCTCCCGCCGTGAAACGGGAGCCTCCGGGTGGGATGATCCTGCCGCCGCTCAGCCAAGCAGGCCGGACAGCAGGGGGATCAGGGTCACGCCGATCAGGGCGACACCGCCGCCCGCGACCAGCTGCTTGACGCCCTGCGATTTTGCTATTGTTAGATAAGGAAGCAATAGAAGTGTAAAAAATTTTGCCGTTCCCGTCCGGCGCTTGCGCACTGCGCCGGACAGGTCGGGCTTATTCGTCGGGCAAGTCCACCTTGCCGACAAAGGAGTAGTAGATTTCAATTTCTTGCCTGCGGTGCTTGTTCTCGTCGTAGCTGCACTCATGCACTACGATCTTCTCGATAAACTCCCGCAGCAGGGTAGGGGTCAGATCCTCAAAGCTGATGTGCCTGCGGACGATGTTCATAAAACGCTCCGCATTGACTGACGCTTCCTGCGCCTTGGAAAGCTCCGCTTGCAGCTCGGCGGCGTGTTCCCTGACCTGCCGCTGCTCGGCTTCATAGTCGGCGGAAAGCGCTGAAAAGCGTTCGTCGGTGATGCGTCCGGCTACGCTGTCCTCATACAGCCGCTTGAAGATGGCGGACAGCTCCCCGATGCGCTTCTCGGCGGCTTCCAGCTCTCTTTTCTTTGCGGCGTTCCTGCGCTTGCCGCCGTCCTCGTTCTGCTGAACCAGCAGCTTCATAAACTGCTTTTCGTGCTTGGCGGCGTAGGCGGTGATTTTTTTGAGGTTGGCGGTCACGCCTGCGGTCAGAAGGTCGGTGCGGATAAAGTGCGCCGTGCAGTCATGGGTGCGCTTCTTGTAGTTGCCGCAGATATAGCAGTCCTGTTTCCGGGTCTTGTTCTCATACCGCTGCTGGTAGAGGACGCTGCCGCAGTCGGCGCAGAACAGCAGACCGGAGAACAAGCCCACTTCATCATAGCGGTTTGGACGCTTGCGCTGCTTGCGCAGCTCCTGCACACGCTCCCATGTGTCGGGGTCGATGATAGGCTCGTGGGCGTTCTCGAAAATCACCTGCTTTTCTTCCGGGTTCTCCACGCTGGATTTGACCTTGTAGGACACCTTCTCCGTCTTGAAGTTGACCAGATGCCCCAGATACTCCTTGCGTTCCAGGATATGGACGATAGTATTGGTCGCCCACTTGCACTCATAGCCGGGGTGGTAGCGGCGGGTGCTGCCCGTCCTGCGGTATTCCAGCGTACCCGGCGTGGGGACGCCCTGCTCCGTCAGCACACGGGCGATCTTGGAGGGGCCGTTCCCGGCAAGGCAGAGGTCATAGATTTGTTTGACTACGGGAGCGGCTTCCTCGTCCACGATGAAGCGCTCGTCCTCGCCCATGAGGTAGCCGTACACGGGCTGGGTCGTCGTGGGTTTGCCGCTCATGCCCTTTGCCCGCTTGACCGCCTTGATTTTTTTGCTCGTATCTCTCACCATCCATTCGTTAAATAAATTCTTTAGCGGCGTTAGGTCGTTCTCGCCCTGTGCGCTGTCTACTCCGTCGTTGATGGCGATGAAGCGCACGCCCTTCTTGGGGAAGGTGATCTCGGTGAACATTCCGACCTGCAAGTAGTTTCTGCCCATTCTCGACAGGTCTTTGGTGATCACGCACTTGACCTCTCCGCTTTCCACGCAGTCCATCATCTCCATGAAGCCGGGTCTTTGAAAATTCGCCCCGCTCCATCCGTCGTCCACGAAAAAGCGGCAGTTCAAAAATCCATTATCCCGTGCAAAGGTTTCAAGGATGCGCTTTTGATTCTCAATGGACAGGCTCGGGCCTTGCTGTTCATCGTCCTTGCTCAATCTTGCGTAAAGGGCGGTAACAGGGGTAGTGTAGGTGGCTTGTCTTAACATAAAATCCTCCGTTTCCGACAGCCGCCCCGCGATTCCATATAAATATCATACCACACGGGGCGGCGGGCTGTATAGCGGGTAATTGTAAATTTCGCTTCTTTACGACCCGTCATTATGACGATTTTTCCAATGCGGGCTTATCGTCTGCTCTGATGGCGGCCTCCGCTGCCAGCACCTTCATCATCTTGTCGGCTGCGGTGGCGGCAGCGTCCTTCTTGAAGTAGCCGGACACCACAAGTACGGTGTTGCCCATGCGTACCTCGGTCACGCAGTCCGGGCGGCGGGCTTCCTCTTTTGCGTTCATGCTCGGGTTTTCAGTCATTCGCTGCTCCTTTCGTTTCGTAAGCCGCCATTCGCCGCAGCATATCCACGGCGCGGGCGGCAAGGTCGGCGTAGTACGGGTCGTCCGTATGAGCGTCCTTTGCTTTGAAGGCAAGACGGATTGCGCGGATCGTGCGCTCCACCTCCCTTGAGGTAAATCCGCCGTTCACCGCATCGGCGGCAAGGTTGGCGATATAGATGCAGTCCCCGTCGGAGAAGCCGTCCTGCACCCGCATACGGCCTATCTGCTCCAGTACGCCGTTCTTTGAAGCGGCGGTGCGCGTCCTGTCATCGGCAAACCACAGCGCGTCGCCGTTTGGGATTTCGGCAGCGGCTGCCTTTATTAAATCAACCGCCTCGTACATATACATGGCGTTCACCGCCTGTCTGCGGCTGGAGGCATAGTCCTCGGTGATGGGTGTGGGCAGCTTCGGTCTGCCGCGTTTTCTTTTCTTCTCAGTCATGGGCCGTTTCTCCTTTCCCGGCAATATCGGCAGCGGCTACCGTTATTCCTTTTTTCTGCTCTGCCAGCATACCTTTCAGCCTGTCCATTTTCTGCGCGGCGTTTTCCCTGCGGAAGTTCTCGCCCGATACGCAGACGGGGCAGCACATTTCCAGCAGCCTGTCATAGATGCGGGCGTGGGGCGTGTCCTGCGGGTTTTGCAGCTCGGCAAGGCTCAAATTGGTGGTCACGATCAAAGGCTTGCCGCTGCGGCAGCGGCTGTCAATGACGTTGTAGACCTGTTCCAGCCCGTATTCCGTGCCGCGCTCCATGCCGAAGTCGTCAATGATCAGCAGCGGGTAGCGGCAAAGGCGGGAAATGTACTCGTTTCTTCCCTCAATGCGGCTGTTCAGGTCGTTCAGCACGGCGGCAAAGTTGGTCATGCGGACGGGGATCTCCTGTTCCATGAGTGCGTTGGCGATACAGGCGGCAAGGTAGCTCTTGCCCGTGCCGACGCTGCCCCAGAACAGGTAGCCGATGTTCTCATCCCACATGGCTTCCCAGTTGTCCGCATAGAATCGGGCCTTGTCCATCTGCGGATTCCTGCCGTTGTCGTTTTCAAACGTCCATTTCCGCATTTTCGGGTCGGTAAAGCCCCTGTTTTTCAAATCATCCACGGTTTGAAGGTGCTTTCTGCACTGCTCGGCGGCTTCACGCTCCAAACGCTTCGCCCGCTGGCAGTCGCACTCCGACGGGCGCTTGTCATGCCCTGTCAATGCCCTCGTTTCCTCCGTGTGGTAGGCTTCCTTCGGGGTACGGCACTTGCCGCAGTACAGCAGCCCGTCCTCTCCGGTGTAGTCCTCCGGTTCCGGCGTGACCGTCGCCAGTTTCGTAAAAACAGCTTCCAGTTCGTTCTTCATAAGCTCTCTCCCTCCTTGTAGGTGTAGTCCGGTATGCCCTGCTTCGGGGCTGCCTTCGCGGTATCGTCTGCCGCCCAGCGCAGGATGGTGGCGGCGTGGTTTTGGTATTTCTTCCCGGTGGACGCGATATAGCCGGAAAGACGGTCGATGTAATACTCCCACCTGTCGGGGATTTCCTCTTTCAGCTCCGCAAGCTCGGTATCCGTCAGGAAAACATTCTGATACTTTCCGTAAACGGCGGGCGCGGGCCGTCCTTCCTCTCGCTCTCTCTCTTTCTCTAACTCTATCTCTATCTCTTTCTCTATCTCTGGTGGACGAATGTCGGACAAATGTCCGCCGTTTGTCCGCTGCGGCAGCAAAGCCCGGTTTTCCCGCCTTGCCGCCCGCTTCCGCTCCCCCTCGGTGGAGGACTGGCCGATCATCAGCTCAATATCGGTCATGTAGAGCAATCCGCCGTCAAGCTGCTCCACAAGCCCCAGTTGCAGAAAGACCTTGATCGCCCGTTCCACCGTGCCGATCTGGTGGCGGGTGAGGGTGGCGATCATCTGCGCCGTGTAGGGGATATGCTCGTCAAGCTGCAATTTGCCGCCGTTTTTCAGGGATTTCAGGTACAGCTTCATCAGGATATTCGAGAACAATATCCCGTCCGGCATACTTTCCAGCAGCACGATGGAATCCCCGTCGAAAAAGCTCTCTTTCAGCTTGAGGTAGTAATATTTGCGGTTATCTGCCATTGGCTCACGCTCCTTTGTGCGGGTTTCTCGGTATGCGTCGTGGCACACGATGCCCCTTTCCTCTGCACGGGGGGTACGCTGAAACACGGCAGCTCTTTGCCGTGGATGGGGGTGGAACGAATCGTTCCTCCCCTCCCGGCAGGAGACCCTGTCGTGAAACGCGAGGGGGTCTCCCTCTGGGGCTGTCCCGTTTCGGGATACCCTTTGCCGTGGATTGGTGTCTGTTTTGGACCTCCATCCGGCGGCTTCCACCGTTTGGACCAGTAGCGGGGGCAAAGGACAACGATTGCCCGGAAGCTCTGCTTGCAGTCATGGGTGCAGCTCCGGCAAAGCGCGTTGTAGGCGATGCGGTTTCTGTGGTTGAGGAAGAACGACCATTCCAGGCGTTTTTCTCTGCTCATTCTCGGCATATCTTTCACGCTCCTATCTTTCGTCTATCGGGTGTCATGGCATGGTAGGCAAAAATGTAAATCTCGGTATCAATTTCGGCGATTTTTTGCCCTGTACGCTCTTTTTACAAGATGGGTGGTATGCGGGTATGGGTAAGCTCCTTTCGTGCGTTCTGCGGCGTTTCGGGATGGGATATTTACCCGGCAAACGAGCTAAGTTCAGCTTAGGGCGTTACCGCTCCTGCTCGTGGCTGCGTTTCTTGTGCTTCTGCGTCTGTCCGGCCTCCATCAGCCTTTGGGCGTTGTACTTCACATTGGCAAGCTCGTCATACTCGTCCTTTGCGCGGCGATATTCGTTGTAAATGCCGTTTTTCTCGGAAATGAGGGCCTCGATCTCGCCTTTCAGTCTGGCGGCTGCGGGTATCTTCCCGCCGTTCAGCATCTCTTTCAGCCTACGCACGGCGGCCTCACAGATGATATAGTCCATTTCGTAGGCTTGACGGTGCATCTCCGCTTTTTTGCCTTTCAGTTTCCTGCCCGCTTCCACTGCGGGTTTCGTGCGGCGGTAGTCGTTAATGGTCTTTTGCAGCTCCTTCTTTGCGGCGATCTCATCCTCCACGGCGCGGAGCTGCCGACGCAGGGCATACATTCTGCTGTGGCTCTCATGCACGGTTTCATTCAGACGGTCAAGGTCGATCAGGCCGTTGTCCGTCAGGAAATTGTGGGTAGCCGCCATCTGTTTGAGGTTATGGATTTTCGCCCATTTCTCATAGCCGATGCCTTTTCCTGCGGCGCGTTTGGCTTCAATATCCACCATGCGCCCAATGGCGGGGGCTTGCGGTGCGCCCTGCTTCGGTGCGTACCTGCCGGAAGTACCCTCGATGGAAGATAGGGTACGGTCTGCCGGAATAGCGTCGCGTTTCGCTGCGGTACTCACCGGGCGCAGGGCGTTCTGCTCCAATGTGGCAAGCACAGCGGCACGGTCAAAATCGTCGCCCAGCTTCCGGGCGGTGATGGGCTTCGTCCGGTCAGGGGTCAGGTAGGAATACCGTCCCCGGCTCTCACGGACGGTCACGCCCTGTTGTAGCAGCTTCCCGGCAAAATCATCAAAGGAAACAGCAGAGGACAGAGCGGCTCGGATAGTCTGCCGCAGCTTCTCCTTGTCGGTTTCAAACTTTGTGTGTATCAGCGGCTCGCGGTTCTCCAGCCGTTTTTCGTTCTCCCTGTCGATGGCAAGCTGTCCCTTTTTTCTCGCCCAATACTCGCGCTCGGTGATGCGGTTTGCGCTGCCGTGGAGCAAGTCGATTTGATAGAGGTTCTCCCGGTGGCACAGCTCCATGACCTCGGCTCTGAAATGTTCCATAGCCGCGTCGGTGCAGCGGTGCTTGCACCCGGCTTTCGTGTCTGCGGGTCTGTCCATGTAGGGCAGCAACGGCACTTCCTCAATTCGCAGGCTGTTAATGACGATATGCACATGGATATTGCCGCTGTGGTTATGCCCGTCCGGGTGGGTGC
>OGNF01003163.1_pt1 | contig 11369 bp, 7 predicted proteins | sample 1573321 | NCBI WGS metagenome assembly OGNF01 (sample SAMEA2581911, study PRJEB24529) | metagenome | biome: Human gut stool | place: China | collected 2011
ACGGCGACCACCGAGATCTACACTCTTTCCCTACACGACGCTCTTCCGATCTGTGAAACAAATAGTTATACTACTTGTTTCACAATTCCACCTCAATATTAAAAACTCCATCATCCTCCAATCTAATTTTATTCTCACTCACAGCACCATTTACAACAACCTTTTCAACTCCGCTATTTTTATTATTAGGATTTTTTACACTAATATTATACACACTATTCTTCCATTTATATCTAATACTATATTCTTTCCAATCCTTTGGTATGCAAGGTTCTATGCTTAAATAACCATTCTTTATTTTCAATCCTAATATATATTCTATTCCGGCTTTATAATACCAACTACTTGAACCTGTGTACCAAGTCCAACCTCCTCTACCAGCTAGATTATTGCAACCATATATATCGGCTGGTATAACATATGGTTCTACTTTATATTTGTTACAAGCCTCTTTTGTTCTTGCATGCTCTATTGGATTTACCATTCTGTATAATTCTGTAGCTTTATCTCCAAAGCCTAATAATGCTTCTGCTATTATTACCCATATTGCAGCATGTGTGTATTGTCCTCCATTTTCTCTTACTCCTGGCAAATATGCTTTTATATAACCTGGTTCTAATTTTCCTTTGTCAAATGGTGGGTCTAATAATTTTATTATTCCATTTTCTCTATCTATTAAATGATTTTCTAGACTTTCCATTGATATATATTTTTTGTCATTATCTCCTGCATTCGATATTACACTCCAACTTTGTGCTATACTGTCTATTCTACATTCTTCATTTTCCATGCTTCCTAGTGTATTACCATCATCCATAAATGCTCTTTTGTACCATCTACCATCCCAACCATTTGTGTTTAATGCTCTTTTTAAATTTTCTTTTATTTTTTCATATTTCTCTACTAAATTATTCTCTTCTTTTATTTTGCAAATCGGTATAAATCTATCTAATACATTGTAAAGAAAGAATCCAAGCCATATGCTTTCACCTTTTCCTTTATTTCCTACTGTACTAAATCCATCGTTCCAGTCTCCTGTTCCTATTTTTGGTAATCCATTTTCTCCAAAATTCAAACTCTTTTCTATTGCTTTTTTGCAATGTTCAAATATACTTTCTATTTTTTCTGATTGTACATATCTATCATATCTTTCATCTTCATTTTCATCTAATAATTTTCCTGTTAAATAAGGTGTTTGCTCTTCTAATATTGAATAATCTCCTGTGAATTCTATATATTCACAAGTTAGATATACTAACCATAATAAATCATCTGAGAATTTTGTTCTTATTCCTCTTTGTGTTTCATCATGCCACCAATGTTCTACATCTCCTTCTATAAATTGATGTTTGCTGTGTTTTATTATTTGTTTTTTTAGTATTTCTGGATTTATATATTTTAAAGCTAAGGTGTCTTGTAATTGGTCTCTAAAACCATATGCACCACCTGATTGGTAAAATCCTGTTTTTCCTATTAATCTACTTTCTAAAGTTTGATATATAATCCATCCATTTAGCATTATATTTAAAGATTCTAAAGGTGTTTTTACTTGTAATTTTCCTAATTCTTCTTTCCAATAATTTTTTACTTTTTCTAATTCTTGTTTGCAATTTTGAATTTTACTATATTTATAGGCTACATTTTTACTATCTATAATTGTTTCTTCAGCACCTAATATGAATATTATTTCTTTTTCTGATAAACTTTCTATTTCTACTTCTATTTCATATGCTATACATGGATTTTTTCCTAGTGAGTTTTCGTTATTTAATGATGTTCTTTTTAAACTTTCTGGATTTGATAAATTTCCTTCACCAATAAAAAAGTTTTTGTCTCCTGTATAGCTTTTTATTTTTTCACTATTTGATACATATATTACATCATTTGTGAATTCACTGTTATATAGATTTTGAGCACATATTATATTGTTATTTGCATCATATTTTAAGTTTATATAGCCATTTGTTTTTATTTCATCCTCTCCTAATACTGGTTTCATATAATACACAATTTTTATTTTTTTACGATTTAGTGTTGTATTTTTTAATTTTAAAATTTGAACTTTTATCTCATCTTCTTTTGGGACAAATATTTCTAATTCTTGTTCTAGTCCATTACTTTTATGAATATATTTTGTATAACCAAATCCGTAAATCACATTATAATTTTTGCTATCTGGCATAGGGTTTAGTCCAAGTGACCAAACCTTTTTTGTCTGCATATCTTTTAAATATATAATTTCTGATGGAATATCATAACATGCATAATTTTGCCAAGCACTTACTCTGTTTAACCTACTATTTTTATGCCAACTATAGCCTCCCATACTTTCTGTTACTAATGTTCCAAATTTTTCATTTGCCATTATGTTGGACCATATTGTTGGAAGTCTATTTTCTTTGTTTACCTTTATTAAATATTCTTTGCCATCTTCTGAAAATGCTCCGTATTCATTATAGTATTTTAAATTGTCAATGTTTTCTAATATATCTATATTTTCATTATTTTCGTTTTCAATTAGTGTTATTTGTTGTTCTTTTCCAACATCTTTATATTTTTCTAAATATTCTTCTTCTAATTCTTTTAGTGCATTTTTTATTCCACCTTTATTTGCATCAATTATTATTGTTGCAACAAAGTTTAATAAATTTAAATCCTCTTTACTTATTTCATTTTTTGATAGTTCAAATATTCCAGCCCTTATATTTTTTAAATATGCTATTTGATTGTTTTGGATTATATTTTCAACATCTTCTCTTACATAATTTTCGTAACTATGTTTTTCTTCATCTAATATTATTAGCTCTGTTTCTAAATTTTTTGTTCTAAAAAATTCGTATGCTTTTAATACTTCTTTTATAACATGTGCATCATTGCTATCTTTTATTTTTACTAATATAATTGGTAAATCACCTGATATTCCATATTTCCAAAGTTCTGATTGTTTGTATTTATCTTTTGGCAATTTTTCTAAATTTAATTTCTTAGTTGGATTATAAAATACAATGTATGACATCATTTTTTGGTAGTCTCTTATTTGTGTTCCTTTTATTCTTAAATATCTATTTTGTGCTTCATTTTTTGCTTTTGATAGTTCTACTGCTTTTTTGATATTTTCTTCAATTTTGTATTTTTGAATTTCTTTTTTGATTTCTTCTTTATTTTCTCCAACTGCAATAATTAAGTTTATTTTTTCTTTTTGATTTGGTTTTATTTTTATTGTTCTTTTTAGTGCTACAATTGGTTCTGTGACTAGCCCAATCTTTTTACTAAATGGTTTTGATTGTTTTACCATTTGAGGTATTCCTATATTTCCTCTTCCGAAAGAACTTTTCTTTTTCTATTTCGTATTCTAAATCCCCAATTGTCTCACAATTTGTGGATAAGTTAGCACACAAATATATTTCTTGACCCTTTTGTTCTCTCTTTTTTCTTTTTATGATTATACTGTTTGTTTCTTCATCAAAATCATATATTAAAAACAAATTATTAAATGCTGGATGTGCATAGTCCTGTGTTTTATTTGATAATACTGGTTCGAAATATGATGTTACTTCTAATATTTCTTCTGAATTTCCTTGATTTTCTAAGGTTATGCTTCTTATTTCTACTGGCTCTTCTGGTGCTATTAAAGTTTCTATTGTTGTTTTTATATTTTCTGATATTATTTCTTGTTTTATCTTATCTGGCATAAAACTTATGCTATCATTATTATTCGAAGTTATAATTTTTTTGCTTTTTATATTTTTGATATTAAAAAATATTCCTTGTGGGTAATCATCTGTAAGTTTAAATCTATTGATATATATATCTTTATATTTACTAATTCCTTCACCTTTTTGATTCATTGCTATTGAATAATTACCACTCGAAATTAAATCTCCTCTTATTAGTTTGTTATCTATTTTCTTATAAGTATCTTCTACATAATCTTCATAATCTTTATATTTTAATTTTTCAACTTTTTCTTTATTTTCCTTTGTAATTATTGCTGTTTCTGGCATCCTTTCTTGTAGCAAGATACTGATTGCTTTCATTTCTGGATTTTTCATAAATCTTTTTTGCAGAATATTATTATTTATTAAGTTGTTTATTGATAATAAAATTAGACTTTGATGATGTGCCATATATGTTTTTACTACACTTGCTTTTTTACCTTTTTCTACTCTTTCTGGAGTAAAATCAAGTGATTCATAAAATCCAAATTTTCCAATCATTCCATATTGCTCTAATGTTTTTAAGTTTTCGTATACTTCCTTTGGGTAATCTGTTATAGCTAATATTCCTCCATATGGGGCAACTACCATATCATCTGCAAGGCCTCTTTTTAATCCAAGCCATGGAATTCCAAAGGCTTTGTATTGATAGTTTGAATATAAATCTTTTAAATTAAATGCTGATTCTGATATTCCCCAAGGTATTTGAAGTTTTTTAGCATACTCTATTTGACTTTTTATCATAAATCTACAAGATTCATCTAATAAACTTCCTTTATATTTGGGAATATTTATATTAGGCATTAAATATTCAAAAGCAGTTCCTGACCAAGAAACAAGTCCCTTATATTTTCCCAAGGTTGTTAATGTTCTACTTAAAGAATTCCAATGTTTTGATGGAACATCTTTTTTAGCAATAGCTACTAAACTAGCTTGTCTTGCTTCGGATGCTAATAAATCATAATATGAGTCAGTTAATTTATTTTCTTCTATATTAAATCCTATTGAGAAAATTCTATGCTCTTTACTATATAGATAAGAAAAATCTGTATTTTCTATTATATCTTTTACAATTGTTGATATTTCTTGTAATTCTTCTTTATTTTCTAACCATTGTTTTAAAACATATAAATAGCCTATGAAATTTCCACTATCTACTGTTGAAATATATCTTGGAAATAATGGTTGTTTTGTTTTTATATTGTACCAATTATATAAATGTCCATTCCATTTTTCTAACCCTTGAATTGTATAAACAATATTTTTTATTAATTCTTTTGTTTTTTCATAATCTATATAACCTAAATCATTTGCTGAAATTACTGCAATTAATGATAGTCCTATATTTGTTGATGAAGTTCTTGGTACTACTTTTTCTTTTCTATCTTCCTGATAATTATCTGGTATTAAATAATTATTATCTTGAGTAAGATATTGTTCAAAAAATTTCCAAGTTCTTTTACCTATATCTAAAATATATTGCTGTTCTTGTTTTGATAATATTTCTATATTATTTTTTTGAGTATTTTCTTTACTGATATAATACATAATTCCCGGTATAATTACCCAGATAGCACCTATTAATAAACTAAAAATATTATGTGTATTTGCATATATAATTAGACTTATTATTCCAGCAATAACATTTGCTATCATACTTTTGTAATATGATACAAAATCAGTTTTTCCTAGCTTTTCTGCTTCTTCAGATGTTGTCCATTCTAATAAATGTTTATGTGTTATATTTACTCTATACCATGTTTTTAAAATTGCCTTTATAGAAACATATGCTTTGTATGGTATGCAACCTAATGTTAAAAATCCTCTTAGTATAGTTCCTTTTAATCCAGTTATTTGTGGTGTAAATGTTTTTTGTGTTTCTTCTCCTTCTTTTTTTCCTATTAAGTAATTTAGTATTTCTAGTATAAATGGAATTAATAATATTATTATCAATATACTTGTTATTTCTGTTGTATTAATTTTATATGCTAGCTTTATGATTTTTGCATATATTAATCCAACAATTATTGATATTTCAAATAAACTTCTTCTTAAATTATCAAATATTTTGTATTTTGATAGTAAATTAAGTGGGCTTTTATTACCAAGCCATTTTGTAATTTGCCAATCTCCTCTAATCCATCTTGATAATCTATTCATAAAACTTGTATATTTGCTTGGGTAACCATCCATTAGCATAACATCACTTACTAAACCACATCTTAAATAACTTCCTTCTAGCAAATCATGACTTAATACTGTGTTTTCTGGAATTACATTTTTTAAAACTTTTGAAAATATTTGTAAATCATATATACCTTTTCCTGTAAAAATTCCTTCATTAAAATTATCTTGATAAATGTCTGAAATAGCATTTGTATAATTATCTATTCCTCCGCTTCCAGCAAATATTTTTGTAAATAAGGTTTTATAGCAAATATCTAAATTTATTCCTACTCTTGGTTGCATTATTCCATAACCATTTTCTACTATATTTTTTTGTATGTCAATTTCTGGTTCATTTAAAATATGTGCCATTGCTCCTACTAATTCAAAAGCTGAGTTTAATACTAAATCTGTGTCTGCATCTAGTGTTATTATATATTTTATATTTTTAAATTTTTCTTTTATATCTTCATTATTTATATTATTTTCGATTGAATTTGTTAAAAATGGATTTTTTATATTTTCTAAAATATACTCGTTAAATTGATTTAATAATCCTCTTTTTCTTTCCCATCCCAAATATTTTTCTTCTTTGTCATTCCATTTTCTTTCTCTATAGATAAAATTGAAGATTGGTATTTGATTATTTGAATATTTCTTATTTAAAATTTCTATCTGTCTTAATCCTTCATCTATTACTTCTTTATCATAACTCTCTTGTTTTTTACCACTTTCTGAACAATCCCCTAATAATGCAAAATAAATATTATCTGATTTATTTGCTAGATAATATACTTCAAGATTTCTCATCATTTCTTTTACTTTTTCTCTTGATTTTAGAATTGTTGGTATTACAACAAAAGTGCTATGTTCCTCATCAATTCCTTTATAAAAATCCATTTTAGGTATTAATTTTGGTTTTACAATTTTACTTAATATATATTGTATTATTTGTATTACGATTTCACTTGCAGGTATTAAAAATATTATAAAACTTAAAATAAATATTGCATTATTTTTTATCTTTAAGTTAAGAATATAACTTAAAAATAAGGACAATATTATACTAAATATAGCTATTCCTGATATATATTTTTTTACTTTTTTGATTGGTGAATTTTCTTTTTTTGGTATATATTCTAATTTTTTATATAAATCATTTAATCCATTATCTATTAAGTAATACCCTATATGACTTTTTTTGTTTATTCCTGTTTGTTTAAAGTTTTCTTGTGCTAATTCTAAAGTTTTTCTTGCTATATAAATTTCTGAAATCTTAGTTTTCTTACTTAATTCTTTTATTTTATTTCTATAGTATTCCTTTGTTCTAAAATCCATATTTATATATACATCTGCTGGGTCTTGTTTTAGTAATTCCTCAACTCCATTTATTTTTTCAAATATTTCTAAAAAATTTATTCTTTGAATTTTCTTTATACTTGTTATGCTATTTCCCATTAAAACTTTTTGAGTAGCAATATCAAAATGTTCCTTTTTTATTACATCAGATACTGTTGTTCCTAGTTTTTCTACTACTTCTTCTAATACTTTTAGATATCTATAACCTTTCTTTCCATACCTTTTTAAGGTATATGACATATATTCTATAAATGGGTATTTCATATCTTGAAACATTTCTTTTTCTATGTCTTTTACATTATTTTTGTATTTAATTTTGTTTTTTTCTTTTATTTCTATTAATCTTTCTGCTATTTGTTCTACTCTATATTTTTGAATTTGTGAACTATATATTTTTAATGCTATATCTGTTATATTTTCTATAATTGCTATTTGTAAAAATATTCCTATATTCCATATTTCATCCATACTTAAGGTCTTTTTAGTTTGATAACTTTTTAGGTAATCCTCTAGATTTTCTTGCTCTATTTTATTTTCTGTGTATGCTACTATTTCTGATGCTAGTACATATATTCTTGCAAAACCTTGATATTCACCATTTGCTATTCCTACAAAGTTTATATATTTATTTAATGATAATTCTTTTTGGATTTGTTTTGTTGTTTCTTCTATTATATAGAAATTGTCTAATAGCCATTCTCCTGCTGGATGTATGTTTATTCCTAGTTTGAGGTGTTCGTTTAATAGTTCATATACTTGTTCTATTGTTTTGAAGTTTTCTATTAGATGTGGTACTGGATATGTGTCTTTTTGAGATTTTGTTGTTGTATTATGGCTTGATGCTATTTTTTCTAAGTGCTGTTCTAGTTGACTCTTTTCTAGCATTGTTCCGTTTATTTTTAATATTTTATTTTCTTTCAAAAAAATTCCACTCCTCGCAATAATATGTTTTGTACATATTGTTTGCAAAAAGTGGTAATTTATACTTTCTAGATTATATAATTTTATATATTATCTTGAATTATCTATATATTTTATTTGATTTTCATTATTTTTTTCCTTTTCTTGTTGTTTTATTTCCATCGCATTATATATTTCTTCTATTTCTTCACTAGTTTTTCCTTGTGTTATATCTATTTTTTCATTATTCGAAATATATTCTTTTCTTTGTGAATCCATTACTATTTTTGTATCTATATTTTGCACTTTATCTGCTACTTTTCCAATTGAAGATATTATTGTATTATCTTCTTTATTTATAAATACATATATATTTTTTATTTTATCTTGTATATATGAACCATATTTTTGTGTTTGTTTATAATCTTGGATGTATTCTCCATTATTATCAATTGCTAAAAATTGTGGATTACTTTTTATATAAGTTATATCTGCAGCTGATAATTTTGTATCATATTCTTCATTATATTCATTTGCAATATCTTCTAATATTTGATTGTAAGTTTTTACTTTTATACTTTGTGTAAATTCTTCCTTTGCATCACTTGTTGTTTTTGTTTCATCTATTGATGTTTCAATTGATGGTTTTGTCTCTGCTTCTTTTGCTGGATTTAATAATACAACTCCACCTGTTAAAATCCCTAATGATACAAGTATTGCTTTAATATTTCTTTTTCTTTTTTCTTGTTTTACTATTTTTTCAGTTATTCTTTTTCTTTGCTTTTCTGTTAATTCTTGCTTTCCTTCATTAATTCTTTTTTCATTTATTCTTTTTATTTCAGCTTTAACTTTTTGTTTTGTTTTTACACTAGTTCCAAATATGTTTATATTTTTTTTCATTTTTTCACCTGTTTTCTAAATATTATCTCTATATATTTTATAACATAAATATTTTTTTATTTCAATAGTATTTTATTTTTTTCCAATTTTCTCCATTATATATCAACTTTTCCTATTTTTTTCATATTATATATTAATCAAACGAATTGTTTGTAAAAAGTTTTATAAATAAAATTGAAAGGATGTTGTTATTATGGATATGGAAGATAAAAAACCTTTTTGTCCAGTTTTAGATGTTGATGGTGTTATTGCAGGAGGTAAACAATTTGATTTAGATATAACTTTACCAGAAGATAACAGAGATGTCATTTATGGTGTTATTAAAAATTGCTTTAAAGAGCCAGTATGTGATGCAGTTGTTAAATTGACAGAAATCGTTTATAACTGTGGCAAAGAAGAAAGAAGACCTATTGGTCATACTTTCACAGATAAAGAAGGAGAATTTGTTTTTGGTCCTCTTTGCCCTGATAGAAAATATGCTCTTCAAATTTGGGCAAATACTACTAAAAAAATCAAAGTTTGTGCAAAATGTCATCATGAAGGCAAATGCTTAAAAGGTGATAAATGTGACAAATGTGATTGTTTTTTAGATGATAAAAAGCCTTGCTTTAGAGATGAATGTTCTGAAGATTGCAAAGAAGATTGCTGTGACAAATAATCTTTATATAAACTGATAAAAGGCCACTAAAGTTTAAAGCTTTAGTGGTCTTTTTTATAATACTCCCATTTTTTTAGCAAATTGTTTTCCTTTTTTTAACATTTTATTTTTGTTCATCATATTTTTATCATTATACATCATTATTATACCTGTTGTTATTAAACCGCCTATTAATAAGCCTTTTGTAAATTTCATATTTATCATCCTTTCTCTATTTTTTATTTATTTTCTCTCAATTTTCTTTTTTTATTCTTTTTTATTATGGTATATATTTCATGTAGTGCTATAATTGCCAAAAACATACCAAAATATTTTCTTAACATTTTTACATCTGTATGAACTGATAAATTTGCACCTATTATTGCTCCTAATATTCCAAATATGGATATTATTGTTGCTAATTTTAAATCTATATTTTTATTTTTAATGTTTACTATAATTGCAACTATTGATGTTGGTATAAAAAATATTAAATTTGTTGCTTGTGCTATATGTTGTTCTATTCCGCATAAAACTGTAAGTAGAAATATTAGGATTGTTCCTCCTCCCATCCCAGTCCCACTTATAGTTCCTGAAATAATTCCTATTAATACTTCAACCATATTTCCTCCATTTTATTTATTTTCTAATGCTAGTCTTATCATTTTTTCTGCAATAATTGTAAGACGTTTATCACATTTTAACATTTGAGCTATTATTAATTTTCTTAAGTTTTCGTTTTCTATATTATCTGCTAAATCCATGAACTTCTGTAATTCGAATAAGTATTGTTCGTTTTTATTTTTCCAATTATTATTTTGTATTAAGTTATTTATATTTTCTTCTTTCATTATTACCTCCACTTCTCAATGTTTTTATGACCGAATTTTATTATCCTATATTTTTGGATTTTATTTTTATTTCTTTTATAAAATCGCACTTTTACTATACAAACTCTTTAAGTAAATATCATTTTGTACGATACATATATCAAAAAGGCTGTAAAAACTATTTTTAATATTTTTTCTGGTGTATTCCGAATTAAGGTCGATCTGGTTACCTTCAGCGTCAGTCCACGCAACAAATTTGTATCCGTCCTTTGATGGCTTTGCAACAAATGTTGCCGAACCGCCGTAGTTAACCGTAACGGTAACAGAAGTACCCGGAGCTACCGCTTCAGGTGCGGTAAACTCAACAGTACCGACATCGGCACCGTCAGCCTGTTTTGCAACAGCCTTTACGGTAAAGGTCTTTATCTTGAACTGAGCGTAATAGGAATGATTTTCCTGAATATTGTTAAGTTCAATTACATTTTCTTTGCTGTAGCTTTTTGTACAAGCTTCATCATAATACCAACCGACAAAATCGTAGCCGGTTCTTGCCGTTGCAGTAAGCGATGTGCTGCTGCCCTCAAGGAAGTTTTGTGAAACCTTGTTTGATGTCTTGCCTTCCATTGTAACAGTACCGCCTGTGCACCTGTAACCGCAGTTCCCTCAACAAGGTACTGTCTTTCAAATCTGGCATAGAATTTGTATTCTTTTGTGGTATCTGTTGCTGTTATTCCACCGTTATCAAGTTCAACAGGATTTGTAAAAGAAGCATCAGAGTACCAACCACGGAATGTATACTTACTGCTTTTTGGAGTTGCGGTAAGAGTTACTTTTGTTCCGGCAGTAACCTTAACTCTTGTT
>OGNF01003170.1_pt1 | contig 11341 bp, 15 predicted proteins | sample 1573321 | NCBI WGS metagenome assembly OGNF01 (sample SAMEA2581911, study PRJEB24529) | metagenome | biome: Human gut stool | place: China | collected 2011
GTTTTATTACTCATCCGTTTAGCTTTTCCACGGAAGTTTGGCAATGTCCCATCTTCAGCAGAATCATATATGATATTAAACATCTTGTCCCGCTCGTATAAATCGCGGATATAGTCCTCGTCAAGATGCCCTACAATGACAGCCGGGAAAACCACGTCCAATCCACTATACTCCAAGCATAATACTTTCTCCCCCGGTTTGAATCGGCAACCTTCTTGATATTTGTCGTTCCCGGGAGCATGTTCTCCCCATATATATTCGGCATTTTCTTTTTTGTCCGCAGTATAAGTCGTATAAACGTAGGGTGCGAAATCTACTTCCGTATCTAACACAAATCCAAGTGTGGTATCGGAAATGGGAGCACTTTTAAGAGCTTCCTTTTTCTTCTTGGTAGTTGGATAACTACCTAAAAAAACCTCCTGTAAGGAGTATGCTGTTTCATCGTTATCTGAAGAAACAATTTTTGTGGGGTCTATAGGTGCCACACATAGTTGTCTCAATGTTGCGTCCTCTATCATATTACAAATTTAAGATTTTATTCTGATAATATCAAATTTGCGTGCTGTAATTCTTTGAGTAAGGATGAATTGCATTCAATCCTTAGTGTCTTCATTACATCTGTCGCAAAATTAATCTGTAGGTGTATCAATATTCAATACAAGTATTAAACGGTTTAATTTTTCACGAAAGAAATTAAGTTGTACCGCAAAGTGCGTCATGTACGATTTAATTTTGCTGCGTAAAATGGTTGCGTAGTCACTAATTAACTTTGCATCTCAATATAATAACAATGATATGAAGACAATAGACGGATATGACGTGAAGATATTCACGGACAACATTGAGGAGAACGCATTGGAGCAGATAAAGACTTTGCTCTCGATAGATGTGTTCTCCGACAAGAAGATACGCATAATGCCCGATGTTCATGCCGGGGCTGGCTGCGTCATTGGGTTCACCGGCAACCTTGGTGATAAGGTTATCCCCAATATTGTAGGTGTTGATATTGGCTGTGGTATGCGCATCCTGAACCTTGGCAAGATTGAGAATATTGATTTTCATGCCTTCAACGAACATATCCGGGCGAATGTACCGTCGGGTATGATTGTCCGTGAAGATAGGTTTGGATTCAAGCCTCTTGTGCATGAAGAAATGGATATTTACCGTGAGGCGAAGAAGTTGGTGACTGAACTACGTTGCTATCGTGAATTGAAATATTCCGACCGTATCAATAAGGCCATCGGCTCTCTTGGTGGTGGCAACCACTTCATTGAATTGGACAAGGATGGTGTGGGCAACGTATATCTCGTTATCCACACCGGCTCACGCAACCTCGGCAAGCAGGTGTCAGACATATATCAGAATAGGGCTATCAAACACTTGACTGAAGGTGCGGATGAGTTTGAAGAAACTATTAAGCGTACCATTGAGGAATATAAAGCTGCTGGTCGCCGCAGTGAACTCCAAGGAGTAATCAAGAAGATGCGTAAGTCACAGCATGAGGCAGAGCCGACATTGCCTCGCGATTTGTGCTATGTAGAGGGCGAGGCACGCGAGGATTATCTCCATGATATGCGTATCTGTCAGCGTTGGGCAGTGCTGAATCGCAAGCTTATATCTCTGTTGTTGCTAAAATTCTTCCCGAATGTCAATGTCGTTGAAGAATTTGAGTCGATTCACAATTATATCAGCGATGACAACATCATCCGTAAGGGTTCTATCTCTGCCACCGAAGGTGAGCGTTGTATCATCCCTCTCAATATGCGCGACGGCTCATTGCTTTGCACAGGCAAAGGCAATCCCGACTGGAATTGTTCCGCTCCTCACGGCGCAGGGCGAGTATTGAGCCGCACACAGGCTTACGAACAGATAAAGATGGAAGATTTTGAGGCATCAATGGCTGGAATCTATTCCGAAAGCGTCAATGACTTTACCCGCGATGAATCACCTATGGTTTATAAACCGGCTGATGAGATCATCGCCAACATAGGCGATACCGTCAATATCGACACAATCATTCGTCCAATATTTAATTTCAAGGCATCGAAATGAAATCAGAACTCGAATCTCAGAAAATATCATCAGAGAATGTTGGTCTCCTAATGGAAAATATCTGGCTCAGACATCAAGCCGGATTGAAGCAACGTCCCAACAATGTTTATATGGTGGAACTTCCACCTCCAACTCCGGAGGAAATCGCAAAAATGCGTTGCGAAGAAAAGCGCGATGAGTTGGACGAGGAAGCTTCTCAATACTGTGGAATAGTATAGTTATGGATTTGGTTTGCATGACTGATGACGAACGTATTGAAATGATGCGTAAACGTCATGCCTTCTTCAGTAAAATGTTGGAGGGTTATAATGACTTGCACAAGTTCTTTGTGGATAACGATGAACGATTTGCAATCATGGGCATGGAACTGACCGAAAGCGACAGCCATCTGCAAATCTATATCCAGTTGGACTTTACAGAATACGAATACTACTATATCGACAAAGACCGTCACGGGAGACTTATTGTGAGAAATACTGTTTCTTGGGATGAGTATTGTGCATGTGCAGATATTGATATTTTTTCTAATGAAAAATCTTGAATTTATGTCGGTAGAGGATTTATTAAACACCAAGCTAAACCAGCCCAATTTTAAGCCTCTAACATATTACGAGACTAAAATTGCACAAGAACACCTTGTGCCAATAGTTTCAATCCTACTGAAACAAGCCGGTTGGGATGATGAGTTCTGCATCAAAATGGATGCAAATGGGAAATTATCATTATATCTGAGAGTGGCTTATGTTGCAGCATGTTCTATTGAGGGGTATTGGGATTCTATAAAAGAGAAAATACCGGAATTGATAGAGTACGCAAACATTATGCGAAAACTTCGTGAGTTCAAAGGCATAAATATTCAGTGGATTGACAGGTCTCTGAAAGATTTTCCTTGGACAAAGTGAAACTTTTCTAAACTTGTATCATAAAATGCGCCAAGTTTGCGTTAACTTTGCAGAGCATTAACAAATCCAACCAAGAAAGAAAAAGCCCATGACTCAATTACAGAAATACACTTGGCTGATAGAGACAATCCGCCGTGCCGGGAAAATCTCGCATAGGGATTTGTCCGACAAGTGGGAACGTTGCAAGGATCTCAGCGACTGCAAGCCACTCCATCGCGCCACTTTCAACCGCTGGCGAGATGCCATCTTCTCGCAGTTCGGCATCATTATCGACTGTCAGCGTGTCGGTGGATACCTATATTATATAGCCAATCCGGAAGACATTGATGAAGATGAACTCAAAAAGTGGATGCTCGACTCATTTGCCGTGGGTAATCTTATTGGTGAGAATCTCTCGTTGAAAGACCGGATTCTTGTAGACCAGATACCGTCGGGGCGCGATTATCTCACTACCATACTGGAGGCAATGAAAGAAAATCGAGTCATCAACATTGAGTACAAGGCTTTCAAATATTCGCGCTCGTTCAAAATTCCGGTTGAGCCTTATTGCGTGAAACTCCATGAGAACCGATGGTATATGCTCGGTCATAATCTGAGTAAAGACACAATCCGCCTATATGGACTCGACCGCATTGAGTCAATGGAGATTACCGAGCAGGAATACAAATTGCCCAAAGACTTCTCCGCTTCGGAATATTTTTCCAACTACTTCGGCATAGTTACCGACGACAGAGTAAAACCGGAGCGTGTGATTTTACGAGCCGACAAGAACCATACTCCCTATCTTAAATCTCTGCCCCTTCACCACAGTCAGCGCTTGATTGAGGACACAGGTGAGTATGCTGATTTTGAGTTGTATCTCTCGCCGACATACGACTTTGTAATGAAACTGCTTCAAACCGGAGCAATGATTGAGGTCATTGAACCAGTTTCGCTCCGCAAAGCTATGAAGGGTTGGATTTACGAAATGCACGAACTTTACAAAAACGACTGACAATGCAAGACTTTGTAGCAATAGACTTCGAGACAGCCAATGGCCGACGTTCCAGCGTCTGTGCCGTTGGCATCGTAATAGTGCGTGGCGGTGAGATAGTTGACAAATATTACAGCCTGATAAAGCCGTCTCCCAATTACTATACATACTGGACTACACAGGTGCATGGACTTACACGCGATGACACCGATGACCAACCACAGTTCCCGGAAGTATGGGCGCAGATAAAAGACCGCATTACCGGACTTCCATTGGTTGCTCACAACAAACCGTTTGATGAAAGCTGTCTTAAATCTGTGTTTGAAGAATACGGTATGGAATATCCCGGTTATGAGTTTTATTGCACCCTTGCCGCCTCCCGTCGCAAACTAAATTTGTCATGCCATCAACTCCATGTGGTAGCCGCAGCCTGTGGCTATGACCTCGAAAACCATCACCACGCCCTCGCCGATGCTGAGGCTTGTGCTGCCATCGCACTGAAAATACTATAAGGAAAGCTATGAGACCAATGAAACAAATGTCTAATACTGAGTTCAAAAAGGAAGCGAGAACTCATCAAATTGATTTCAGGAGTAACCCGGAAATTGGTATCCCTGCAAAATCAGAAGATTGTCCTATACCCGAGGCTAATTACCCTATCATAAATAATCCTCGCAGAGTAGATCCCATCAGAGTTCGAAGCTCCTTACTTTGGGATGATGCTAAGGATGAAAAAGGATTCCGTATTTTCTACAGTGGTTTCAGAAAAGAAATCACTCAACAAGTGTATGCTGATAGAAAGACTCGTGATTTTAAGATTACCCCGATGGTTACAAATCTTCTGCGTAGTGAGCACATACCCTATAACGTGTTCTTCCCAATGACATGGGATAGAGCCGGTTCGGCTGATTTATTCAATGATTTACTTGACACTGATAGAATCAAATCCATACAAAAGATTGACATTGAATATAATCCCGGCACCCTATATGATGGAACAGCTTTCGATGTTTACGTTGAGTACGAGACCCCCGAAGGTAAAATTGGTGGTATCGGAATTGAAGTCAAATATACTGAGAAAGAATACGCCTTAAAGAAATATGACAAGGATGGTAATTTGACAAAGGAATATGGTGAGACTCATGACGAAAGCGGAATTCATTTGGCAAATAATTACAAGAAGCCCAGTGTTGAATCCGGATGGTTTAAGGCCGATGCAATCTGTGACATTCCATTTGCAAAGGTAAAGCGTGACACTAAACACGTTGTGATGAATCATTATCGTCAAATCTGGAGAAATCATCTGCTTGGAGCGTCTATGATGTTGCCCAATGAGAAAAATATACACTTGGATGAATTCACAAGCTTGACAGTCTATCCTAAAGACAATGGGCATTTCTCCTCGCAGTTGTGGAATGATTATGAAGGTATGCTCACAGATATTGGCAAAGCTACATTTCGACATATTACATATGAAGAACTGTTCCCCAAAATGCGAATCTATCTGCGTGGAGTAAGAGACATCGACAATTGGGTTGACTATCTCAGCCGACGCTATCTAATATCCAAATAAAACTGTGCATATGAAACATGACGAGGAAATATTGAATCAACTGCATGAGCTTCATTCGCGAATTACTGAGATTGAAGCAGAATGCGAGTTTTGTGACGAGAATTCGGTTGAAATCATGAATGAACTTGATTCAATCAAAGAGAAAGCAGATGACCTCTCGTTCCAAATGGGTGAATATTACAAATGCCGAGGCATCATGAGTAAAATCATGAACGGTATTGCCAATGTACGCACTGAAATTACCGGATACGATGAGCGAGAGATGATGAAGATGATGCATCCTAATGAGGATATTGACTCGGAAGATTTTGAGGATGGCTTTGACCTTGAAGACTTTTACGAGGATTAGATACGACTGTTCAGTAGTTTCTCATGTAAAATGGTGAAATGAAACAGGGATTGAAAATTCGTCGTTGCTGTCACCAAAACTGATACACCAACAGTGTAATTTTGCCGTATAAACCATAATAAACAATAACGATATGGCAATATTCAAATTAACAACCAAGAAGTTGCTTGTAAGCAACGGCAAGCGTCTCGAAGCCGGGATGAATGTTGAAGTTCCGTATAACGGCTCTACTTTCCCGTGGGGCAATTCAACCGTAAAGGCTGAATTACAGCGTCAGATGAAGATGAAGTACAATGTGGATTTCCCCACCGGATTCATCAACGCCAACAACCTCACTGTCGAGAAACTCTAACTTACATCACTAATCCGGATGGCAGTCAATCATTACATTGACTGCTGTCCGTTTCTTTTACTCAAATGAATAACGAAGAAAAGATACTGAAAATAGAACCTTGGCCAATGTCTTTCAGAGTAATATGTGTAGGCAAGGAATTGTCCGGGGTCTATCGGTCAGTCATAAGTCTGGGATTGGAAGGAGTTTCCGTCCAAACCACCACTATGTTTCCTGAGCCAACGCCAACCGATGAAAACAAGATGGTCATTCTTTTGGCTAATGAAGACAGTAAACTTCTCCGGGACATCGCAAGGAGCTTCTATCAAGCCGGTGTGCTGACATTGATTGTATCAACACATTATTTGGATAATCTCAAAGAAGTATGTGACTCGATGACTGTGGCAAATATGGAATCAATGCCACTAATTGTAAAAACACTTATCGACCTTCTCATTAAACAAGGCTCCATTTGCTTTGATGTAAACGACTTGTCCGCGACGCTCCATAATACTCATAAGTTCAAAACGGTAAGTGTAATAAGTCGCAATAAAGAAAATCGTATTTTGGAGTGTGTAAAAAGTCTGGGAGGTATTCTTGAAGCTTATAAATTATCCGAGCCGGAGAACATCTCAATTATTTTGTATCACAACAAGGATATAAATCCACCTCTGGCAATGAATGAATTGCAACCCTTGTCAGAATTCATGGGTAATTTCCCTGAAGATGTTACAGTGAAATGGGGACTGAGCTTTGACAACGAAATGCCAACCGATGAAATCCGCTTGGATGCTATTGCAGCAGGCAAAAATCTAAACTATATTATTCCTACCGACTTCGCAGGAGGAGGTATGAAATATAAATACTAAAGCTATGACACAACAGTTTGCCAAAGCCCAGCTCAAACTGATGAAGTATGGTGCTTTCATTGGAATAATCGGGGGAATCGCATCATTCGTCGGCCCGAACCATCATGGACTCCTCAAAGCCTTGATTGGAGTTGTTATCGGGTGCGCTCTCCTTGGGCGCCGTTTGCCTTTAGCCTTGAAAGGAGCATTTGATGCCAGCCAAGAAATGATGGATTAAATGGAAGATTCTTTTAGAAATTGCATATAATCCTCTTCCTGTATCGCAATCTGCATCATGACCGTATTACTTTTGCCACTGACGTAATATCGTCTTTCGATTATGGCAAAGAAAACAAAATCTAAATCTTTATTCCCATCTTCGCAACGCGAACATATCCAACAACTCATTGAGTGGATGTCGCAGGAGGTTTATGAGAAGGAGCAAATAATCGCCGTGGCATTGTTATGTGCAATAGCCGGTGAGAATTTGTTTCTTCTTGGCCCTCCCGGAACAGCCAAGAGTATGGTGGCGAGTCGCCTGAAAATGGTATTCAAAGACGGCAAAGCATTTGATTATCTGATGTCGAGATTTTCTACCCCGGATGAAATATTCGGACCAATCTCTATATCGCGATTGAAGAATGAAGACCGATATGAACGTCTTACATCCGGTTATCTACCCGAAGCAGATGTCGTGTTTCTTGATGAGATTTGGAAGGCCGGCCCTTCTATTCAAAATACATTGTTGACAGTCATCAATGAACACATCTTCCACAATGGTGGTCAGACAATAAAGACTCCTATGAAGGTTCTCATTGCTGCCAGTAACGAGCTTCCTGCCAGAGATGAAGGATTGGAGGCTCTTTGGGACCGATTCCTCATGCGTATGGTGTCAAACTGTATTGAGAGCGACTCCGCATTTTTCAAAATGCTTAAATCCGAACAAACCCAGCTCAAACCTCTATCTGAACAACTATATATCACTGACGAACTCTACGACAAGTGGCAGAAGGAATCCCGTTCTGTCACGATGTCGGAGAGCGTAATCGCGGCAATCAAGTCATTGCGCAAACTGCTTGCGAATCATGAGAAAGAAGATGGGAATCAACTGCGCTATTATGTCTCCGACCGCAGGTGGCGTAAGGCTTACCGGTTGATGCAAACATCAGCGTACCTGAACGGAAGAAATGAAATTGACCTTACTGATTACCTTCTGTTGATTCATTGCTTTTGGAACGATGTGGAAACAATCCCCAATGTATTGGCTGTTTTCACATCAAGCATTTCAGAACCGACAGTGAGGCAGTTGAATAAGATAGATAAATCCATTCGGCAGATGATGACATCGCAAAATAGTCAACCTGCTCCTAAGCAACCTGCAATCAACATAAATACCAGCGAATTTGCCGAGTATGACTATTTCTATTATCTTGTGGAAAACTATCCGGATGGTGATACCTTTTTCTCAAAATGGGACTACGCTTCTCTGACAACTACTCCTCGTGACGGAGTGAGATACTACGACTCCAAACGAAAGAAAATAATAATCCATACATTGATTCCGGGCAGACCATTTGATGCGAAATCTCAGAACGCTTCAAATCTCACTAAGGTCAAGGTACAGAAATGCCAAAACGGAGCGATTATTGACGGAACGCCATACTCCTTTCGTAAAAGGAATCAGCCTACTGCTATCGGTGATGTAATCCAGTCTATGCCGATATTCCAACGCATTGCAGCTGTTCAGGATATATTCAGAGAATGTGTCGAGCAATGGGAGTCAATCGTTGAACGCAACTGGAGCAAATGCGATAATATTTTCCTGTCATCCGCTGACTTATCACTGATGAATAAGACTATCAAAGAAGTCGGGGAGTTGATAAAGACTATAGAGGTGAAGATTAACAACATAGTGATGATGATAAAATGATTGACTACACTGATGTTGATGCCAAGCTCGACGAATATAGCGAGGCTTTTGATTTCTATATGGAACGTGGCGAGATGCCACCGCAAACTTCAGAGGAGGATTGCCTTGTCGGTTATATGAAGGAGGTGATTGACAGCAATCCCCAAATTGACGGTTCAGATCCGACATGGGTGGAGGTGCTGAAAGAAGACCTTATATCCTTCTTTGCGGCGTTGCTGGAGCAATTTAGAGCCATGCAACTTGAAGCGATGAAGGAATTGGCTCTGATTGCAAGGTTTTCACAAGCCCCAATTGAGGAAAAACGATTGATGTGGCAGGAAGTGCAAGAAAAAATCAGCGCCAAATACTCAAAATACGAGGTTAACTTACCCGGATTTACATCTCAGTTTAAGGGCGATGACAAAAATCCGGTCTTTGCGGCATTGACAAGCGATTGGGAAAATGCTTGTAAGGAAAAGTTGGAGAGACAGCAACGCCGTATGCTTGAGCGTTCAAAGCAACAGTTTGAGATTATATGCAGGGATGCTGGAACAGCTGATTACGAGGACAAGAAACGTGTAGAAAAATATATCCATAAATACCCGCAACTCAAAGAGATTGTGGATATGATTGGCAGAGACACAGACCCGATAAAAGAAGAAAAAGACTCTGTAGTTTATAAGTTTATTCCTACCACGGTGTCGAAAAACAGTTCGGTTGAAGAGATTGACAGGGTTGAGTCGGGGGATAATCTTGAAAGAGTGTTGGCTGTTGAATTGTCAATGCCCGAAGATTTGTTTTACAAGCGGTTTGCCACAAAGGAACTCCAGCAGTTCAGCAGTCCCGGTAAGGATAAGCCAAAGAAGGTTGAGGAGCACAGCAATGACCCACGACTTACGAAAGGTCCGATTATAGTCAGTATCGATACCAGTGGGTCCATGTCTGGCCGTCCGGAGAGAATCGCATTCTCATTACTAAAACAGTTATTGAGGATGGCGAATAAACAGAAGCGTCCTTGTTTCCTTATCACTTTTTCAGTCAGATCAAAATCAATTGATTTGTCAAAACCTCGCAACTGGGGGCGGTTGGACAATTTTCTTACTAATACTTTCAGCGGAGGAACTGACGGGGAACAGATGCTTTCGGAGGCAATCAATGTTTTACAAAAAGGTACGTTTGAGATGGCAGACGTGTTGATAATCTCCGACTTGGAATTTCCGAAACCAATTCCGGCAACAATAGAGAAAATCAATAAGGAGAAAACACTGGGCACTCGTTTTTATGCATTACAGGTAGGTGGATGGAAAGACCATGAGTATAAAGAAGTTTTGGATAAGATATGGCACGTATGAAAGAACCTACATTCAAAATCAATCCTAAATTCAGGTTGACGACACAGTATCTGTCAGTCAACTGGCACTTGGTTGATAAGGAAACGCTGCAGTGCGAAGCTTGTATCAATATGCCGGGTCGCCATGTATTGAATGGCAAGAATGGAGTGGAGATACTCGTTCAGTATCACGACGGGATAATGGATATGATATATCACTCATCAACTGACTTTGAATCCAAGAAAATCCAGAAATGGCTTCGAGAACTTTTCAGAGACACAATTCTTTTGATTGCAAAAGATGTACTGCCTAAGCGTGTAAAGTATTGGGAAAATCTGAAAGGACTGCATGGGAGCGGGGTGACTGTCAAACGTTTGCGTAAAAGCATTCTTGGTCAATGTTCGTTTCAAAATCATATCACTCTCCAGCCTTTTCTCGTTATATTTAAGCAAGAATGGATGGATGGGGTTATTCTGCATGAGATGGCTCACTATAAATACAAACACCATCGGAAATCATTTTGGAACTATCTCTCAACTCTATTGGGGAAAGATTCCCAAATGGCCAAGGTAAAAGATGACATAGCCCTATCTCCCTACTACGAATATTACCTCTATCTCACCAAAAACAAGTAACTTTGCTCTATGGCAACACAATACATAGCAGACCGCGACCATTATGAGGTTGTAATTGAGAAAATCCGTAGTGCCAAATCCATGCTTTGGATTGGAACTGCGGATATTAAAGACCTGCATATAGCCAAAGGGAAGGAATCCGAGCCTTTCCTTGGGTTGTTGTCACGTTTGCTGAGAGCCGGAGTAGAGATTCGCCTCATACACGCAAAAGAACCTGGTCCGGCATTCCGAGAAGACTTCGACCGTTATCCAAACTTGAAAACGGCTCTTGAGCGGATGCTTTGTCCCCGCGTCCATTTCAAGATTATAGTCATAGACGGCCAATGAGCTTACATTGGGTCAGCCAACCTGACCGGAGCCGGAATGGGCATGAAGAGTCCGACAGATACTGTTTCTTTGAGTGTGTCTGATGCGGGACACTAAAAAAGGGACCCGTCC
>OGNF01003193.1_pt1 | contig 11274 bp, 9 predicted proteins | sample 1573321 | NCBI WGS metagenome assembly OGNF01 (sample SAMEA2581911, study PRJEB24529) | metagenome | biome: Human gut stool | place: China | collected 2011
GGACTAGGAGACAAACCTAACGAGACAGGGGAGAGAGATAGAGAGAGAAAGAGAGAGGAAGAAGTTAGGTCTGTGAGAAAGATGGAGACATGTAATATACGTGAGATGCGTGTGCATCCGGATTCTGTATACGTGGAAGGAGAAGAGACAACATGTTTGATGAGAGAGCTGGAAAAACATGGACGAGAGGGGAAGGATCTCGTGGGTTGAGGGATTGACAATTTTGTGCGGGGGAGAGAGGGATTGGTAATTTTGTGCAAGAGAGAGAGAGAGAGGGTGGGGGGAGGAGTCAGTCAGCCGTCGTCACATCACCCTGCTTCCAAATGACCCCGCATTCTCTAGCGCGGTGTGGTCGCCGTCTTCGATCTGCTCGATGCCCTCTTTGAAGATTGAGGTGTTGTGCATGTTGGGGTGCAAAGAAGCACAAGCGAGAGTGGTCGCCGTATAACCTTGGATGGGGATGAATTGTGTGCTCGGGGGAGGGGGTGCGTGTGTGCTGTGTGTGTGTGTGTCAGATATTGAGAGAAAACAAACCTAAGGAGAGAAATGGGTATTCACGAAGAGATTGTGCGGGCCTTGAGGTGGGCAGGGGCCGGGTGAGGGTGTCAAAATGTGCGCGTTGATGCATGTGTTGCATGCGACCGTGCGAGGGACGGACGAATCGAGAGAGATGGTTGTTGTGTTACGGATGCTTCGCTCTCTCTCTCTCTCTCTCTCTCTCACACACACACACACACACACACAAGTAAACTAGAAGACCGTTCTCTCATGTATACACAACGTATCGGCATCTGTCTATGTCTCACTCATGCATGATCATTTGCACATTCACACCTCTCTATGTCTGTATCACACGCACACCGTCTCCACATTGCCCTTCCGCCACAACACACATATGGACACATACACACGTTCTCTCTCAGTCACACACACAAAATCAGTATTAAAAAAACTAGGGCGCACCTAAAACGTCCAAATCCAAATAAACACAAACTAGAGCTAAATTCAAATATATGGAAATATTGTAGCATGAAGAACTTTTCCAGGAAAAAAAGTTGAGTAATATTCGGGGATTGTTTTCACACACACAAAAAGGTTCGGTGGATGTCCTTCGAGCGCGACACGGTGACGCACCGTTCGATCGACCGCGCGGCCGCGGTTCACGCGCTTGCACAGGATTCCGTATCGTGGCTGTGGTAACTAATATAAGCGCTGCCTCAGTCTAATGTTTACGTGTACTAGTACGGTTTTCTTTTAAGTTTGACCAACCCTATATAAAACTAAACTAAGCTCCCATACGCGCACTCATCAATATGCCGCCGCCGCCGTTGCGCATGCCGGCGCCCGCCTGCTCCGGCCAACAATTTCTCGCCCATCACCGCCGTGTCGCCGCCATCCCTGTGCCATGAAGCCGAAGGCTCGCCCGCTCACGTCGTCTGCAGTCCCTCCTCGCGATGCCGCCGCGCTGCCAAGCACGCGAGCAGCTGGTGGAGCCGCGTCTATGCACGCAGCGTACGAAGAGGAGGACGAGCGCGTGCTCCAGCACGCCGGCGAGGAGGAACTAGCGTGTCATTGTCGTCTCCGCCCGCGCGGAGGAGGCGCGCATGGTGGCTGTCGCGGCGGAAGCCGGTCGCGCGCGCGTCGAGCCCGCAAACCGGGTGCGGACGCGGAATCTACCTTCGAGACCTTGAATGCCACGTGGATCCTGCAATCTGAAGGAGCAATTTGGGTCAGTCGACTCATGTGAGCCGTTTGATGCAACATGGATGGCTAGAAGGGCTTCTTCCACCTCTTCTGCCGTCTTCTTCCTTCGCTCCGTCGAACTTCTTTCACAAATCGACTGACCCAAATTATACTACTAGTACGAACGTATTAAGTACAGTAGGAACACGAAGATACGAGCAGTAGTACCAACTGCAAGAAGAACAGTAGTAAGACATAGTACTAGTACTACTGTACGTACTAAAGAGTTCAAATAACGAGAAAGAACATAAACATAGTTCTGCTGGGGCCTCAGCACAACACACCCTTGAAAATAAACTAAGCAACTAGTCCGCTTGACACTGCAGTAGAACCAGCATGAGCGACGGCACTGCCACCTACTCGGAGTCCGAGTCCACGTCCTCGACTTCGTCCTCGTCCCTCTTCCTCTTCCTCTTCGCCGACGCTTCTTTGCTTGAACCGGACACTGGGCTCTGCTTCTTCATCCAACCCTTGTAGATATTTAAACAAAGGTAGGCATCCATTGCTGCGTACAGGATGTGATCTTCATCTAATGTCTTCGACTCCCATGCATGATGAAACTCGTGATGAGGTTTCTTCAGTTTAGCGTACGAAGGATCAATCATGGCTGCTGCCAGGGTCAGCATTGAAGGTTGAGAGGAGGACACCAGGCTTGCCTTCTGGAGATCGAAGGGCTGGCCTACAACGAGACCTATCCGACGCAGGACATCCCTGTCGTTCTTAAAGCCTACAGTAACGAATTTCACTCTTTTGTCCTTGAGGAAGTTCTTAAAATCCTGGCACTCAACGTCGGCATGGCATATGTGGTAGACCAAGCAAACGTTATGTACGCAAACCTGGATCACGGCGGGCTTCTTCCTCTCTTCGTCCTTTAGATCCTTCTCTCGTCCCAGGACTGTGGTGTACTCAACATCTAGCCCAGCGACCCACTCATCCGTTGAACTGTTGAACATGCGTAGGAAGCGAGCAAGCCATGCTTTCACCGTCTCGGATCCACGTGTGTAGATGACGATGAACTGATCGCCGGTGATGGCTCTAACCTGGTACTCAGCGGCGACCATGGAGATTTGGGAGGCCATGGATTTTGGAGGAGGGTTAGGAGAAGTTGAACTGTTGTACCCCGCAAAAACTGGGAGCGAACTAATGTGAAAGGACGGGACGACTGGGAGCGAACTGTTGTAAGGTAGAAGACGGGGACGAGTAGGGCGTGCGAACGGCGTGGGGTTGCTGGCTTGCCCGGTGGATAAACGGCTGCAAGCCCCCAAAGAGTTCTCGAGAACTATGCGGGACCCACTAGATGTCATGTCTACTAGACCCATATCGTAGGCCTGACGGTATAGCTTCTGCCTGTTCGCACGCCATGCCGGCGCGTGGATGTAACTTCACTTAATTCCGTCAACCGTCGCGCCTCCCACGACCTTCGCCTCCCTCGCGCGGTCGCGCCCTTTGAGACTTCGACCGGCTATAAATGAGCAATTTTTTTGCCTACTCCGCATGCATGATACTCCCTCTGGTCCTTTTTACTCCCGTCAACCGTTTGCAAAGTGTTTGACCAAATTTATACTTTTTTTTGAACACCACCTTATATTAATTAACCAGCCACACCAGTACACTCATTCGATACAATATTCACCACACAGGGCGGTACGTTATTTACAAGAATACCATCTAATCTATTGTCAAAGCTATACTTAGCGATTAAGTGTGCCACCTTATTGGCCGAACGGCTAATCTTTGACAATTGAAGATTGTTGATCAACTTCGAGATGCTCAACGCTTTCATCTTCAGGTCACGCATAGCAGACCTGTCATAGTCCCCCGATGCAAGAGACGCTACCACAAAAGCGCAATCAGTCTCTAAAATTACAGGATTATGAAGAGAAATACCTATGTAGAGACCGGCAATGCAAGCCCTAAGCTCCGCTTCCTCCACGCTTTGACAGGCATCAATGAAATCCCACGACCAAATTTATACTAAAAATATCAATATCTACAATACTGATTATAATGAGTATAAGAACTACGTTTTATAATGAGTGTAAAAATATTGATTTGACATTGTGAATGTTGACACATTTTTCTATAAGTCTGGTGAAAGTAGAGGTACATTGACTTCAGACAAAACTTAAATGCACAATGCAGACTAGTTCCTCCGTCCAGGTGCGTGCCATGTCCTATCTTGTCATCACAACAAGGTTAGCTATTAGAGTACTACTACCTCCCTTCTAGTTTAAAGGGCTCGATTCAAAAATTTCACCTACTCTTAGCAAGATAGTAGAGGCGGTGGAATAGTTTTTGAAGTCTGCAAAAGTACTCAACTAATGTTGTCGTTCTTCACAAAAAATGTGTTTACCAATGCATGCATGAACACTAGTTACTCTAACCCCCCTCTCTTCTTTAATTCTTTGCCACATCAGCATGTTTGCTATTCCCGTGTGCATGATACCAGCTAAGATACCACCATTATGGCCAGCCTTAATCATCGCATGCAATAATTTAGTGCACCTTGAAATATGAACATGTGTGGGGCGTGTATGTTTTTAATGACTTGAGACTATACCTAGCCCGGCATGCAAGATGACTTATTATGCACCGTTCCCCATACCTGCAGGAAGCCCGTTCGTCTCCAAATCTTTTCCTCTCCATGTGTGGAAACAATATGCCTGCCAAACTCTCCTTCTCCCTCCGGCGGTCCCACCACTCCACCCCGTGTGAAAAAATCTGCATGCATGACTCTCCTCCCCCCACGCTCGTCCAATCCGTTGTGACCAGCAATATTTCCACCCCTTCCCTCCCCCGTAATTTACTCCAACAAATATGCCCACGTAGCTGTTACTTAACTGCAGGTGCATTGGGTCACTGACATATGGGCCCAACAGGGGTCTGGCCCACATGTCAGTGATGCAACTGGACCTGCAGTTAAGTCAGTGCAGCTCAGTCCATATCTTACGTAGGTGTGCCATTGCTCGCTATAAATACTGCGCCTCCCACGACATCGCTATCTCCTCCCCCTCACGTTCACGTTCATCGCTATCTCCTCCCCCTCCCTCTCACGTCGACCACCATGGCATCGCCCCTCCCAAGCCCTAGGAGCCCCTCGCTGCACCGCGCGGACGGTCACGCGTCGCCGTTCCGTTCCTCGCCGCCACTAGTCGAGGAGGACGCGTCGGTGTTCCGCTCCTCGCCGCTACGCGACGCGTCGCCGTTCCGTTCCTCGCCGCCACTAGTCGAGGAGGACGCGTCGGCGTTCCGCTCCTCGCCGCGACGCGTCGAGGTGGACGCGTCGGCGTTCCCAATCTCGCCAGCACGCGCGTCGGAGGACGCGTCGGCTCCCCGCTACGAGGAGAACGCCGCGCTGCCCGCCGAGCCCCCCAGCCTTGAGGAGCTTTGGAAAGAAATGGATGTCGCCTTGTGGGAGGCTTTGCCTCCAGCAGAGCGCGCCAAAATAGAGGCGGAGAAGAAGGCCGAGGAAGAGAAGCGCACCGCGGAACAAGCTGCCTGGGAGGCCTATGTCGCGTCCGAGAGAGTCAGGCAATTGGCTCTTTGGCAGAAGGCTCGTGCGAGGGCCGTGAGGGTGGCGGAGGACGCCCGTGCCGACGCCCTGAGTGCAGTCGGGCCCAAGCGCCTCATCTACGCTTGGCGGTACGTGGACCGGGTGCACGCTTCCAGCGAGGAGGAGTACCTGTTGGCGCCGGATCACCACACCGGTGAGATCGCGCTCGCCCGCCGGCAAGCCGCCAATCAGCACCTCGCGAGTTGCGAGGCTGAGGAAGAGGCGTTGTGTCGGCGCGCTGGGAAACGGCCGCGCACCAGGGCACTCGTGGCGCGCCGCAAGCGCTCCTGCGAGCGCCGTGGCTTTTAGGAGGAGTATAATTTTTGTTTCGTAAGGCGATCTCATTAGTTTTGGGACGCAAATGATAAATCCCGAACGTTCAGGAATTTTTAGCGTCCTTAATTAAGTATGTAAAAGGGAAAGTTTGGAAACCTTGTGTATTCGTACGCATTTTGCAAGTACGTGCATATAGCACAAACTTTACTATATACTATCGCACTACACGTCTCTCTCGATATATGCTTGCAGACTGTGCTACTCCCTCCGTCCAGGTCAATAAGTCATCTTTGGTTGTGCACCGTGACCAAGAAGGAGGGAAGACTTATACACCTAGACGGAGGGAGTACTACTATTACTTATGTACGTGCAAATGCACGTTTTAACATTACGATGCGGTTTTTGTAAAAGTAGAAAAACAGCACTAGTCAAGCTTGTGAAACGATTCAATGCAAAACAAATGCAAAAATGCTCATTTGATTGTTTACTTTTAGCTTCCTTCTCTGTGGTTATTTCTCTGTCGTACTTTGTACGGAGTATCTCACTGGTTGGAAAGGCATGCAAATTCCCAAACCGCTTCCTACACCCTGTATCGAATTTTTTGCCTAACAAGTTGTGCCGTGCAATTGGAATTCCAACTTGAGTACTACTACTAGTAGGAGTACCAGGGGCCAGTTCTTTTAGGCTTCTAGATTAGTAATCCCATAACTACTACCTCCGTCCTGGTTTATTGGTCCCCATTGTAATCTGTGTCAAATTTTGATCATAAATTTAACTAATGAAATGTTAGTGCATGTCACATGCACTACTCCATCCGTCTAGGTGAGTAAGTCATCTTAGGCTGTGCACCGTGACCAAGGAGGAGGGGAAAACGAGAGACATTAATGTTTATTTGCTAATTAAATAGTATTGCATGCAATGAACTAACCACTGCATGTCATGTTTGATAGTCTCAGGTCATTAAAAGCATGCACACCCTCATCTCTTATTGGTTCATATGTCAAGAAACAAGAAACATGACTGTCATCTTAGGCTGTGCACCGTGACCAAGGAGGAGAAAACGAGAAACGTTAATGTTTATTTGCTAATTAATAGTATTGCATGCAATGAACTAACCACTGCATGTCGTGTTTGATATCTCAAGTCATTAAAAGCATGCACACTCTTTATCTCTTATTGGTTGATATGTCAAGAAACAAGAAACGAGGTAGAAGTTAATGCACCGCGCCTAAGTGTTTTGGGATTATTTGGTTTTCGTAAGATGACTTACACACCTAGATGCATCGCGCCTAAGTGTTTTGAGTAACATTTTATCAGTTAAATCTTTGGTCAAAATTTAGCACAAATTACAATGGTGAGGAATAAACCAGGACGGAGGTACTACTAGTAGTAGTTTAGAAGCCCAAATAAATGAGTGAGGCGCCTTAATGTTACTCTCCACTGTGACTAGTCTTATGGGAAAAGCTGGGGAAGCCGCCAAAAGAACTGGCCCTAGGAGTAGTAGCTAGGGATCGAGTGTGCGAGATGAACCGGAGAAAGTAAATGCAGAGAGATGAAATGCAAAAAAGACGGAGGGATGTGATGGTTGCTTGTCCGTTTATTTTACCAGGCCACTTATTACTGGGAGTGGTTGGGTTTTGTGATATGACGGCTTTACTGCCGCGCCACGAGCGGGGTGAGAGGTGAGACTCCCGTGCAGCGCCGCCCTCTACACTTGTACTACATCGGTCGTGGTTTATTAGTCCCCCATTGAATTTGACTGAAGATTTAACTGACAAAATGTTAGTGCATGTCAACAAAAACTATATCGTTGGATTCGTATTTGAACATAGTTTTCAATGATATAATTTTAGGTGACATGCATCATCATTTATCGTACTATATATAATGTTAGTTCAATTTTTGGTCGTACTAATCTATAGTAGTAAGGTGCCCGTGCATTGCACCGAAGAGTGAAATGCATTGATCGGGGAGTTGTTTATTTTGACAAAGGATGTGGGGGTCATCTCATGTGTAACGGGTATCGATAGGTTTCTTCGGATATTATTTCATCTCTAGAGCTCACAAACATCCGGGTGAAATAGATAAAAAGGTATCTTTTGCAAACAAAAGCGTTCAACTGTTCAACCTGCATCCAAAACTTGTGAAGAAATAACACTTATTGTGCTTTGCAAGAAATGATCTTTAAGAATTAGTTTTTGAGTATCGATTGTTATACATGTTGGCTACAGATGACATGGCACTTTCTTATAGTCAACAGTTGGCTATACTATTTAAGTATTAACCATGCCCTTATACACCTAGACGGAGGGATTAAATCAGGATGACTTGCAAGGGGGCAGAGGAGATGTAAGAAATGGTTCATCGTAAGTCTTTCACCAGTACTGTAGTAAAAATTCATACATGGAAGATTCTAGACTAAACCATAAACGGATACACTTTTATTCATGCGCGATACTCCAATAGAGCAAGATCATGCATGGAAGTCTCCACATGCTTAGACAGCGGATTACATTGAGCGAAGACTAATGATCAACATTTAACTTGGTAATGCATATGTCCAGGTGAACCTCCTTGGAGTCCCCGTGCACATTGTTGGGGGTCAAATAATACCATGCGTCTTCCATGTCCACATCGGCGGGAAGGTCCCAGCTCGGCAGAGTCCAAGTCAGCTTGACGTAGCCAGTGTCGCCGCCCACGTACCTCCGAGGGGTAGTAATAGTGAGCACGCACCCGTACATCGGCCTCGTGTCAGTGTCAGCGTCAGCGGCGTCGCCCCTGACGCACACTACAGAGATGTGGCGGCGGCCTGCGCGGGCCTCGCCGGTGCCCACGATCAAGAGGAAGACGCTGCCGTCCTCCTCCGAGACTAGCAGGCGGCGGTGATCCTCCAGCGACTCCGGCATGGTGAACGGGTAGCACGTCTCGTACTTGATGTTCTCCGCCAAGGGCCAGCAGTGACCGCTGCACGCATCCGTGAGGTGATGCACCATGTCCGCCGGCGAGCCCCAAAACGGCATCGGGCACTCATAGCAGTAGACGAAGGGCTCCTTGGAGGCATCGACCAGGCCGTCCATGAAACGGGAGTGGCTGTAGGGGACGTTGCGCCAGTTGAATATATGAGCAAGTTACTACGAGATTTAATCCGAATAAGCACAAAATAAATCATGACGGCTATAACAGAGATGAAACTAATCATGTGGACTAGCATAGTAGTAGGATACAGAGTAGAAACATGAATTCTACCACGATTTCGAACAGGAAGGACAGAAACACATACGGTGCAACGGGAGCAGCACCGTTGGCGTTGAGGTTGTCGCCCATGTCCAAACACCACGTAGACACGGTCTTTGAGCATGGTTCGTAGTCGTTCCACGCTCGGGCATTGAAGTTTGTAACTATTTTAGATTAGAATATACTACTCCTCCGGTGCTAGTAGTAGAGCAGAGTCCTACTCTACTACTCTACTCAAGCAAGTTAGGGCATAGCACTGTAGGGAGTACCAGTACTGTGATCACTCAAGCAAGTTGTCTGGCATCGACATGACCCTACGCTGCTGGTATGTGTCTCGTAAGTCAAGCGGCGTGCTGTAGTCATCATCACCTGTCCACTTCCCGCAGCACATATTCGCTTCTCCATCTTTGTCCGCACATAATCTCGTCCAATCTTCCATCCCCGCTAAGGCGCCTCCCCCCCTCGTCCGAAACCCAAGCACTAACAATGGCAGAACCGAGCAGCGTCCGCCGAAAGAGTGGCTGGAATTCGCTCCCCACAGAGGTAATCAAGCTCATTGTTTCGCGTGTGGACAATCTCAGTACCATGCCGCTCGCCGCGTGCTCGTCGGGGCTGTACCGTTTACTCAAAGCCCTCAGGCCAGAGCTTTTTAAGCCAGCTCCTTGCTTGCTGATGCCGCCTGATCTTCAGAAATGGCGTGTCACGCAGCATAACGATCGTAGGGTGGTGAGCATCAACCCCCTTGACTGCGATCCGATCCCTGATGACCTCAACTACATTAACGGTATGTACTGGGTCGGCATGAACACGTCTTGGATGGTGCTCGTCGACGGTCGCGGCAGCTGGATGCTCGTGGAGGTCTACACCCGGCGATTGATCCCCCTTCCTTCGATTAACACTGCACTGCTTTGGCACCGCGGCCCAGAATACTCGGAATCTTACAGTAGCCAACATGATACCAAGTTTGATTTGCTCAAGGTTGTAATCTGCCAAGTGCCCACAAGATCTGCGAATTATAAAGACTTCAGGCTAATTGCGTTCTTCAACCGCGGTCTCGCCTATCTGACAGGTCACTGCGGTAAGTGGATAAATCTGCACGTCCATCGCAGGATCATACATCCTCCATGGTTCTCTGATGCCATTGAACACAAGGGCTTCATTTACGCTGTCGACTCCTTCTATGGCTGGACGTATTGCTGGCCTACTCCAGTCATCGCTACAAACGGCTGTTACAGCAGTATGTTACTTTCCTATGATATCATGATGGCTTGCTTATATTACTGTCAACATTTACTGAAAAAATATTCATGCTCATAACATGTTGTTCTTAAGATTGACTACATCAAGAGCCCTTTTTTATTTGACTCCAACTTGATATGATGTTGTAGGCCGCCTGGTGTCCCTACCCTTCCTAATCCCAGAACCTTTCAAAGAAAAGCGGCATGGCAGTTGCAGGTGGTTCCTGGCTCGATCAGACGACGGCGAAAGATTGATGATCGTTCGCACGTACCGGACGTGTTGTTTCGCGGAATACAATCACAGTCACTGCAAGGTCTTTGAGCAGGATCCCAGCTTCTCTGGGCCTTCAGGAATTTTTGACTGGAGGCTGGTAAGTAGCCTTGGTACACGCTCTCTGTTTGTCGGACTGAATTATCCGATTAACCAGGAGATAACCGACGGCAAGGATCATGATGGCAGCGCGGTTTCGTTCATCAGGCAAAACTGTGTGTACACAGCGTACCATGCGTCTCTGCATGCACCATACCCTGATATGTGCCGCCACGCTCTGCAGCCCAAAGTAGGAGAGAGGGTCGCAAGTATCAGACTTCGACCTGCTGGCTGGAGTTTCCCCCGTCAGGCACCCATCTGGTTCAAGCCGTCAGCCAATCTCCACAGCTTAATAAATAGTAACGTCTAACTGAGCCAGTTAGTTAGATGCGTACACTTGGTGTAGTAGGATCTTTATTTAGTTTGATGCATACACTTGTTCTTTTTTGGTAGCCCTTTTGTAATGATGGCTGATGTTTGGTTTGGAAGAGAGAGCTGCGTCTTCACTCTTCTGGCCTGCTTACTGCTTCTGTTGCACCCCCAGCCCTGGTTGCTGCTGCTGCTGTTTTCAATGTACAATCAGTAGTATATTTCGTCTGTTGGTTGAATAAATGTGTTGTTAGAACGACAAACACAATGTTTTGGAAGTCGTTGCACGGTTCGATCCTTTAGTGCCCCGTACCGTACGTAGCGCATACTATTTTTCGTACGGAACACATTTTCCACTTGTTGATAACATGCAGCCCACTGATGAAGGCCCAATAGAGAAGCCCATAATTAACTGGAAGGGAGGCTCTCACATGAATCCGGCCCAGGTACATGCTCATGGTCCCCTAAACATAAATAAGTAAATAAATAAATAAAGCTAAATGCTCATGCACCAGTTCTTTGGGAAAATAGGTAGCCCAGTATTTCTTTTT
>OGNF01003197.1_pt1 | contig 11264 bp, 9 predicted proteins | sample 1573321 | NCBI WGS metagenome assembly OGNF01 (sample SAMEA2581911, study PRJEB24529) | metagenome | biome: Human gut stool | place: China | collected 2011
AGCGCGTGGTGCTGGTGGACCACAACGAGCGGGCCCAGGCCGTTCCCGGCCTGGATCAGGCGGAGATTCTGGAGATCATCGACCACCACCGGCTGGCGGACATCCAGACCAAGAATCCCATCACTGTCCGGAACGAGCCCGTGGGCAGCACCACCACCATCGTGGCGGGGATGTATCAGGACAAGGGCCTGATGCCCACCGCCAAGATGGCGGGATTGATGGCCGCGGCCATCGTCTCCGATACGGTCATGTTCAAGTCTCCCACCTGCACCCAGCGGGATATTGACATTGCCAACCGGATGTCCCGTATCGCCAATGTCTCTCTGGAAGAACTGGGACAGACCATTTTCTCTGCCGCCACCGGTGAGGATAAGAGCGCTGAGGCCATCATCCGCACCGACTACAAGGAATTTCACATCGGCGGCCACAATCTGGCAGTGAGTCAGATTACTTGCCTGGATTCTGACCGTCTTATGGCCCGGAAAGAGGAATTCCTCGCCACGATGGAGACCATCCGTAAGAAGAACGGTCTGGACATTGTGCTGCTGATGATCACGAACGTATTGGTGGAAGGCTCCTATCTGCTGTATTCCGGAGATACGGAGACCATCCGGCAGGCATTCAATATCACCGGCGAGGAAAAGAACTGCGTGTTCCTGTCCAAGATCATGAGCAGGAAAAAGCAAATTATCCCGTCCCTCTCCGCCCTGTGGGGCTGAGAAACGCCGAATACAGACAAAACACCTCCGCGTGGATTTTCCACGCGGAGGTGTTTTTGCGCGCTAAACTGCCGAAATAGCGAGAAATAGCAAAAAGGCCCCCGGCGTGTCTTGTAAGACACGCCGGAGGCAAGGTTTTGCTTATCAGACTTACTTCATCAGTCCGCACACCAGATCCGTGTAGCCGGAGGGATCGTCCAGCGGCAGTCCTGCGATCAGCAGCGCCTGATCGTACAGCAGCTTGGCGTAGATCTTGGCCTTTTCCGGGTCGGCGGTCACGGCGTTCTCCAGAGCGGTGAAGGCCGGGTGCTCCGTGTTCAGCTCCAGAATCCGCTGGGCCTTGATGCTGCTGTCAGGCTGCATGAGCTGGAAATACTTCTCCATCTCAAAGCTCAGGCCCTCGCCGGCGGTGAGACATACAGGGTGCGATTTCAGCCGTGTGGAGGGTTTCACCTCTGCCACCGCGTCACCAAGCGTCTCCTTCACGAAGGCAAACACATCCTTATGGGTGTCGGCCTCCTCCTTAGCCTTTTCCTGAGCGGACTCGTCGGATGCACCGTCCATGGCGGAGCGGAACTCCTTGTCCTTGTAGCTCCGCAGGGTCTGGGCCACGAACTCGTCCACTTCCTCTGTGAAGTAGAGGATTTCCGTGCCCTGATCCTTCAAGGCCTCCAGCTGAGGCAGCTTGTCAATCTTGTCCACGGTGTCACCGGCGGCATAATAGATGACCTTCTGATCCTCCTTCATCCGGGAGACGTACTCATCCAGCGTCACCAGCTTCTTCTCCGTGGAGGACCAGAACAGCAGCAGATCCTGCAGCAGGTCCTTGTGGATGCCGTACTCGCTGACCACGCCGTATTTCAACTGGCGGCCGAAGTTCTTCCAGAAGGTTTCATAAGCCTCACGCTCGTCCTTGAGCATCTTGGCCAGTTCGCTCTTGATCTTCTTTTCCAGATTTCCGGCGATGACCTTCAGCTGGCGGTCATGCTGCAAAAGCTCCCGGGAGATGTTCAGGCTCAGATCCGGGGAATCCACCACGCCCCGGACAAACCGGAAGTGCTCCGGCAGCAGATCCGGGCACTTGTCCATAATGAGAACGCCGCTGGAATAGAGCTGCAGACCCTTTTCGTATTCCTTGGTGTAGAAGTCGAAGGGAGTGGCGCCGGGGATGAACAGCAAGGCCTTGTAGGTCACGGCACCCTCGGCGGACACGGTGATGACCCGCTGGGGGTCCGCGAAATCGTGGAACTTCTCCCGATAGAACTCGTTATATTCCTCCGGCTTCACATCGGCCTTTTTCCGCTGCCAGATGGGGACCATGGAGTTCAGGGTCTCCATCTCCACATAGGGTACCTCGTCCGGCTTGTCGGACATGCAGGAGGCCACCTTTTTCGTTTTCGTGACCGCCATGCGGATGGGGAAGCGGATGTAGTCGGAATACTTTTTGATCAGCTCCCGGAGCTTCCATTCTTCCAAAAACTCGCTGTAATGTTCGTCCTCTGTATCATCCTTCAGGTGCATGATGACCTCAGTGCCCGCATCGGACTTATCACATTCCGTGACGGTGTAGCCGTCGGCCCCTGAGGACTGCCACTGATAGGCGGTGTCACTGCCGAATTTCCGGGTGCGGACCGTCACCTGATCGCAGACCATGAAGGCGGAGTAGAAGCCCACGCCGAACTGACCGATCACGTCAGTGTCCTTGGTGTCATCTCCCACCTCCTGCTTGAACTTGTAGGAACCGGAGGAGGCGATGACGCCCAGATTGTTCTCCAGATCCTCCTTGTCCATACCGATGCCGTTATCCGTAACGGTGATGGTCCGGGCGTCCTTGTTGACAGACAGGTCGATCTTGAAGTCCTTCCGGGTCAGCTTCACGCTGTCATCCGTCAGAGCCTGATAGCACAGCTTGTCGCAGGCGTCGCTGGCGTTGGAGATGATCTCCCGCAGGAAGATCTCCTTGTGGGTGTAGATGGAGTTGATCATCAGGTCCAGCAGCCGTTTGGACTCCGCTTTGAATTGTTTCTTTGCCATAAACCAAACACTTCCTTTGTGTATTTTCATATCGTATGTCATTTTAACACGGAATGACTTGGAAAGAAATTACTTTTTTGTAAACTCCGCTGCTAAACCGTTGCCTTTCTCTGACCTATCCGCTAAAATATGTAAGGTAAAACAGTTACGGTTCCGCGGGAGCCGACGGAAAGAGGCAGCAGGCGTATGTTCTATAAATTCAGATGCGCGGTGGCGCGGTTCATGTACGGCCGGAACGGCATGGATCAGATGAATCAGGCGCTCCTTCGGGGCTACCTGGTGATTCTGGTGGCCCAGTTGATTTTCAGCCTTCTGCGGCTATGGATCCCCGCCCGGATCTGCGAATCCCTCCTTTGGGTGCTGATGGTGTTTATTCTGTTCCGGATGTTCTCCAAAAACCTGACCAAGCGCCGGGCGGAGAACCAGAAGTTTATGGGCTGGATCTGGAAGGCCCGGAACAACGCCGCCGGGGCCAAGGCCCGCCGGGCGGATAAGGAGCACAAGTACTTCACCTGCAGATGCGGCGCCATCTGCCGGGTGCCGGTTGGGAAGGGGAAGATCGTTATCACCTGTCCCAAATGCGGAGCGAAGATCGAAGCGAAAAGCTGATACAAAAGAGCGGTTCCGGAAGTTCCGGAACCGCTTTTTCCATATATTCGCGGTGGGTCTAACCCACGTCCGCGTATTTCAGCTTGTAATAGCTCCAGCAGCGCCACTTGCGGACGGCGTCTTTTAATTCCATGGACGCTTCATCCGTCTGCTCGTTCAAAATTCGCTGCGGCAGTACGGAGCCGTCCGCCAGGATATAGGTTTTCTTCTGCACCACCGGCGCGATCCGCCGGAGGGAGGAGAGAAAGTCGAACCACGGACTTTCCCCGGCGCGGCCGGTGAGGTCCAGCAGGACGCTGCCTAAAAAGGAAGCAGAGAGAACGCCGTCCTCCGGCAGGTCCAGCGCGGCCACGGCCTCGCTCCAGTTCAGCGTGTCCGCGGCGGCGTCATTGGCCCAGAGCACATAGGGGGTCTTGTAAGAGCAGAGAATGTCCTCCCGCTCGTTTTCCGGAATGGACACCTCAGATCCCAGCTCCGCATAGCCCTTCTGGTTGTCCCCCAGATAGGGCAGGTGGTCGCCGTAGAACACCAGCACCACAGGCTCCTCCCGCTCTGCGAAGTAAGCCGTCAGCCGGCCCAGCATGGCGTCGGCATCACGGACGCCTTCGGTGTAGACCTCCAGCATGGAGCGGGTCTCCGGGGAGATGTCCGCCGTGGTGGAGACCGGGGGGAACACATAGCCCTCGCCGTACTTGTCGGCGGTGTAGCTCATGTGGTTCTGGATGGTGGTGGTGTAGTTGAACAGGGGGCGGCCCTCGCTGACCGCCGTTTCAAATTCTTCCTCGATCAGACCAGCCATGTAGTCATCCGTGACCCAGCGGCCCTTGTATTCCAGATCTTTCATGTCCTTGGCAAATACCTCGTGCTCCGCCCCCAGCCAGCGGTAGACATTCTCGCGGTTGTAGAACCAGGCATCGCCGGGATGGTAGAAGGAGGTGCGGTAGCCGTCCGCCCCGAACACTCGGAACAAGCTGTCCAGATTCCGGTTCACCACCCGCATGGCGGAGGTGGCGGTGACGGACAGTGCATTGGTCTGCATTCCCGTCAGCGCATCGAACTCCGTATTGGCGGTGCCTCCGGCGAAGCCGGGGACCACGATGTGACCGGAAAGAGTGTGAGGGTCCTTCTGTAAAGCGTGGAGGTTGGGCAGGGGATCGGTTTCCTCCGCCCAGTTGAACATAGGCTGGTCGGTGAGGTCGGAAAACGCCTCATTCATCACGAGGATTACGCTGACGTCCTTGCCCAGCCCCGTCTGCCCGCCGGTCTCCCAACCGGCAGCCTCGGATTTGGAAAAGCCCTCCGGCCTGTCCACTGGATAGGTAGTGAACTGGTGGCAGAAACAGTAGGGGAAACCAAGCTCGTTGAACACCGAGGGGACATAGTAGGCGTTGCTGACCCGGAAGGAATTGTAGAGATCGTTGCTGGCGTACACTGAGAAGATCAGCGCAGTCAGAACGCCGAAGCTGAGGACCGCGCCCAAGATCCGCTCCGGCCAGCAGCGGCCGGGGAACACGGCCACGGCGTCCCGTTTTGTCAGCTTGGCCTTCAGTACGGCGAAGGACACCGGGCGGCTGGGGAACAGGACCCCAAGGCCGATGAGCAGCGCGGTGGTCAGCACCACCACGGCGATGGCCTTCACCGGATAGCGGATGTCATAGGACTGGATGGCGCTGCCCACCTCCCGCAGAAGGGAGAAGTCCCGGGGGAACACCGGCTCATCCCGGACCTCAATTTTGACCCGGTTGGCAAGGGACAGTGCGCAGACGAAGAAATTCACCAGCGCCCCGCTGTAAAAGACATTCCGGAACAGGAAGGCGAAGGCCAGCAGCAAAAGTCCAATGGGGAGGGCGTTCAAAACGATCAGCAGGGGCTGGGCCTTGAACCCTGCCAGCACCGTCCGCAGGGCGTTTGGCTGGCACCACAAGGCCAGTAAAGTAATACAGCCTGCCAGCAAAACGGCGGCCAGCAGACTCCCCCAGAGGGGCAGTTCTCTTTTATAGATCCGCTTTTCTTTCAAAACGTAAAGTCCTTTCATATCAGAATACCTCTATTATATGGATTTGCCTGAAATTTGCAAGTATTCCCGAAATTTTGCGAGCTTTGCGAAGCGGAAAGAAAACCGGGATTCCTCAAAAAACTTGCGGAATTACAATACAAAATGTCGATTTGAAAACAAAAAATACGAACCGTATTGAAAATGAGGGCGATTTACCGCAAAATCAAGGCCGCGGTGATACCGGAACAACAGACCCTCCTCAGCAATTCTGAGCGGCACAACGGCACTGAAATAACGGTTGATTTGCCAACGACTTGCACGGTGACAAATATAAGAAGCGCATGCAAGAAGAAAAGCACGTTTCCTCGTCAAAAGGAAACGTGCTTTTTGAATATCAGTAGATCAGAAGGTCACGACCTCGTTGGCGGGCTTTTCACAGGGCTTGATGGAGATGATGTGCATTACCGGGCCCTTGCCCTTGTAGGCAGAGTGATTTTCCAAAGCCATACGGGCTTCGACTTCCACCCAGTCCCGGTTCTTGTACTTATTCAGATCCACGCCCTTGGCCACCAGACCCAAGAACTGCACGTCATTTTCGCAGCAGACCATGGCGAACCGTCCGGGGCAGTGGGTACCGGGATACTTCTTGGAGTGGCACATGAGCAGCTTCATGTGAACGGTTTTCCCTGCCCAGCGGTCAGGGTAATCCATCACGTCCACATACCAGACACCGTAGTCATCGTCCGGAATGTTGATCACCGGCTGGTCCAGATCAAAGGGGCAGACCTCACCGTTGTTGTAGTCCTCGCTGTTGCCGTTCAGATCTTCCAGATAGATGTCCGCCCGGCGGTTCACCATCCGCAGATTCCGCTTCCGCAGTGCGGCCTTCAGCTCATCGGTGCAGCGGTTGAACACCAGCAGGTCGGCGTTGGTGATTTTTTCCATCATGATCTGGCCCATGTTCTTGGCATAGGTCTCAAAGGTATTGGCGTCCACAAAGGTCATCACTTGATAGAGGACCCAGTTGGCGGGCAGCACCTCCCGGTACAGCCGCTCCATGGACCACATGCCGTTGTACTCAATGAGGACCTGCTTGGGTTTGTACTGCTTTTCCCATGCCTTGCACTGGGAGCAGGTGAGAGCGGTCTCCTCATCCACCGTGACCACCGTCACATTGTCCAGAGCCTTCTGCTCGTATTCCAGCTCGCCCTCTTCACAGCAGATCAGGAGGGTCTTGTCCTCGCGGGCGAAGCCGTCCTCCAAAATGCCGTTGATAAAATCTGTTTTGCCGCCGTCCAAAAAACCGGCGATGAGATATACAGGAATATCAGCCATGAATTTTTTCGCTTACAGACCGAACAGCTCTGCCAGCTTTTCCTCCTTCAGATTGGAACCGATGACGCACAGGCGGCCGGTGTAGTCGGGATGGCCCGCCCGGATCTCATGCTCCTCCGGCACATAGTCGAACTCGATCCATGCGCCGTCGGTGCCGTTCACGATGCCCTTGGCCCGGAGAATGGCGCCATAGTCGCCGGAATCCAGTGCCGTCAGAATGCGGTCAATGTCCGCCTGCGTATACACCTTGGGCGTCTCCTTGCCCCAGGAGGTGAACACCTCATCGGCGTGGTGATGATGGTGATGGTCATGGCAGGAGCAGTTGGGGTCATCGCACTCGCCGTGGTCATGATGATGCTCATGGTCATGCTCATGGCCGCAGCACTCGTCATGGTCATGGTGATGCTCGTGTTCGTGTTCATGCTCGTGGTCATGGTCATGATGGTGATGTTCATGCTCATGCTCCTCGTGCTCATGGTCATGGTGGTGGCAGGAGCAGTTGGGATCGTCGCACTCCTCGCCGTCATGATGATGGTGATGGTGCTCGTGCTCATCGGCCTCATGTTCGGCCCGCATTTTCTCCAGCAGTTCATCGGCCAGAGAGACCTTTTCGATGGCGGAGAGGATGGCCTTGCCGTCCAGTTCATCCCAAGGGGTAGTGATGATGGCGGCATCGGCGTTTTTCTCCCGGAGCATGGACACGGCGGCCTCCAGCTTCTCCTGCGTCATCTTCTGAGTCCGGGAGAGGATGATGGTACCGGCGGCCTCGATCTGGTTGTTGTAGAACTCACCGAAGTTCTTCATATAGACCTTGACCTTGCTGGCGTCGGCCACGGTGACATAGCTGTTGAGCTTGAGCTCGCCCGGGCACTCGTCGACGGTGCGCTCGACGGCGACGATGACGTCAGAGAGCTTGCCGACGCCGCTCGGCTCAATGAGGATGCGGTCGGGGTGGAACTGCGCCACGACCTCTTTGAGCGCCTTGTTGAAGTCACCGACGAGGGAGCAGCAGATGCAGCCCGCGGACATCTCGGAGATCTCGATGCCGGACTCCTTCAGAAAGCCGCCGTCGATGTTGATCTCGCCGAATTCGTTCTCGATCAGCACGAGCTTTTCGCCGCTGTAGGCTTCCGCGATCAGCTTTTTGATGAGCGTGGTCTTGCCGGCGCCCAGAAAGCCGGAGAAAATGTCAATTTTCGTCATAAGAAATACGCTTCCTTCTTTTTTATTGATTTCCAAACCTACATTATAAGCAGAATTTGTGAACGATTCAAGTCTTTTTCCGCGCAAAATGCGCCTTTTTCCCGCTCACAGGCCCATACCGGGCAGCGGCACACGATGATCTAAGATCACGTGTCCGAAGCAGATAAAGCGCTTTCCGCTCTCAGGGCCGCAGACGACGTCCGCGCTGCGGTCCCGCCCCAGAGAAAAGAGGTACGAAACGCCGAGCGGGTCGCGGTAATACTGCTTGCAGAGCATGTCGCCCCCGACGCAGAAGATGCCCACGTCGCCCGCATGCAGCGGGTCGTGATTGAGGTAGGCGACGCTGCCGCCGTGCAGCACGGGTTCTAAACTGTCGTCGCGGATGCGCACGGCGAATTCCGCTCCCGGCGGCACATCGCCGTGGTCGACGATGTAGTCAAAATCCTCGCCTGGCACGGGGGCGGCGTAGCCCGCTGCCTCGATCGAGCGGTAGAGCGGGATGCGGCGCGGCGCGCTCGCTTCCTCCCGCCCTGTATGCATCGTGCACAGGGCGCTGACGAGGCTGCCTACCGTCTCGCGCTCGAGCGGCGAGAGCGAGCGGCACTTTTCGATCAAATCCTGCTCTGCGCGCGAGCAGACGAAGCTGCCTGAGCGGAACGAATCGCGGTAAAGGTAGTTCGGGTCGATCTCAAGCGCATCGAACAGCCGGAGCAGCACCTCCTCCTTCGGCGAGCTGACGCCGTTTTCATAGTTGCTGATGGCAGAGGGCGAAACGCCAAGCTCCTCCGCCAGTGCCGCGCGCGAGAGATGAAGCTCCTCACGCCGCAGACGCATTTGTTTGCCAAAACTCATCAAGATTCCCCCAGAAAACGCAAGCTGCGACAAGATTTGACTGTATTCTATCGCAGAAGCTTGTAACTGTCAATCAATTATAACAAGAATCTTGTAAATTTATTCTTGACATAGCAAGATTCTTGTGATATCTTGATTTTGCTGACAAGTTCTTTGTACTTGCCAGCATGCCGCGGCAATCGTTCTCCTCAGTTTGCCCGCGGCGCACGCCGCCGATACCGGTACGGCGGCTGATCCCCGCAGCAGAAAAAGAAAACGCGCCGCCCCGAAAGAGGACGGACGCACAAAAAATAGAGAGAAAGAAAATATCGAGTCAGCCCGCGGGCTGCTCGATATTTTTCGTTTCATGCAACAAAAAAACGAGCTGACTTTCATCAACTCGTTCTTGGTGGGGGAAGGTGGATTCGAACCACCGAAGTCACTGACAACAGATTTACAGTCTGCCCCCTTTGGCCACTCGGGAATTCCCCCATATGCAATTTTGCTGTTTGTTGGTGGAGCTGGTAGACGGATTCGAACCCCCGACCTACTGATTACAAATCAGTTGCTCTACCAGCTGAGCTATACCAGCATCTCAGCAACGAACAGGTTGTATCTTAGCAGACTTTATCCTGTTTGTCAAGACGAAGTTTTGAAAAAAAGGAGGAAAATTCTTGTATCAGAAAAAAAGGCGGCGTGCGGCGCGCTCCGCTGCGTCGCCGCGTGCGGTCTGCTCGCTCTGCGCGCAGGAGATATTCCCCGGCGAGCGGGCGTGGTGCCGGAACGGACAGACCGTGTGCGCGGACTGCTTTGTGCCGTTTGCGCGCGAGGAGCTCAGACCGTTTGAATACATATTTGGAGAGGAGAGCGTGCCATGACGCTTTATCAGATGTCCTATGTCTACCGCGAGGATGCGCTGCGCTTCCGGATGCGCATCACTGTTCTGCGCGAGCAGGCCAGGACCGCGGAGGGAGAGGACAAGCTGCGCCTGAAGCGGCGCATTTTGGAGCTGCAGCAGCTCCTGCGCCAGTCGCGCGAGCTGGCGGACCTGACGAGACATTACTATGAAAGGGGTTATTATCGCAATGAAAGGTACACCCTATAAGATACGCAACAATGAGATCTACGGCGATATGACCGCATGGATCGCCGCGCACGCGGGCGACAACGAGAGCGACCTCAAGCGGCTCAAGCGCAATCTGCGTCTTGCGCGCGAGGAGGAGCTCACCGCACGCCAGCGCGAGCTGCTGCGCCTGCGCTATGAGGAGAACATGACCGTGAGCGAGATCGCCGAAGCCATCGGGCGGGACAAGTCCACGGTTTCGCGCACGCTCTCGCGCGCGAGAAGAAGACTTTACAAGTGCCTGCGCTATGGCTTATAATCCCAGTATACCCGGAATCAGCGAACGGCAGACCGAATGACCCCGCACAGGCCATGGACGGCGGACCGCGGGACGAAACAGGGGGAAAACACTATGCTGCACAAGGCCATGCAAAACGAGGGGTCGCGCGTTGCGATCGCGGTCCTTGCGACCTTCCTTTACGCGGTGGGCGTCAACCTTTTCATCGTGCCGGTCGGACTGTATTCCGGCGGCGTGGTGGGCCTGAGCCAGGTCCTCCGAACGGTGCTCGCGCAGCGCGCAGCGCTGCCTGCGGGCGTGGATATCGCCGGTATCCTCTATTTTCTTTTGAATGTGCCGATGCTCTTTCTCGGCTGGCGGGAGCTCGGGCGCGGCTTCCTCGTCCGCACGCTCATCTGCGTGGGTGCGTCGTCGCTCTTTCTGAGCGTCATCCCCGCGCCCGCCTCGCCGATACTCGACGAGCGCCTGGCGGCCTGCGTGGTCGGCGGCATCCTGTGCGGCTTTGCGCTGGGGCTTGCACTCACCTGCGGCTGCTCGACCGGCGGGCTCGATATCATCGGCCTTTGCCTCAGCAAGCGCGGCAGCCACTTTACGGTCGGGCGCTTTTCGATGAGCTTCAACGTGCTGCTCTATGCGGCCTGCGCGCTGCTCTTTGACATTCAGACGGCCATCTATTCGGTCATCTATACGGTCTTCTGCTCGCTCTTCATCGACAGGGGACACCAGCAGAACATCAGCGTGCAGGTGCTCATCTTCACGAGGGACGAGGACCCCGCGCTGCCGCAGAGCATCATGTCCCGCCTCGGCCGCGGCGTGACGTACTGGCAGGGCAAGGGCGCCTATACGGGGAGCGATATGCGCGTGCTGTGCGTCTGCGTTTCGAAATTTGAGGTCGCGGACCTTCAGGAGACGGTGCGCGAGCTTGACCCGAACGCCTTTTTCATCGTGCAGGAGGGTGTGCGCATCGGCGGGAATTTTATGAGGAAGATCTCATAAAAGACGGGGGCTTTTTCCGTTGCCGGCCGGCCGCGGCGTCACACCTTCAAGGCAAAGTGATTTTTGTGAAAGTCCAGCAGCCCGTCCCTTTTCATTTTTCCGAGCTCGAGCGACAGTCCGCTGCGCTCGACGCCGAGATAATCCGCGAGCTGCTGCCGGGAGAAGGGAGTGTCGAATTCG
>OGNF01003200.1_pt1 | contig 11256 bp, 9 predicted proteins | sample 1573321 | NCBI WGS metagenome assembly OGNF01 (sample SAMEA2581911, study PRJEB24529) | metagenome | biome: Human gut stool | place: China | collected 2011
GGACGGCCGCCTTCCCTATCAAGCCGGAACCGGCTGTACCGCAGGGGCGGCCGGGAGCTTCCGCAAAAAATAAAGCTAAAGTTGATTCCAAATCATGACCGATAAAAACGACATCCGCTCCCGGATCAAAACCCGCAAGTCGCTTCTCTCCGAACAGGAAAAGGAAGCTGCCGCCTCCCGAGTGTTCAGTTTGCTTGAGCAGTCGGCGGCATTCATGCTTGCCGAAAATGTGCTGATGTACCATTCTCTCCCCGACGAGTTGTCGACTCATCGGTTCCTTGAGAAATGGGCCGGGAAGAAGCATTTCTTCCTTCCGAGAGTAAATGGAGTGAATCTCGAGATTCTTCCTTACGACCGCTCGCGCCTCGCTATGGGAGCTTTCCATATAGAAGAACCTACAGGCGACGAGACTGCCGATATCGACGATATCGAACTGGTTGTCGTTCCTGCTGTGGCCTACGACCGGCGTGGCAACCGCATCGGTCGTGGAAAGGGTTATTACGACCGGCTGCTGGCCAACAGCCGGGCCACCAAGATTGGTGTCGCATACGATTTCCAGTTGTGTGATTTCGATTTCCCGACTGAACCCCACGATGTCGGGGTTGACATCGTCATCACAGAATCGCACCGCATTGTGGTGCATCACGTGCGCTGACCCTACTGCCGGCGCATTCAGTCTTTTAACAACCAATTTCATTATCGCTGTGATTGCTGTTCAGAACCTCACGGTGGAATTCAGCGCCGTGCCTCTCTTCAACAATATAAATTATGTGATTAATCCGCGCGACAGGATTGCCCTTGTGGGCAAGAATGGCGCCGGAAAATCGACAATGCTAAAAATCATTGCCGGACTGCAACGTCCTACGTCGGGGCAGGTCGCCGTCCCTGCCGAGACAACCATCGGCTATCTTCCACAGCAGATGAAGCTTGCCGACGAAACTACGTTGCTTGAAGAGGTGCGTAAGGCTTTCTCGCATATCGACACGATGCAGCGGCATCTCGACGACATAAACCGTCAGCTGGCTGAACGTACAGACTACGAGTCGGAGGAATATGCCCGGCTTATTGAGCAGTCTACGACCCTTACCGACCGTCTGACAATCGAGCATTCCGAAAATCATGAGGCTGAGATGGAGCGCACGCTCATCGGTCTCGGCTTTGTACGCGATGACTTTGAACGCGCCACAGCCGAATTCTCCGGTGGATGGCGCATGCGTATCGAACTTGCGAAACTTCTTCTCCAGCACCCCGATGTACTCCTTCTCGACGAACCGACCAACCATCTTGACATTGAGTCCATCCAGTGGCTCGAACAGTTCCTGCGATTGAAAGCCAAAGCGGTGGTACTGGTCAGTCACGACCGTGCGTTCATCGACAATGTCACTACGCGCACCATCGAGATTTCCTGCGGCCGTATTTACGATTATGCCGTAAATTACTCCAAGTTTGTCGAGCTTCGCAAGGAGCGTATCGAGCAGCAGACGCGTGCATACCTGAATCAGCAGAAAGAGATTGCCGATACCGAGGCTTTTATCGAGCGATTCCGTTATAAGGCCACTAAGGCGGTGCAGGTTCAGAGCCGTATGAAAGCTCTTGCGAAAATCGAGCGTATCGAGATCGACGAGGTCGACAATTCTCGTCTTTCACTCCGCTTCCCTCCGGCTCCGCGTTCGGGCGACTATCCCGTGATTGCCGATAATGTGGGCAAAGCTTATGGCGATCATCAGGTATTCGACCATGCTACGTTCACAATCTCTCGCGGCGAAAAAGTCGCTTTTGTCGGCAAGAACGGCGAAGGCAAGTCGACGCTCGTAAAGTGTATCATGGGCGAAATCCCTTTCACCGGAAGTCTGAAAATCGGCCATAACGTTCAGATCGGATATTTTGCCCAGAATCAGGCTCAGCTTCTTGACGAGTCGATAAGCGTGTTCGATACCATCGACCGGGTTGCGACCGGGGATATACGCACTAAGATTCGCGATATACTCGGTGCCTTCATGTTCGGAGGCGAAGCCTCGGATAAAAAGGTGAAGGTACTTTCCGGTGGAGAAAAGACTCGTCTGGCAATGATTCGTCTGCTTCTTCAGCCGGTGAATCTTCTGATTCTCGACGAGCCAACCAACCATCTCGATATGCGCAGCAAGGATGTTCTCAAACAGGCCATCAAAGATTTCGACGGCACCGTGATTGTCGTGAGCCATGACCGAGAGTTTCTCGATGGTCTTGTGGAGAAGGTCTATGAATTTGGGGGTGGCCGGGTGAAGGAATGCCTCGGCGGCATCTATGATTTTCTGGAGAAGAAAAAACTGACGTCGCTTCAGGAACTTGAGTTGAGTAAATCGCCCGGTGGTGGCGTTCAGGCAGAGCCGGAGCGTAAGGTTGAAGCTGCACCCCCTGCGAGACCGGAGTCTCAGGCCGACGGTCCTGCTCCGCGTAGGCTGAGCTATGCCGAGCAGAAAGAGCGTGAGAAAATGCTCCGCAAAGCGCGGAAGAAGGTTGAGGATGCAGAAGCCGCTGTGGGAAATCTTGAGAAGGAGATTGCCGACATTGAGGCTCGGATTGCTTCGGGCGATTTGGGCGACAACGATATATACTCGCTTCATCAGCAGCGCACGCGCGAAATGGAGAATGCGCTCAGCCTTTGGGAACTCGCTTCGCAGGAACTCGACGAACTGACCGCTCGGTTTGCCCGGTAGGTGCTCTGCCGCAGGCTGGGGCACGTTGCTCTGATTTATTTTCAGTGGCGCTCAACCTTTCTTTTATTATAAATGTTAATAGAGTAAACATCGGCAGAATGCATCTTATGACGTCTGCCATCCTGTCTTGAAACATTCTAACTCTAACAACTATTTATAATATGAAAAAGGCTCTATTACTGATGGCTCTCATGGTAGGATGCATGAGCGCTTTCGCACAGAAAATCGACAAAAACGAGCTTAAAGAGCTTCAGGCTTTCCTGGCTCAGCCCGCTGAAAAACACGCAACCAATGCTGCCGCTCTGAAAATCACCGATGTCAAGGCTCCCGCTACTTGGGAAGGCGTTACTGTTGAAAACGGCCACATCACCGCTATCGAGTGGGCCGACAAGCATCTCGCCGGTACACTAAATCTGGCCGGCTTCTCCCAGCTCACGAAGCTGAATGTTTCCCGCAATGCACTCACAGCCCTTAATCTGGACGGCTGTGCCAATCTTGCCCGCGTTGACGCCCAGCGCAACAGAATCGCTGAAGTCAGTCTCAACGGTTGCTCCGGTCTACAGACCCTTAATATCTATAAGAATCGTCTGCCGGAAATCAATATGGCCCAGACTCCACTGATTGAGACCGTTAATATTTCCAATAATTATCTCGTGGGTCTTGATGTCGCTAATTCTTCAACTCTAAAGACTCTTAACTGCCAGGGAAATCATCTGGAAATGCTTAAGGTTGAAAACTGCACGAATCTTAAAAATCTCTACTGCGGCTACAACAAGCTTACCGGTCTTACCCTTGTTGGGGTCGAGAACCTTCAGAACCTGAATATCGACGACAACGAAATTTCCTCGCTGATTGTAAGCAATCTCCCCGCACTGAGCACATTCATCTGCTCCGACAACAACATGCAGTCGCTTGCAATGCGTCAGTGCCCCGTGCTCCTCGACCTGGTTTGCTCTTATAACAATCTCACCACGCTGAGTGTGACCGATTGCCCGCAGCTGATCTTCGTCGACTGCTCCTACAATGACCTTACCCAGCTTACCCTCTCCAACCAGACTTTCCTGCAGCGTCTGCTTTGCAACAACAACCAGCTCACCATGCTCGACGTTCAGTTCGACCAGGCTCTTACCTACATCAACTGCCGTTACAACATGATCACCGACCTCCGCACCGTTGGCTGCAATTCGCTCAGCATGATTGCCTGCCAGTGGAACTACTAAGTGGTGATTCCCGGTCCTGAGTTACGTAGTCAGGATTCATTAGAATCCATTCCTAATTCTCTACAAACAAAACCTGACCGTTTAACCGGTCGATAGATGCTACAACAGAGCTGAAACATTATATATCTTCCCGTTGCCGGAAGTGTCTTTACCGACACTTCCGGCAACTTTTTATTCCTCAAGATGTGCCGCATCAATTATTGAATCAATTATTATTGCGGAAATGCTTCGGACTCGCACCAATCTGTTGCTTGAAGTATTTTCCGAAAGCAGATTGAGTCGGGAAGTTCAACCGGTAGGCTATCTCCTGTACCGACAGGTCGGTATACCGGAGCATCATTTTTGCTTCCAGAATCACAAACTCATTAATCCACTCCAATGGCCCCTTCCCGCTATAAGCTTTGATCATGCCCGACAGATATTTGGGGGTGAGACACATTTTATCTGCATAAAACTGAATCGCACGTTCCTGGCCATGATAGGTATCAAGCAGCGACATGAATTTTTCAAACAATTGTTCTTTGCGCGATGTCTCGTAGCGGCCATCTGGCTGAACGGGTTTGTTATAGCGGTTCAAAAGTGAGATTATCGTGTACGACAGAGCCTGAGCCAGTCCCCGGATAACGTCGGCATTACCTTCTTCCATATTTTTTTTGAACAGTCGGTAATATGGTTTCAATGATGTAAGTTCATCGCGTGGAACAGCGACAGGCCCGTTGCCACGTATGTTCATGTAACTTTGTGCCCTCATCCGGAAGTCAAGCTGCACTTCGCGCAGGTATTCTTCCGATAGAATGATTGCATATCCTCGCACATTTTCGGTTCGGTGTATCTGAATTATGTCGCCGGAAAAATTCACCAGCAGGTGATTTTCCGCTACGGTGTAGTTTTTGAGATTTATGCTGCTTTCTATTATGCCCTGCGTGCATACCAGCACCGTTGTCGCCCTCAATCTTGCCGGGTGCGAGAACAGACGCATATCGCTAAGATTGTCGACGAGGAGAATGTGATTGCAATAGCTCACAATATCCGGAATATCCTGTTTGAGGACTCGTTCGATTGAAATATCGGTAGGTTCAGTTGCCATTGTTGAAGAATTTACAATACAAATATAACAATAAATCGTGGAATCTTATGCGATTATCCGATATTAAACGATGTTTACTCCAATACAAACGATGAATGCGCCTTTCTCGAGTATCCTATTGTCACGAACTTTGCATCGAAAACAGGACAATGAAATATGCATTACAGAAAAAATCTTCTTTTGCCTTTAATAATGTCGGTGGCCATATCGGCAGATGCTGCATCGACATCGCTTTCGCTCGACAGTTGCCGGACACTCGCGCTTGCAAACAACAAGGAATTGCGTGCGGCGGAGATGGAGCGTCGGGCCGCCCATTACGGTAGAAAATCTGCTTTTACGGCGTATTTGCCAAAAGTCAGCGCCTCCGGAATCTACATGCATACAGACCGGGAACTTTCACTTCTTAGCGACGAGCAGAAGTCCGGTTTGTCACATATCGGGTCGGCTCTCTCGGTTCCGGCGCTTAACTCGGTCGGCCAGAGGCTTGTCGATGCTCTCCGTACGGATACGCGAAACATGTATGGAGCGGCGGTTATGCTCACACAGCCTATATATATGGGTGGAAAAATCAGGGCTTATAATAAAATAGCCGGATATGTAGAGCAAATCGCCGACCACAAATTAGATTTGTGTCTACAGGATCTGATTGTTGATGTCGAAGAAACTTATTGGAATATCGTAGCATTGACTTCAAAAAAGCATCTTGCTGAAAGTTATCTAAATCTTGTACGGACGCTTGATTCCGACGTAGAAAAACTCAAGGCGGAAGGATTCGCCACTGAAGCCGACTGTCTTAGTGTGAAAGTCAAGGTGAATGAGGCGAAAGTAACCATTATTCAGGTTGACAACGGCCTTGAACTTCTGCGTATGCGTTTGTGTCAGCTCTGCGGGCTGCCGCTTGACGATGATGTTGTTCCGGCTGATGCAGCGACCTATTCAGCGGGCAGTTACATGCCTGCCGCTCCGGACGACACTAATTTATGGCTTCAACGGCCGGAATTGTCGGCCGTCGGGAATTCGGTTCGTATCTCCGAGGAAAAAATTAAGATTGCGCGTTCGGAGTTCCTGCCGTCTGTAGCCCTGACCGGCGGCTATGTCGTAAGCAACCCGTCGGTCTTCAATAGTTTTGAAAAGAAATTCAAAGGAACCTGGAATATAGGTGTCGCTCTCAATATCCCGATTCTTACATGGGGCGACAGAGCATTTAAGGTAAAATCGGCCAAGGCCGAGGCTATTTCCGCAAGTTTCCGCTATGATGAACTCAAGGAGAAGATTGAGCTTCAGGTGAATCAGAGCAAGCTAAAACTTAAAGAAGCACAGGAAAAATATCTGACCACTCTCAGCAGCCAGCGTGAGGCCGACGAGAATCTCCGCTATGCCACGCTGGGATTGAAGGAAGGCGTTATTCCGGTAAGCAATGTTATCGAGGCGCAGACAGCGTGGCTCTCGGCGAAGACTGGAAATATCAATGCTGAAATTGAACTCCGTCTTGCCGACATTTATCTCAAGCGTGCATTAGGTGTAATCAAGTAATCATTATTTACAGCAATGAAAAAGAAATCGAAGAATATCAATGCCATCATTGTATGCACGGCGATTATCGTAGCCGTGATAGCCACAGTCATAATCATAGGCCTGTCAATCCCTGAACCGGAGGAAATCATCCAGGGAGAGGCGGAGACCTCCGATTACCGAGTCTCGAGCAAGGTGCCCGCAAGGATACTTGAAATTAAGGTTGAGGAAGGCGATATGGTCAGCAAGGGAGATACTCTTGTGGTACTTGAGGCCCCCGACATGAACGCACGGCTCGCGCAGGCCGAAGCGGCGCGCAATGCGGCAAGAGCACTGGAACAAAAAGCTGAGGCCGGAGTGCGCAGCGAGCAGATTCAGTCGGCGTATGAAGTATGGCAGAAGGCTGTGGCCGGACGTGAGGTTGCCGAGAAAACCTATAATCGAGTTGAGCGGCTGTGTAAACAGGGCGTAATGGCCGAACAAAAGCGCGATGAGGCGTTTGCCAACTATAAAGCTATGGTGGCTTCGGAAAATGCCGCAAAGTCTCAATATGAAATGGCAGTCAATGGAACCCGACAGGAGGACCTGAGTGCCGCACGCGCTCAGGTATCGAGGGCAGAAAGCGCCGTAAGCGAAGTTTCATCTTATATTGATGAAACAGTTCTGCTCGCATCTGCCGATGGTGTCGTGACGGAGATTTTTCCGGAGCCGGGCGAACTTGTCGGTAGCGGGGCCCCGATAATGAATGTTTCTAAAACCGGTGAAATATGGTTCACGTTCAATGTACGCGAAGATTTCCTTCCTGGACTTACTGTAGGCACCGAGGCTGAGGTATATCTTCCGGCATTCGACCGCAATGTAAAGGTGAAAATTTCGCGCATCAAGGATGTCGGGAGTTTTGCCACATGGAAGGCAACCAAGGCACTTGATAAATTCGATCTCAAGACATTTGAGGTGAAGGCCTGTCCTCTGGAATCATCCGGTTTCGATGGTATACGCAGCGGTATGTCGGCAATTTTAGTCAGATAGTTTACATGGATTTTCTAAATCGTATCAGAGACATTTTTATTCGTGAAATCCGAGGATTCTCACACCGTCCGCTGTTCCTGTTTTGTATGGTGGTGGCGCCATTGGTATGTGCGGTGTTTTTTGTCACGCTCATGGACCGCGGGCTGCCGTCTGATCTTCCCGCAGGTATTGTAGACATGGACAATACCAATATTTCACGGACCATCGTGCGCACTGTCGATGCGATGGAGAATGCGAATTTCACTAAATCATATAGCTCTTTTTCTGAAGCGAAGGAAGCTATGCAGCGAGGTGAGATATATGCTTTCTTCTATATACCTGCGGGGACAACCGCGGAGGCGCTTGCCAATCGTCAGCCGACGATTTCCTTCTACACCAACGAGTCCTATTTTGTGCCGGGCTCTTTGCTAATGAAAGATTTCAGGACTGCCTCCGAACTTGCCGGTCTGGCCTTGACCCGCGAGACGCTATATGCCCGTGGCGCTACCGAGAAAAAAGCCATGGGCATAATCCAGCCTATCACGATAGAGACGCATCCGTTGAACAATCCTACGCTTGACTATTCCGTGTATCTGAATAATATTATTGTTCCGGGGATTCTGATTCTCCTGATAATGTTATCCACCTCCTATACAGTCGGGGTGGAGTGGAAATCGGGCCGCCAGCGTGAGCTATATTCCGTTGCAGGCAATTCGTCGACTGTGGCGCTCGTAGGGAAACTGCTTCCGCAGACTCTATGGTTTACTCTGGTATTCATTTTCTATGATGTATACTTCTATAAAATCATGGGGTATCCGTGTAATGTGCCGATATGGCATATGATGCTGCTCGGATTTGACACAGTGGTTGCCTCGCAGGCATTCGGAGTTTTTTTTCTTCGGAGTATTTCTCGGCCAGATGCGAACGGCTATGTGTCTGTGCTCTTTATGGGGAATACTATCTTTCTCCGTTGCGGGATTTACATATCCGGTCACCGCAATGTCAGGCTTCCTGCAGAAACTTTCCTGGTTATTCCCGTTGCGTCATTATTACCTCATTTATGTCAATCAGGCTTTGAACGGGTATTCGATTCTCTACGTCTGGCCTTCGGTGGCCGCTCTGCTGTGCTTTCTTTTGCTCCCGATTGCCGTTCTTCCGCGTTATAGAACAGCTTTCCTGAAATACAAATACAAAGAATGACAAGATGAAGTCGATATTAAACATATTCCAGATCTGGTATCGGGAAATCGGCAACATATTTCGCGACAAGGGCATCATGATATTCATTCTGTTTGTTCCCCTGGCCTATCCGCTGCTATACTCTTACGTATATACCAATGAGGTGGTAAGAGAGGTGCCTGTGGCCGTTGTCGACGAAAGTCACAGTGAACTCAGCCGTGAGCTTCTGCGAAAAATGGACGCTTCACCCGATATGAAAATCGTGGCCTACTGCGACAATCTTTCAGCAGCGCAGGAGATGATACGCCGTCAGGAAGTGTATGGCATCGTTCGCATTCCTTCGGATTTTACACGTGAGCTTTGGAAAGGGAACCAGGCCCCTATCGGCCTCTACTGCGATATGTCGAGTATGCTTTATTACAAGGCGCTCCTCCTTACGGCCACCAATGTTTCGCTTGAGGTCAACAAGGACATCAAAGTGAATCATTATCTACCTTCTATCACCGACCGCCAGGCCGAAATTACCCGGATGCCGATTGATTATGATTATGTTCCGCTATATAATCCGCAGAGCGGCTTTGCGGCATTCCTGATACCCCCCGTGCTGATGCTGATTATTCAGCAGACACTTCTTCTGGGAATCGGCATGTCGACAGGTAATTCACGGGAGCATCACATGGGCAGCGTGATCCCGTTTCATCCATGGTATAAGAATCCCGTTCATATTGTAATCGGGAAGGCACTCCCCTATTTTATGCTTTATATTATACTTGGAGTGTATATGTTTGCTGTTGTCACACGACTTTTCACGCTTCCTCAACTCGGACATTATACCACTTTCATTGCTTTCCTTGTGCCTTTTGTACTGGCATGTATATTTCTTGCCATGGTACTGTCGTCGTTCATCTACAGGCGTGAGGACTCAATTCTGCTGCTTGTCTTCCTGTCAGTGCCGATGCTGTTTCTTTCCGGATTGTCATGGCCTGCGTCGGATATGCCGGCATTCTGGAAATACTTCTCTTATCTTTTTCCGTCGACATTCGGGATGAACGGCTATGTGCGTATCACATCGTCCGGCGCTCGGCTGAGCGACATCTCGAGTGAATATATCGCGCTCTGGATTCAGGCAGGCGTATATTTCCTGTTGGCCTGCTGGTTCTACCGTCGTCAGATAAAGTGTCTTCTGACCCGCAAACGTGAAGAAAGCCGGTGCGATAATTAAAACCGTTATTCTAAGGGATAGTATAAGTAACTGTTCAAAATTATTTTAGATTTTCAACGGTTTGGTACAAACGATTGAGAAATAAACACTTAACAAAGTATTTGAAAGACAGCAGTAACGATTTGGGAATCGTGCTATTTTTAGCGTTTTGCGGTGCTATGCTGTCCAATAACTCGTGACAAAGATACGAATTTTCGTGGATTCTAAATACCTATCCCATACATTTATCTTTGAAAGCGTGCTGATAACAATAGAAATCAGCAATAATCATCAATAGAATCTCCGCCAGTCCATTCTAACCCCTGCGCAAGAGTAAATTGCTTTTCTGCCCCTTCCTTTGTAAAAAACGTGTGTCCTGTATGAACAAATAGGTCATTTTCATAAGTGATTCTTGAGAGTGCATAGCGTTTTATAGCGGCCTCACCTTCGGATGACTCGGTCATCACATATAGTGCTTGTTTGTCTTCGGAAAATCCGCTATTGATTATCAATGATGCACCATATTGATTTTGAGCAAAAACCTCTTTTCTCTTTAGGTTCTCGGCATAGGTAACAAGTGGAGTATCACCGACCTCTTGTGGAGTACACGGAAATTCAGAAGGAGTGCGCCAGTCACGTTGCGCTGCTCTGGGCGTTAATGACATGATATAGTTCGGTTCTTCCGGTATTTCTTCAATAGGATTATACTTTATAGATAACGGTTTATAAATCCATTCGCCCATTGAGCCACCTGATGGCTGTTTATCGCTCGCAACCCATTTCAACAGATTTTTCAAACACTGTTCTCCCTCTTCTTTAGTAACAGTCCGCATCCATCCGAAGCCGGTGTCGGACTGAATCATATTCCGATATTTTTCGGGATTAGCGAGAAATTCCTCTGCACTACAACCACAGATATATTCAATCTTCTTCCGTGAAATAGGATTTAACAATACGTTTTCAAGTCTTGTAAGCCAGCGTAAATTTTCTATCCGATTGTTTTGACGATTAGTATCTATATGATCAACAACGTAAACCTTTGTGTCCTGAGCCCCATAAAACGCCATCGCCACAATAATATGAACACGCGCCGAACCAATCTCCATATACCCTGTTTTGCTGTTGGGTTTACCGAAAGTCCATTGACAATCAGTTGGTCGTGGTCTCTTTCCTTCACGGGGATGCCGCCACACAGCTCCGTTATCACGAACCGAATATCTTTCGTCTTTGTAAACACATTCTTCTTCTCGGGTATAGTCGTTGACGCTTGGTTTCATATTACATATTCTTAAACGGTTTATTTACTCAATTACAACAGCTGGAACAGTTTTAACCATTTCGTTTTTAGTGGTG
>OGNF01003203.1_pt1 | contig 11245 bp, 13 predicted proteins | sample 1573321 | NCBI WGS metagenome assembly OGNF01 (sample SAMEA2581911, study PRJEB24529) | metagenome | biome: Human gut stool | place: China | collected 2011
GCAATTATGGGGTTGTTGAGGAGAGACTAATTACTATCCAAGCGGCATTTTTTATCGTGTCCAAAAAATAAAATGATATTTTGAAAAAATCTTTTTAAAAATCTATTGACAAAACCATTCTAATGTAGTAGAATATAATCATTCTATTGCATTAGAACGTTATTTGTGAAAGGATATGGTATATTGAAAAAAATCTTATTACGTTTGGGAGCTTTGTTATTCTCGGCGGTTTTTATGCTGAGCGCCTGCAAAAAACAGGACGAGCCTCCGCAGAATACGGTTTACAGAAGCGAAACAGCGGAAATATCGTCGGAGATAACAGGGGATTTTGAGACCTTTGAATATTACGGCGGAAAAGTATATTTCCTGTCGGAATTATATCCCGACCCCGATAAAAGCTTTTCTAAATACTGCCTTAATTCTGTGGGTACAGACGGAAACGTTTTTTCCTCCGAAATGCTTGCGGAGGGAGAAAATATGTACATTTGTCCGCCGAAATTTGACGCAGACGGCACTCTATACTATGTCATATCGCGCAAAATCGACAGCGGACATAAATATACATTATACAAAACCACATCTGAAGGTAATAAATCCGAAACAGATATAACCGAAGCTGTGACCTCCTGTACCCCCAACTTTTTCCCGTCGGAAATTCTTGTAAGCGAAGGCGGTGTATTCATTTCGGGGTATAACAGCATTATCGTTCTTGACAGCGGCGGTGCACTGAAAACCTATATCCCCGAAATTGTTTCAAACGGCGGAATACATAACCTTGCACGGGGCGGCAGCGGTCGGATATACGCCTACATTTTCAACGGATACGGCTTTGAGCTGCAATATTTTGACGAGGAAAAGGCAGAGTTCACATCAGCGGAGTTTCCCTTTGACGGCTACAACAATATCGTTTTTGATGGCAGAGATGATGCGGAGCTTTTCGTCAGCGACGGTACAGCGTTATACATTCTCGGCGCAGACGGGGTTAAAAAGGAAATTCTTAATCTTGTAAAGTCGGGAGTAAGTCCGGGTGAGGTACAGCGGATATTCCCCACGGATAATGGCGGATTTGTCTGCGCGGGAAAAAGCATGGACAGCGGCGCGCCTGTAATATCCGAGCTTTCTCCACAAACGGGATATGTCGAGAGCCGAAAGGAAATTGTTCTTGCAGGTACGGAATACAGTATTGATACCCGTATTGAAAATGCCGCAGTAAAATTCAACAGTTCAAGCACCGACAGCTATATCACCATAAAAAAATATCCGTGGGACAATATTGACCAACTGAATCTTGACATCATATCAGGCAATATTCCCGATATACTCATTTCCGATTCCTCTATACCGGTGGAAAATTATATTTCCAAAGGCGTTTTTACCGATCTGTACCCGTTTATAGACAGTGACAGTGAGCTTGACCGCTCCGATTTCCTGCAAAATCTTCTGTCGTCCTGCGAAACGGACGGCAAGCTGTACCGCTTTACCGACCGTTTCAAAGTATATACGGCACTAGGAAAAACTTCAATTTTCGGCGAGGAAATGGGTATTACTATGGACAAGCTTCAGCAAATTGCCGCTGCTCGTCCCGAGGGCACAGAGACCTTCCCCGGAGTAACAAAGCAGGATATCCTCACATATGCTTTGGAGCTTTCGGGTGACGAATTTATTGATTACAAAAACGACACCTGCCGCTTTGATTCTGACAGCTTTATCGCTATGATGAAATATGCAAACGGGTATATTGATGGCATAGATTACGACAGCTACTTTGACGACAGCTTCTGGAGCAGATTCGATACCATGTTCACCGACGAAAGCGCTCTGCTTATGACGGCGTATCTTTCTGATTACACCGACATTTTCCGTTTTGAGCGAATAAACTTTGGCGAACCTGTCACAGCGGTGGGATTTCCCTGTGAAAACCGCATAGGTACGTCCTTTGTTGTAGATACTGCGTTCTCTATAAGCGAAAAATCAGACGTAAAGCAGGAAGCGTGGGAGTTTATCAGAACGCTGCTCCTGCCGAAATATCAGGATAAATGCGACTGTTTCCCCGTCAGAACTGATTCGCTGGAAAAGTCCGCCGCAGCAGCTATGAAGCACGACCCTAACCGAGTTAATCAAGCTATCGTTATAATGGGACAGATGGCACTTTCATCGGGAAAGGGTGATATCGGCGAGCCCAAAAAGGCTGACATTGATCATATGAACGCTGTTATCGCCTCCGCCGACGGCATTATGTCATATAACGCAAGCATACGGGATATTATTACGGAAGAAGCGGAAACATTTTTCAGCGGTGCCAAAACAGCAGAGGAAGCGGCACAGCTTATTCAGTCAAGAGTGCGGCTTTATCTGGAGGAACATTCGTAAAAAGCTCCAAACATCTTGACAAGCTCATTTCAGCGTGATATAATATATTTATTCTACTGAATTAGAATGAGCAAGGAGCAGGATATAATGAAGCTGTTTGATTCCGAACTGAATGTGATGAAGATACTCTGGGAGCAGGGCGATACCTCCGCCAAGGATATTGCAGCAATTTTAAAAGAACGGGTGGACTGGAGCAAAACCACCACCTATACCATAATAAAAAGGTGCATTGACAAGGGCGCAACAGAACGCATTGATCCCGGCTTTATCTGCCGCGCGCTGGTCAGCAGGCAGGAAGCGCAGGAGTACGAGACCGACGAGCTTATCAACAAAATGTACGACGGCTCTGCGGATATGCTTGTGGCTTCGCTGTTAAACTCAAAGCGTCTTTCCGCCGATGAGATAGCAGCCCTGAAAGACCTTGTAAACAATCTGAAATAACGGAGGGAGCTTTGTATGGACATTATTGGCATGACTATTTCAGCCTCCGCCGTAATACTTCTTATAATGGCACTGCGGAAAATTTTTCCGTACGCCCTGTCGGGACGTACAGCAAAGCTTCTCTGGCTGACGGTGGCTGCGCGGCTGCTTATTCCCTTTATGAATTTTACATTTGTCACCGTAAGCGTAACCTATTCTCCCGACAGAAGCGTATCCGCAAGCAATGTGTCCCAAACTCTGGCAATGCCCATAACCCGATTGGGCTTGCCGAGCATACCCATAACTGCGGATATTCCAGATTTTGTGCACTATATTTGGCTTTTCGGTGCGGTTTTCACAGGTGCGCTATTTCTGTTCAGACATATAAAAACGCGCAGGGAATTTTCCTGTGCGCTGCCATGGGAATATGATATTGCACCTCTGCTGACGGAATACAATATACGCCGCAGGGTGACTCTTTGCGTTTCCGATATGACCGATACGCCATTTACATATGGCGTGATATTTCCGCGTATTATCCTGCCAAAATCCGTCCTTGCCGCCGATGATACGCAGGTGAAGAACATACTCTGTCACGAGCTGGGACATATCAAAAGCTACGATGTAATATACAAGCTGATACTGATTTTGTGTGCGGCGGTGCATTGGTTCAATCCTTTGGTATGGATAATGCTTGCCCTTGCGAACAGGGACATTGAGGTTGCCTGTGACCGTGCGGCAATGTCTCACGTTAAATGCTCTCCCGAGGAATACGCCATGACCTTGATAAGCATGGAGGAACGCCGCAGCGGATTATTTGGAACAAGCTTCACAGGCGGCTGTCTCAAAGAGAGAATAATAAGCATTATGACAGGCAGAGGAAAAAAATCGTCTGTAGTAGCGGTATTTGCGGCTGCACTTACATTGTCGGCGGCGATATGTGTGAATTTTTATTGTGAGCCGAGGCTTGGAGAAGAAGAGGTGACCGAGGCTGTATTTTCTGACGATCTCTTTATTGTTTCCGACAGCGCTCACTCAATCGCGGTAGAGTCTATTACTGATAATGACGACAAAGAGAATACGGTCGTTGAAGGTACCGCCGAGGATATTGCAATTGAGTATGCTGCGGACGAAATTTACATTTTTTCCGGGTATGCGGAAGAAACTGTTCATCACTAATAAAAATAATTCATAATAATATGCTTAACCTCCCCGACTCAATGAGCCGAGGAGGTTTTTGTTGTCTGAAACATCAACCAGCACGAAATTCAACAATATTTTTTCAAAAATAAATATAAAGATATTTCCGCCTGAGTTGCAGTCAAGAAACTATTTCCTATTCAGCTTTGGCTTTCAGACGTTTGGAGAGATCCTGCAAATCCTGACAGGCATCAAAGCACATCTGATTGTAACGGTCAATATCTTTGGTGCTGCTATTTACGGTCAGACCGCTCTTGAAAGCCCGAATTTTCTCACGCCGTTCGTCAAACGCCTTGTTGTATTTCTCCAAAAGGTCGGGATAGCCGGAGAGCTTCTTGCGGTAGCTCCTGCATTTGTTGTCGAAATTGAGATACGCTTCTTTTATCGGATCAGCCATTGCACGCTTTTTGTAATCATCGTTCGCTTTGTATAAACGCTCTTTCTTGCAAGTGGTCCTGCCACAGGTCAGCGAAGCATTTGAACGTTTGGTGATCATAAGTTGTCCACAGTTTTCGCAGTTTGTGATAAGTCTGCCTGCATCGGACATAATATCAACAGTCGAATGAAATCACCCAAAAAAACTTTATAGAATTTATATATCATATTTTGCACATTTCGTCAACGGATAGTACGGAATTATCTGTATTTGTTTGATGTTTGCACGCAAGGGTGCAATGGTTGTAATAACGCAAAAAGGAGTGTGAGTCTTTGGCTCACACTCCCCGATAAATGGGAATTTTCTACTCTGTCGATATATGAATATACAATTGAATTCTTTTAGTTATATTTTTGATAACGTGTTTTGACACCAATTAAACAATAAGAAAAATGCTCTATCAAAATCATAGTCGCTATTATTTTGTAAATATATACTCAATTCCAAAACAGTTCTATCTTCACCTTGTACGCATTCAAGCAATTCTCGTTTTGTAAGAATAAAGTTGCCACTGTCTAAATAATGCAAATGCTGCATAATGAAAAATACCGATTTACAAGTTATTGGCAACCTTGAAATGTTGTACTCCATATCAGTGTGTATATAACGGTGGCAAATTTCATGGTAGAGGTTATTTAAACTCAATTTTACATAGTTTCTTTCATCTTCAATGGTATATGTTGGAACAAGATTTTTTAGTTCTCCGTAATAATCTTTGGTCGTTTTCAATAGATGAAATATTTCCAACGGATTCCAATGTTCTAAATCAGTTTTACCGCAAATAAAGCCACATGACTTATCGTAATTTCCTATTGAAATAAGTGATTTTTGATAGGTATTCAAATCATCAACTGAAATATTGTCAATCACAACCATAATATCAATATCACTGTTTTTAGTTTCTTCATGACGAAGATAACTGCCTTGCAATCCTACATACTCCAATCTTTTACCAAAAGCATTTATTAGTTTATCTGTTAATTCATCAATATACTCATCTATTCTAAACATTCTGGGTCACCTATTTCTTCATTTCCAAGATAATTCGTGTATTCTTTTCCCTCATAAAAGTTCATTATAGGACGACGAAGTTTTGAAGGATATAATGGTAATCTGTTTAATACTGATAAATCTAACCAATCAAATCCGATTTGGTTAGTATCGCTATGAAGATTTGCATTGGTTGCTTTTCCTATGTAATCACATAAAAATACTAAGTCAATTCTATGAAAACTTTCGCCATGAACTCCTTCTATCACAAAAAGTAAATCTTTGCATTTAACCTCTACTTCTACTTCTTCTTTTACTTCTCGTTCAACAGTTTGAGGAAGAATTTCCTCATCGTCTTGACCTCCACCGGGCAAAATATACCATTCCTCTTTGCCATCATTCAACTTTATTGCAAGCAATTTACCATTTTTAATTATAACAGCTTTTGCAGAAGTGCGTATTTGTCGTGACATATTTATAATCCTTTCAAATTCCGATTTGTCAAGCAGTTTCTCTACCCGATTTATTCCATTATACCCCAAACTATAAATATAGTCAAGTGGAGAACAAACAGATTTATCATAACAAATACGCCCCTTTCGGAAAAAGCCGAATGAAATCCGTCAAAAAAATTTTATAGAATTTATATATCACGTTTTGCACGTTTCGTCAACGGATAGTATGGAATTATCTGTATTTGTACGATATTTGCACGCATAGGATTAATGAGTTGCTCGAAACAAAAAGTATGAGGTCAAAACGGCATTTTCGGAAAATTTTGATATATAATGGGAGCAAGCTCAGGGAAAAATCCCAAGAGCCGAACAAAAGAATAAGGAGGTGCTGCTAATGAACAGCAGAGAAAATCTGCCGATGATGTTATCGGCAAATGACATTCAGACAATGGGCTTCACAAGGACAATGGCGTACAATATCCTTAATCGTAATGATGTGCCTGTTGTGAAGATCGGCAGTCGGAAGTTTATTCAGAGGGATAAGTTTTTTGACTGGCTGGACAGCAGGGAGAAAAGTGAGCTTGATGATACTGACAGAAAAGAGATACGAAAGTCAGACAAGGCGAAGATTGAGCAGATCTTCAAACGCAAAGCTCGGTGCATAGCTTGTGATGTTCTTACGGCTTGACTTTTCATTGATGTATTTTCTTTCCTTTGTCTGTGCAGACGGGGATTCCGTCATTGATGTAAAGCCTGCGCCAAGCTGCTGCCAGACTTCGCCCGAACCTGCCTTATCCTCGCTTGTAACGTCCATAAAGTGGAGAATGTCGGTTCTCTGCGCTGTGGCTTCAATGTTTGTGCCAACGGGAGCTGTGTATAAACTCATTTAGATCATCCTTTCGTGTAGATCAGTACAAACTGTATCTGATATGTGTTGTTTTTGCCCTGCTCGATAAGCATAGCGCTTTCAGCTGTGATTTTTGTCGGTGTGCAGCCTTAGGGAAGCTGCGGAAATACCTTCGGTCGGCTGCTTACTGTGGTCAAGACCCGTATCGATCTTTGCACCCGAAGCTTCGGGGGCGGAGAACAGAAACGCCTTATCGGTCTTGAGCTTGTCAAGCTGCTCGGAGAAGCCGATAAGCTTTCCGTCATCGCCAAGCTTAACAATGCTCTTGTCGATCTGACCTCTGACAATGTCTTTGTCAAGTGCGCCGCTGTCAGCAAGGGCAAGTGCGATAGCGTTGTCGAGCTTCAGTGCAGCCGTTTCATCGGCAAGCTTCTTGTTTGCCTCGGCAACATCAGCCTTAAGCTTATCAACGTCCACGCCGTCAAACTTCTTAACGGCATTGGTAAGTTCGTTGATCTTATCCGTTGCCATTGCAAGTTCCGCTTCCTTGTCGGTAAGCTTTGACTTTTCCGCCGCAAGCTCCTGCTCCGACAGGCTCACGACCTGCTTTGCGGCTTCCTCGGAAATTCCGAGCTTTGTGAGTTCTTCAAGTTTCATAAAAATTTCTCCTTTCGGTTTTTGGGTTTTTGGGTATAAAAAAAGCTCCTTAAAACGATGTTTTAAGTGCATTTTTACGGGGTTAAAATGGGGGTTGCTGTTATTTATCTTTATCAAGACCGCACACGAACCTTATGAGACCGCATATACCTTCGAGGATAAACAACGCCCAAGCTGCAACAAAACAGCCTGTCGGTATTGGGTTGGTTGCATTGAGTGCATACAGCAAAATCAGGGTACTTACCATTCTATCAACTCCTTTCGGGTATAAATAAAAGCACCCTTATTCAGAGTGCCTTGTTTATCTTAAAATTCGCCTTTAACTATTTTCATAACCTCGGATTCAGGCAGCGTTTCGTGATTCATATACATTTCTTTGAGTTTACAATAACGTCTGCCGCCTTCTATATTGCTTTCTCTGAGTTCCTGTGTCGGACCTCCGTCACGTCCACCATGCTTTAGTGGATATTTATCATATATTGCTTTACTGATCACAGACATTTCTTTATCCAATGCACGGATAGCTTCCTTTTCCGTCAGTTCTTTTTCCATCGCTTATACTCAACTCCTAACATTTCGCAGATATCTTCAATAATGCTATGCCTAAATTTATCGGCATAATCAGCCATTGTATATCCTTTAGCATCAAAGCTGTCATATCTTAAATCTTCAGCAGTTCCTATAATATCAATGATTACATCTTCCGTGAACGTCTTTCCGTTAAAGCGGATTTCATAACAATATTTTGTATCCGATGCTCGCATAACAGACGTTCCGTCAAGAACAGCACCCGAAACATCTCTGGTACTGAAAGAGTATTCTGTCTGATCGGGTGGGTGAGTGTGCGTGTTCCAACTGCCTTTCATCTTGTCTCCAAAGATCTTATCGGTGTCGATCTCCGCAGCTCTGCCCTTTGCGACATAGATTTCTCCATTCGGCGTGATCACAAGACAATACTCTATGTCTTTATGAGCAAATTTGTTTTCAAATTTCTCCATATACTCTGTAACAGCTTTTTTATCATTAAAATCAATGTTTCCGATTTTATGTACAAAGCCGTCTTTGGCATTTGAAGACGTTGATGACCCTGCCCCTCTGCCGTGTTTGGACTTATACGCTTTATTCGCCCAAACCGCTTTCTGCGAAACGGATTTCCCAAACCCGTCCACCCGAACACGGGAATTATCGGGCAGAAGTCCCGTAGCTTTAAGATGCTCCTCGAGCCGTGCTTCACGGTTTTTCAGAGTAACGGACTTCCGCTCAAACTCACGGTCAAGCTTCGCCTTGAGAACGGGATCCTCGGTTGTTGCTCTTGCACCGTCCAAAGCTGCAAGCTCACGTTTGCTTTTTCGTATGCTGCGTTCATAAGCTCGCTGCTTCTGCGTGTTCGTATATTCTTCGAGGTTTTCCTCTTTGGAAAAAGTCGGTGCATTAGCCGCAACCGAAAGCCCCTCGAAATACGGGAAGAACGAGTGCCGACAGTTCCAGCCGCCCAAGCCGTCACCAGTACCATAGCCCGTCGCATCATAAAAATACGGGTATTTCGGGTGACCCTTTTTAAGGCTGTATATCTGTCCCTGCCATTCGGCGTGTGAGGGTCTTGCGCCGAGGTGTGCGATGACCTCCACAAGCTCGCTGTCCATTTCTTTGGCAAGATCAAGCTGCATATCACAGCAGGTCTTGCCGATACCCGTTACAACAGCACGTCTGACCGCAACATCAAGCTGATCGGTGCGACCCGATTCATAGCTTACGCATTTCAGCCCGTCCTGTCCAAGCTTTCGGACAGCTTCAAAATTTGCTTCCTGCGGTGTAAAAGCTCCGCTTGCGCATTCGAGATATGCAAGGTCAAGCGCATCGGAAAGCTGCCTGTTCGCCGCCGCTGCCGCCGAGTTTGTCAGGTTTCGCATCAAGCCGTTTGTATTTTTTAACCCACGCTGCAGGACATTGGAAAACGCTTTGGAACGGGTGTAATTCGTCAGCTTATCACGGTAATTATCAGATAAAATACCCTCGGCAATAGCCGCCTTGTATATGATCTCATCTTCACGAACAGCAGTCTTTACAGCGTCCGTATAAAGTTCTTTCAGGGTGCTTTCACGGACTTTAAGCTGTGCCGCTATGCGCCGTTTGACCTCACGGGCGGATATTGTGAGCTGATTTGCCTTGTACAGCTGCCATTCTGCTGTGGGTGTAAGGTAGTTAGCCTTAGTTATGCGCCTGCAAATATCGGAGATGACAGCGTCCTGCAGCTCCGACATTAATTGTATCATAGGCTCGGGCAGCTTGTCAAGCTGATTTGGAGTAAGCATTTGTTTTCACCCCTTATCCGCCGTCACCGAAGCTCATAAGCTCGTCATCGGAATAGCTGCCCTCGCTGTCGGATATCTCTTTTATCATAGCATGATAAAAAACTATCTTATCTCGCTGACCGAATACGAAACCGTAATGGCAATGTACGGCGTTGGAAAGGTGTACGGTCCTCGGCTTATTGCAGAGGTCGGTGATACCCACCGTTTCAGAAACAGAAGGGCAATTGCCGTTTTTGCAGGACTTGATGCTCCGCCGTATCAGTCGGGACAGTTTGATGTCACTTCAAGGCACATTTCCAAGCGTGGCTCCTCAGCTCTCAGAAAGGTTCTTTTTCAGATAACTGAGATATTCATTCTTAACAAGCCCGATAGTGAACCTGTGTATCAGTTCATTGACAAGAAGCGTTCCGAGGGCAAGCACTATTACTCCTACAGGATCGCTGCCGCAAACAAATTTTTGAGTATATATTTTGCGAGATTAAATCAGGTGCTGAACGCACAATAACATCTGTTTCTATCTCATTATCAGGCTGCTTCAAATTTTCCATTATTGAAGCGTTCTTTTTGTCGTGCACTTTTTATTATTGTGAATTATCTGTGAATTCAGCTTTTGGGGCTTAACTTTTATTTGCAGGTCTTTGGCTCTAAGATTTGCAATTGCTGTTGAATCGAATTCTACTAGAGTCTGTTGACACTATTTTAGCCACGTGAAGATGCATGCGATTTGAACGAATGACAGAAAGATAACATCAAGTTTATCATATCTTGTACACACTCTGCGAAACGCTTTTAGCCATCGAAACAGTCTTTCGATAATATTCCTTTGCTTATATAGTTCATGGTCATATTCCCATGGATTTATGCGGTTTTTCTTTGGTGGGACAACCGGTTTATGTCCGAAGGATTGGCAGAGTTCTCTTGTTTTATCACCCTCATAGGCTCTATCCATTAAATACGGAATTCCCAAATAGCTATCTCCTATGTTTTCAATTGAGATTCTTCCTTGTGGGGCGTCGTGACAGTTTCCACCGGATAAGTGCATTTCAACAATGACCTTGTCATTTGCGGATACCACGTGAAGCTTGGTATTCCATCCACCCTTTGATTTCCCGATACATTGTTGTCCATGTTTTTTAAAGCACCATGTGCGTCAGGGTGCAGTTTACAAGAGGTACTGTCCAAAGCCAGCACTTGTACTTTGATCGCGATAATTTTTTCCTGCTGCAATGCATTAAAAATACGCTGTATTACGCCATTTTCACACCATCTTTTAAATCTTTGGTAAATGCTATTCCATTTGCCGTATTTTTCTGGAAGTGCCCTCCATTTGCACCCGTTTTCGGCAATATACAAGATAGCGTTGATAAATGTGTAATTGTCGATTTTTACATTCCCACGCTGAACCGGAAAATACTTTTCGATTCTTGCGTACTGTTCTTTTGTGATATTCATGTATTTATCATATCATATTTTGAGCTTAGTGTCAACAGGATCTAATATGAAGAGATTTCAATCCACGCTCCTCGTGAGAGGAGCGACGGCAAACATCATAATCATG
>OGNF01003212.1_pt1 | contig 11209 bp, 15 predicted proteins | sample 1573321 | NCBI WGS metagenome assembly OGNF01 (sample SAMEA2581911, study PRJEB24529) | metagenome | biome: Human gut stool | place: China | collected 2011
GACGAATGCCCGTGATGATCTTGATGTCAGGAGTACCATTCAGTTCAATGATTCTGTCGAGATACTTTGCTCTTGTAATTGTTTTCATATCGTCACCCACTTTCAAAAGTCGAAAATTTTTCATTTCTTGAAACTGCTTCGATGTACTTATTATACTGTCTGCTAATAGTATATGCAAGAGGTCACTTTCAAAAACACAAAATATTTTATTTTTTGAAAGTGGAGACTATGTAAAGGCAACCTGAAGGTTGCCCCAGGCATTAACCCTATCCTGTTTACACAGGTTCATTATCATCTTCATCGACGGAGCTATCCTTCATATATGCTTCCGGATGATCAACACCATCCAGCACATCACCTGAAAAATCACAGTTAATAAGAGCGTCTCTTGTCATCACATTTCTGATTGCATGTTTTGCAGTCGGATCACTTGTCATTCCGCCTGTCTGGACCCTCACTCCAAGTTCTCCAATATTCTGTCTGCTGTTGCTGTCCTTTTCGGCTTCTATCATGTATCTGAGTCCATCTATATAACCGTCCACGATCCCCATAAATCTCGTATAGTTTTTCATGATAATGTCCACACGCTTGTCTGCTGATGAACCAATATATTCCTTAATCATATTTTTTTCTGCCATATCTGTCTCCTTAATCTCTGCTTTCTATGAGTTATCGCGCGTTTACTCTTCTTTACAGAAATTATTGTAGATGAATACAGAGTAAAAATCGTTCCCCAACGAACGTACAAAATACGGTGGGAGCGGACTTAATAATCTTTTTTTATTTTTTGTTTGATTTTTGATAGCATAGATGCTATCATATAGATACAGAATAAATACATTTACTCTGGAGAACATATAATAATGTACAATATTGAATTTTATGAAGATGCCAACGGTCATTCAGAACTTTGGGATTTTCTTGAAGAACTCCGATTGAAAGCTGCGACAAATAAAGATGCTCGTATTCAGCTAAAGCAGATCAGTTTGTATATTCAGCTTCTCGAAGACAACGGCACCCGACTAAATGAAAATATAACCAAACATCTGGATGATGACATTTGGGAATTACGTCCTGGCAACAACAGGGTTTTATATTTCTATTTCAAAGATGATACTTTTGTGCTTCTGCACCAGTTTCGCAAGAAAACACAAAAAACACCTAAACGCGAAATTGAAAGAGCAAAAGCAGAACGTAATGACTACCTACGCCGAAAGGAGGCTGATTGATTATGAGAACCTGGAATGATTACAAAGAACATGTTAAATCTGTTGATCCCGAAATCGGAAAAGATATGGATGAAGTAGAAAATATCTCTGCTATCGTTAGTGCAATGGTTGAACAGCGCACTTCTCTCGGTCTTAGTCAGAGAGAACTTGCCTCTATGTGTGGTATTGCACAATCATCTGTAGCACGTATAGAATCTTGTAAGACTGTTCCCAGTCTTGATACTTTGCTTAACATATTCAGACATCTTGGCCTGCAGCTTACTGTCACTCCAACTAAATCAACAATATAATTCTTTAGGGAATCTCATTTAATGAGGTTCCCTTTTTACATTCTATATAATTTCTGCCAATACTTTAACCTGTGCAATGGCGTAAAGAGGTGTAAAAAAAAAACTTACACACTTTACTTGACAAACCCCAATAAGATCCTTTAAGATTCCCACACAATCGGATGATCTCCGTAATGTTTCATCATATTTTCATATGTCCCCTCTATATTGATTCTGAGTCGTATCATATCCGATTTTACAGACAGTTTTCCCTTGCCTGTTACTCTGATCGTTCTTTCCATTATGCTTCACCCTCCATATTCTGTCTGCACGCATCAAATATACATTCAATGACTTTTTTATCTGCTTTAAAATACTTGCCGAAAGGATTGATAACAACTCCGGCTACCTTATCATTATGCAATCCAATTTCTAAGATCTGTCTGAACGAAATTTCCATCACAACATTCGGAACCGGCTTTTTATGGCTTTCTTCCTCATTGGTAAAGATATACAGCCATTCTATTCCATCCTCTGATGCCACGGTATCCATACGAAGCCTTACTTTCTGGTCCAATGTCAGCTTGTCTCCTTCCTGCAAGGTACTGACATCAAGATTTTGAAACATTTCTCCGCTTACTGTTACAAACGGCACCCATCCCTGGCCATCGTTTAGTATGCGAAAACATATGGCTGTGATCACATCTATAAAACTCTCATGATCCTGATTTTCATAAAGATTACTTATAGCATTCTCTATCAAATTATTTCCACTTAGCGACTCATCTACTTCTATGTTATTTCTGCCAAGCACTTCATCAAATGCTTTCAATACCCTGTTCATTTCCGGATCTATCCTGCTCCGGCATTCAGCTTTCAGAACTGCTGCTATTCCAAAGAAAGCCTCGGCAATACTTCCCGTGATTGCTGCAAGGGTATCTGTATCTCCACCCAGCGAAACCGCATTTCTTACTGCATCCTCAAAATCTTCCGCCTCCAGAAAAGCGGTGATTGCTTCCGGCACTGTCTGCTGACAGCTCTCTACATGATGATAATATGGACGGATTTCATCCAATGTCCGACTCAGGTCATAATGGAATTCCTGCTTCACATAATCCCCGATTTCTTCCTTAGAAGCTCCATTTCTTGCAAGAAATATACAGCTTGCTGTTGCTTCTGCTCCTTTGATTCCCTCCGGATGATTGTGTGTGACTGCTGCCGTCCACCTTGCAACCTCTCTCGTTCTTTCAATCGTAGGATATAACCAGCCTGCCGCTGATACTCTCATTGCAGATCCGTTGCCATAACTTCCATATGGTTTTGGCTTATTATCTCGTAGCCAATGCCAGAATTTCCCGTCATAACCAGCGTTCGGATATCGTCTTCCCCAGTCCTGCATGTTTGCTACTACTGCTTCCTCTGTCTCTTTTTCGTCTGCATCAGACCCTACCGCGATCAATGCCTCTGCCACAGCTACTGTCATAACAGAATCATCCGTAAAGCCGCATCCCCTTGTGAAAAGTTCAAAATTCTTTGTTTTATCTCCTCTGTCAAATTCAAACAGACTTCCTATGATATCTCCTAAAATTGCTCCGTACATATCTGCCTCCAGTCTCCAGAAAGCATCCGGTATTATCTCTTTCCTTGTTACAATATGAGTATATTCCGAAAGCAATTTGAGATGGTCGCTGAATGGGCGACACTTTTCTAATAAATAAGGTGCCTATACTAATGTACAGACACCCTTGACTCAATACCAATATTTACATTATTTCTTTATCTTTGCAACAATGCTTCCAAGCGCTACCGATAATTGCTTTTCCTCCTCCTCATCTTTTCTCATTTTTTCCCATTGACGCAATATCATCATTATGAAACTTTTCATTACTGGAAAATATTCTATACATTCTTCTTCGCTTAACTCATGAATCCCCTTGCTTACAATTCCATAAAAAGCCTCATTATGAACTAACGATTTAGGAAGATAATCTGATAACATCTTGATTTTTTCATTTACACGCGCTACTCCAAAATCCTCTGCTTTAATTTTTCCGTCAGATATAGCTTTATGACTAGCTGTTACAATAATTCGTTCAAAAATCCGCCTCAAGTATACATAAGAACCTATTCCTATTCCAGAAGCATATAGTCCAATTGCCCTTTTAAGTTCTTTTTCATCATCCTTTGACATTACTTTCCTATATTCCTTCAATTCCGGGAATGACAAATCTGCAACAGAAGGATATTGACCTATCTTTTTCATTTTATTTCCGTATGTAAGAACAATATAATCCAAATGATGAGTATCATCCATTGTACAAACAAATTTGAATACCATAAGTCTAGTATCATCCTCTATCGACTTATTTGTCCAAGTCCATGGTTGATTCTCTCCTCCTCCGTTGGGTTGAGGCATATTATGTAAATACTGCCATGATGTAATTTCATCTTCTAACGGCTTCCCATATATTTCTTGTTCGTGATCATCATACCAATAATACGGAATACACTCTCCAGAAAACACTCTATTTTCTTTGCACTTAGGACAATACACATCTAGCTTAACATGTCCACCTATCAAATCTGCCAATTCAAATATATTATCTTCTGTAATTTCTATTTCATCATATAATCCTTCATTTATAAGAAATTTGCCAAATACATTGTCTGTGCTTTTTATTTCTCTTTGATGCGTACTATCAAATATATTACTATGCGTATGTATTACTTTTTTCATCTTTACCTCCAGTTCTAAACACCCAGTATTTCATTCGTGTATTTAAACAATGTCACATTCAGCTACATAATATCATACTGCTTATCAATAATCGCTTTCTGCACAATCAAGTCAAACTTACTGCTCGGACTAAACGCCCAGTCTGCCCTTGCCATCAGATCCTTTGACTGCTCCAAATCAAGATGAAGTGCAATACACAAAGCCATTACCGTCTTTTTCTTCGGATGATAATGCTCATCACACTGAATCTTTGAAAAGTGTTTCCTATCTAGGTTTGCATTTTTCCAGACATCCTTGTTGTCGATTCTAGCTGCCGCTATCAGGTCAAACAGCTTTTCGTGAAAAGATGCTCCCATATTTGCAAGCTGCTCTTCTAAGGACATGTCAGCTGACAGCATACAGGGTTCCATCAACCTAACATCAGCATCAGTTTCTTCATCAAATGTGTAACTTTCCTCAGCTTCTTCACTTTGGAGCATTTGCTCATATAGTTCATCTTCCGTGATGCTTCTGTTTCTGTCCCGTCCCCTGCTTCCTACCGGATATTCCTTCTTATGACTTTCACGGACATAATTGGCATCTATATAGGAATCTATCTCTCCAACTATCTGTCCGGATAACTGAAATGATTTCTTATCAAACACCACAAGAATGATCTGCATTTCATTTTCAGTAAGGAACTCACTGAATACGGATACTGCTATCTGTAATGCCTTATCCTTTGGGAAACCATACACTCCTGTTGAAATCAGAGGAAATGCAATGCTCTCACATTTTAATTCAACCGCTTTTTGCAAAGACTTCCTGTAACAGCTCTCCAGCGTATCAAACTCATGCTTCTTACCATCCTCCCATATAGGACCTACAGTATGTATGATATATTTTGCCTGCAGCTGATATGCTCCGGTAACGGCGACATCTCCTCTCGCGATTTTGCCAATCTTTTGACGTTCTGCAAGGAGCTGTTTCTTTCCAGCCGCTTTATAGATTGCCAGATCCGTGCCACTTGCACATATCGGATTTGGATTAGCAGTATTGACAATAGCATCCGCCTTTACTTTTGTAATATCATTTCGGACAATCTTAAATGGCATATGGCACCTCCTTCGCTTTACTCGTTCACCACGCCACCTACAATAAGTTTCTTGTAAAACTCAACTGCCGCTACAAGATCTTTATCATTCGGACGTCCTTTGGCAACACCGCCAATCAGCTTAAATGGTCCAAATGTATCAAAGCCCTTGCACGAGAACCTTCCCACCAGCTTATCGTGCTTATCATCTATAATGGATTCCATAGACTTAAAAGCCTCGCTTCCACCATATGTACACATCAGAAAAACATTTTTATTCTCTATCAGATTGACAGATGCAAATTTAAGTACAGACTGATGAAATTTTCCATAATAAACTCCTGACGCAAATCCTATCAAGTCATAGCAAGATAAGTCTTTCTCTATTACCTGTGTAGCGTCTATCAGATCAACTTCATTTGTCTTGGCAATTTCATCAATAATTTTCTTTGTATTTCCATGATGCACAGATGCATATATAATTGCAGTCTTCATAATTTGTCAATTCCATCCTTTCCATACATCCGGCTGATATCCAAGTGTCGCCTGTTTTCCATTTCTCACTACCGGAGTTTTGATGACCTGCGGATTCTCCAGAACCTTCTCCAACTTGTCCTCATCAGCTATATATTTGATAAGTGCAAGCAGATCCTTGTCTTTGCCATCCCAGTTAATCATATTATCCAGACCACCATTAACCTGAGCGACAGAATTAAATTCGCCCTTACTCATACCTTTTTCTTTCATATCAATAAACTGATACTTGATGCCACGCTCCTTGAAGAAACGTTCAGCTTTTTTCGTATCATTACATTTCTTTGTTCCAAATATCTGTATATTCAAATCAGTTCTCCTTTGCTCTGGCAAGTTCTTTCTCAATCCATGTCATAATTACATCCACCAGGTAATCCTGCTGTACCTTGCTTAATTCCCTGCCTGGCTGCATCTTATGCCATTTCCTGATACACTCCCGACAACATGTTGCGGTTGCATGCTGCGCAATGAATACCGGATGTCCTTTTGTCGGTGTCTGCTTTCCATCATTCGGAATAACTGCCGGTGCTTCACGCTTTGCTATAAGATCCTGTGCGTGCTGCCGTATCACATTCAATCCTTTTTCATTGATGTAATCAATATCCTTTTGCTTTAAATGAAAACTGCTCCTGAACTTCGAGGCTTCGAGACGTTCAAAGAGCTGTTTATACCATTCTTCCTTAGTCATCAGACTTCACTTCCATTATTCTTAATCGCCATGCGTATCATTTTCTCAAAAGACTCACTGAAATGCTCATTATCCTCTGATGTCCGTTTCTTAGGTCCTTTTATATGATTTTTTCCAGAAGCTCTCCTGGCTTTCTTATTCAGGTGCCGCTCCATCAGCATCCGGTCAATATTGTCATTTGTGTACCATTTCCCTGACTGATGAATTGCGTAAGCACCTTTTCCAAGTGCCATTGCGGCTACACCATAATCCTGAGATACAACAATGTCTCCCTTATGGCAAATACTGATCAGCTTATAATCAACTGCATCAGCACCGGCTCCAACAACAATTACTTCACTGTAATCTGATTGGAGCACATGGTTTGTGTCACAAAGCAGAGTCACCGGAATCGTATATTTTTTTTCAATCCTCTCAACAATGCGAACAACCGGACAGGCATCAGCATCTACCCAAATATGTGTCTCTTTATTACTCTTAACGTTTTCTTCATTATTCATCTTTTATTCGCAGCCAATCTTTTTTGACATTCTCAATGCCTCTGTTCATAGTTCCCCAATATCCTGGATGCGCCATTGGATAAATATTCGTATCTCCATATCTATAAGGTTCTCCATCCCCTATCAGCTCAGCCAATGTACTACAATTAAAGTGTTCATCAATTAAAGCTTGTATCACTACAACGGAGGTATCTAATCCCAGACTTATGATATTATCTGGTTTAATAACATCTATCAATCTCTTGATTTCCAGCGAATCATTAGCAAGAATCTTTCTTGTCATATTTCCTGAATATGTATCTTTGCGATATCCAAGATTGCAATTACAGAAAAACAAATCTGAATACCGATGTTTGTCTATCTCCGGCTTCCCAATCCATGAAAAGTATTGAATTAGGTTGGCATCCGTTTGTGAATCTCTGGAAGTAAGATCCACATTATTATGAAACATTACCTCTTTTCCTCTGTTCATTTCTCGAATATTTGCTATTGTTCCTTTTTCTTCCTCTTTCTCAGGAGGACCAAAGTCTTGTCCTATCAACATATATTTGATATGTGGTGTTTCCTTTGCATATCCAAATCCCTGCCAATAAGTCCACAAGTTGATTTCCTGACATAAATCCTCTCCTGAAACTAAATCACACCAGCATAGTCTTAAATTGCTTTTATATATTGGATTCTCACAATATTTCAGTTTTACTTTTGCCACTAAATCCCGATATTCTCTCGACTTGTCTTCATCCATACACAATATTCCTGCTTGATCTGCTATTTTAATTCTTATTCAACTGAGATAATGCTTTCTTTTCCATATCTAAGATATCTCCAACTGCTGCTCTTACCGCTTTGTCAACAATGCCTTCGATATCTTCATCATCAGATACATTATACCATTTTGTAGTATAGATTCGCTTGTATGTAAAATTTAACTTTCTCTTATCATTCGGCTTCAATATATCCGTAATAGCCTGCATCTTTTTCATTGACTCTTCCGGAACATTATTTCCCGCTAATTCAAATATTCCATAAAATCTGTCATCACGTACATTGAACCAATAAGAATAAATATTTGTAGATCCCCATGAACTAATTGGCTCATCCAGAAGAGGAAGGTATTTATCCATTGCCTCTGTCCTAAAATTATACCCCCAGCCTTCGTCATAGATGATCAGTCCTTCTTCTGACAGCCTACATAATGTATCTTTGATAGCATCTGACAACTGTGCTTTTCCATCTATTCTGTTTTCAAAAATGAGATCTAAGGCTTTCTTGTGCTTATTATATATTTTATTGCAAATATCAATTAACTGCTGATCTTCCACAATATCTCTCCTAACAACATCTATATAATTTTTGATCATCAAATCTACATCCGGCAAAATTTTTATTTGCAAAGTTGCGGATTCCAATACCTCTATGACATCACTGTATGTAAGTACATCCCAATTTTCCACATCACTGGGCTCTTCTCCATCTGGCGTCAGAAACACCAACATCCTGTTGTAATCCGGATACTCTTTCTCCAATACATTCCTATATCTGTTAAGCTGATTACTATGCTCATGCGAACCAACCTTATTTTCTATTGCAATCACTGTTTTTTCTTCTGTTGAGGTTAGCAGAATATCTATATTCTTCCATTCTCTCATAACTGAAAATGTGTAGAAATCCATCAATAGCACATTAAATACATCATATCGTCCATCCGAATCATTCTCTACTAATCGTTGAAGAATTCCTTTCAAAAATACATTTCCCATGCCATGATTCTCATTTGGATTCAGAAGCCACCCCAGCATATTACTGTGGCGGATTTCAGTTCTTGATATCTTCAGTACATCAAACATATTAAATTTTCCAGGGAAGCAATTCATCTAAGCAGCTAATATCTAATAAAAAATTCTGTAATGCTTCCTCATTCGTTAATTCTTTTCCATCCATGAATGCACCTATTTTATATTTCTACAATTCAATATCTTTATCACCCAATTGGATATCAAATACGGTTTCATCAATTACTTTTATACATTCGTCTGTATTATTTATCATTCTTCTCTGATTGCATCTTATCATAAAATTCAGTATTACTAAAGATGCCCAATCTAAAAAAGCAAGTCAGCTTTTCTAGTGCAACCATCTATTGCCCACTAATAATCGCCTTATATATTTTTTCAAATCCCGCTTTTAGAAATTCTTCTTTTGAGACATTCCCCCTGATGCGAATATATTCTTCTTTTTCAAAAGCAAGCTTTATAATACCGGATATCATTCCCCACATAAGCAGTATTGTTCCAAAATAATCCTTTGTCTGCGCCAGCTCGCCGCTTTCGATTCCTCTTTTTATATACTGAGAAATAATCTGATTAACCTCTTCACCAACCTGATAAGTTTTTGATAACCACTCATTATTGTTCTTTTTTTCTACTTGAATGTACTGCAATGAACGGTCAAAAAAATCCGGATAGTCAGCCTGATATTTTACCAGAGCATTACACATTGATAAAAATTGTTCTTTGCTAGTCCCTTCATTCTCCAGTGCTCCTGAAAGCAATTCTTTAAGCTTCTCCATACTTTTTAACGACAAAAATGAAACAATATCTTCCTTGTTTTTAAAATACACATACAAGGTTGCTTTTCCATACCCTGCCGCAGCTGCTATCTCATCCATTTTTGTGTTTTCAATTCCCTTTTTTGCAAACAAAACCATCGCTTTTTCGGCAATTCGATTTTGGTGCACAATCGGCTCTTCTTTAATTCTTCTTGCCATACAATCCTCTATTTCTCGCTTAAAGCATTCTCACAGGCCTTCATAATTACCTTGCTGCTGTTTGTCGCACTTGATACAGCATCATATTTTCCTGTATTCGAACATATTACTGTCCCGATTTTCTTTACTCCGGAGGTCTTGAAATATTCTTTTACCACACGGCTGATTCCTGAAGATTGCCCACACAATTTTGCAAACGGCATCCTGGTATTACATGCTGTAAGAAGTATGTATCTCTTACCCTTTAACCTAGGCTTTGGAAAATAATCGGTCTCAAGCATTGATGCCCCCGACATTCTATCCATCAAATTTTTTACAATAGCAGGTACATTTCCCCAATATACCGGGGTTGCAAGGATAATAACATCCGCATCTTTTATAAGCCTTGTAGTCTCTGGCATATCATCATTTTTAAAGACACACTCCCCAGTCTCCAAACACTTCCTACAGCCTCTGCAATACTCAATGTTCTTTTCAAACAAATTGATATATGTCAGGCTATGGCCCAATTTCTCAGCCTGCTTGGCAGCATACTTCAACATAGTTGTTGTCTTGCCAGACTTACGGTAGCTGCCCTGAATTGCTAATACTCTACATGTGTTTCCCATTTAAGTCATCTCCTTCTTAAATCAATTGAACTCTTTAGTTCAATTAATAGCACAAACTTTATTCCTTGTCAATGCGCTACTTTAACTGATAAAATCCATTTTTCCCTGAATTGTGGTCAACTTGACCAGCTTTCCTTCTTCCTGAAATAAAAAAATCCGCCCAGATTAGAACCTAATCTAATCTGAACGGAATACTCATTCAGGCTTGATATTTTCCAAGCAGAAATAGTTTTAATCATTACCCTTTTGTTAGCTACAAGAATTTACAACCTTTTACACCAGTTGCATTATAGCTTTTCATTCCTGTTAGCAGAAATGCTCATTTTTTGATTTGCTGTTAGCAGAAAAACAATAAAAAAAACGGCAATGATTTTTCTCTCATTACCGCTTAAAATAGAGCGTTCCCTATAGGAATCGAACCTACAATAGAGTCTTAGGAGTTCAAGTCCATACAGAAAACATATATCATTCTCTGTAAATCTAAGTCAAGGAAAGTCTTGATTATTCTAACCTTCCTGTCAATTTGTGTCAAAATAAGAAAACAGAAAATCATTCAAGTAAAGAGGGATTAGCTGACAAAATGATGACACTGTCACCCTGAGGATCCAGCCATTCCGTTCCTATGAATTCATATCTATGGCTACCATTCGCTCTTATCAAAGCAGTAACGATAACACTATTTTCTTATTAGATTACATATATTATATCGTGCATGGGGTCGGATGTCGATGATTTTTTAACCATTATTTACTTGTATGATAATTAGGAAGTTAATTATCACATATTTCCTTTCTTTTAATATCGT
>OGNF01003216.1_pt1 | contig 11198 bp, 4 predicted proteins | sample 1573321 | NCBI WGS metagenome assembly OGNF01 (sample SAMEA2581911, study PRJEB24529) | metagenome | biome: Human gut stool | place: China | collected 2011
CCGCTTTCTGTAAGTAAAGCTGCATGACATACATCTCACACATGGTATTGGATATTGGCGTACCTGTCGCAAACACAATGCCTCTGCCATCATTTATCTCAGACAAATACTGGCATTTAAGCTGCATATCCGTTGACTTCTTCGCTCCACTGCTGCTGATACCTGACACATTATTCATCTTGGAAAAAATCGCAAGGTTCTTAAAATTATGTGCTTCGTCTACCATAATAGAGTCAACACCCAGCTCCTCAAAGGTAATGAGGTCATCTTTCCTGCTCTCATCGGTCAGGGATTTAAGCTGTTCCTCCAGCTTTTTCTTCTGGCTTTCCATCTGCTTTACGGTCCAGCGTTCCCCGTTCCGCTCCTTCATATCATCAATCGCATAGGTGATCTCATTTATCTGTTCATTAAGCATTCGCTCCTTTCTCTCTGCCGAAATTGGAATTTTCTCAAATTGCGAGTGCGACATAATGATGCAGTCATAATCGCCTGTCGCAATCCTTGATACAAACTGCTTTCTTCGGCTCTTTTCAAAATCACGCTCCGTTGCAACCAAGATGTTTGCTGACGGGTAAAGCCTTAAAAATTCACTTGCTGTCTGCCCGATAAGCGGCTTTGGCACTACCATAATTGTCTTATTGGCAAGTCCGAGCCTTTTCTGTTCCATACACGCAGCCATCATCTCAAACGACTTTCCGGCACCGACACAGTGGGCAAGCAGGGTATTTCCTCCCATAAGGATTCGTGCCACCGCATTTTTCTGGTGCGGTTTTAATTCAATTTCAGGGTTCATTCCCGGAAACTGCAAGTGGCTTCCGTCATACTCACGCAGGCGGATATTATTGAAGGTTTCATTATAATACTCCACATACTTCTGTCTGCGTTCCGGTTCTGCAAACAGCCATTCCTTGAACTTCTCCTTGATCATGTTCTGCTTTTCCCTTGCAAGCATTGTCTCATTCTTATTGACTTCATAATGGTACTTGCCATCACCGTCATCAATCCTGTCCCTGACAGTGACCGTTTTTAAATTCAATGTTTCCTCAAAAATAGAATAAGCGTCCATTCTGCTTGTACCGTAGGTTTTCGTTGCTGCTACGGAATGTTTATCCATACTTTTATTTTCAATGAACCATTCCATACTCATTTTATTCAAGTGTACCTGAATACCGGAATTATAATACTCTGTTCTGATTGCCCTTGCTCTCTTTGGTGTATTAAGCAGCTCATAGATAAACTGCTCATAATCAAGCGGTTCAATCCACGTTGTACCAATCTTTACATCTATATCCGAGGCTTCAATCCATTCCGGCTGAACTTTCTCTAATGCTGCGGCATTGGCGGCAAATCTTTCTGCCTGTGGATTGTCGGTATCAGCCGCCATTGCCTTTGCAACACGCAGCTTATCCCTTACATTGCCTGACAGATATTCGTCTGCTGTCTCCCAGCCTGCGTCCGGGTTATTTTCATTGTAACGGTCAGGATTAAGAAAAATAATTCCATCGAGTTCCTTTATGAGAGTATCCCTGCCTGTTTCATAAATGGAAAGCATATAAGGAATATTTACATATCCAAACTCATTGACCGATACATTAAGAGCCTCAACTGCAGTTTCTACCCTGTCCACCACGGATTTTGCTTTAATCGTCTGCTTATAAAACATATCCGCCTTCTTCACCTCCCCGTCCTCATTTACTTCTTCAAGACTGCAAAGAAGTGGATAATCGCTGTCATCCCTGAACGCTGTACGGTTTGCTTTGGAAGTGATTGCTCCATACTTTCCAACGAATTTATCATATTTTACATTCAAAAGCTGCTGTTTGTCTGCAAGCTCCTCATCACTACAGCCCTCCATCTGGATATCAATCAGCTCTCTTGTTATCTGTCTGATTTCATCAAGGCTCTTAATACGCCCCTCCGCTGTCGGTGATACTTTCTGCCTTACCATCTCTGAATTTTCCCTGTAGTAAAGTTTTCCTTCAAAGAATGTGTAAGTATAATTTCTGACATCCGGATCAGCGGGAATGACTTCCTCTGTCTGTTCCTCATTATCTGCCAGTCTCTCAAAATCTGTCATCTGTGCTTTGATGTTACTGATTGCCTTATTGAGTGCTTCATACAGATTGAAGTTCTCATCATTATTCACACAGACGGTATATCTGCTGTCCTGTCCGAACATCCTTGTGTCATACTGCATTGTACCAAGCATCATCTCCGGGTGCTCTGCAAAATAGGAATTGACTGCTATGCCATCACCTGTGACACCAAGATGTACCCAGTCAGGCTCTATATCAATTTTTCGCTCTCTTTTCTGTAAAAAAAGAATGTCCGCAGTCACCTCAGTTCCTGCATTATCCTTAAATGCAGTATTCGGAAGTCGGATTGCTCCCACAAGTTCTGCCCTCTCAGCCAGATACTTTCGTATAGTCGGATTGCTCTTATCCAGTGTTCCCTTTGTGGTAATCACTGCAACCATACCTCCCGGTCTTGCCTGATCGAGTGCTTTTGCCAGAAAATAATCGTGAATACGGAAGTTATACTTGTTGTACTTTGGATCGAATATCTTATAATCTCCAAATGGCACATTTCCCATAACAACATCAAAGAAGTTATCCGGATATGTGGTGTTTTCAAATCCTGTAATACTGATATTGGCATTCTGGTAAAGCTGTTTTGCTATTCTTCCCGATATGCTGTCCAGCTCCACTCCGTACAGCCTGCTTTGCTGCATTGGTGCTGGCATACTTCCGAAGAAATTACCGATACCCATAGACGGCTCCAAGACATTTCCGCCTTTAAACCCAAACTGCACAAGGGCTGAATTGATACACGTTGCAATCTCCGGCGAAGTGTAAAAGGCATTATTTACAGTTGCTCTTGCCGCACTGTATTCCTCATCGGAAAGAAGCTCTTTCAGTTCTGCATACTCTTTGCTCCACGCTGCATTATTCTCATCAAATGCCTGTGACAAGCCTCCCCAGCCGACAAACTTTGATAAAACAGTCTGTTCCTCCTGTGTTGCAAGTCTGTTTTCCGCTTCAATCTGCTTTAGTGTACAGATTGCATCAATGTTCCACTGGTATCTGGTCTTTGCACCACCCTTTTCTGTTTTCCACAGGTTATAATGGAAATTGAGTTTTATCTGGTCTTGTGTTTTTTCTTTTCCACGCAGACCTTCCACTGGCGGTAATACTTCCTGTGCAGGTGTTTCAGGGGCAGCCTCCTGTGGTTCGGTGTCCTTCTGCGGAATATCTGCCGATACATTCTTATCCTCATCAGAAATTATACGACCATCTGTGTCAATCTTGGTATTCAAGCCATATGCAATCGCCCGTTCTCTGGTTTTAAGACGGCTTTCTCTCACACTGTCCTCAATATCAAAGAACTTGCGATAAACAGGATTCATCTTTTCCCTGTCAATCTTATTTTTTATGGTCTGATAGATTGCCTTCTGGTCCTCTCCACAGTAAAATGGCTGTTTTACCATATAGGATAAGATTTCATATACCTCACGCCATGATACGGTATCCCCTGCCCTCTCTCCATTTCTGTTTTTGTAGCTTACTTTCACATCTGCACTGCTTAAAGTGTATTCTGTGAGTCCATACTGATTATTGCAATATGCCTTTCTCTCACCCTGAACATTTCCCATCGCTATCTCACAGATCAGTTCCAGCTTATTCGGCATAAATGCAAAATCCGATTGCACCACATCCATAAGGAAAGCACGGAATGGTGTGTAACAGCTACATTCTGACACAAGTATCTCAATGGCATCTCTTAAATCTTTATCCATTGCAGCTACACGGTCAGCATAATCAATCGGCTTAATATACCGTAACTCAGCCGCCTTTCTGTTTACAGCATAACTGTCAGGCTCATCAGGAATAGCATAATCATCAATTTCTGATTTCTCCTCCTGCGTATCAACTTCACGGTACTCTGCGTCAATGACTTCATCATCTTCACGAAGTCCGTCCATTGCAAGCTCATCAATACGAGGTGTCTCCGACTGGTATTCTCCGGTAAGGATAAGTACACCGATTTCCTTTTCGACATTCTTCCACGAAACGTATCCTTCTACTTCTCCATCTTCATCTTTCCATTGGATACGAAGTCCCGAACCGTGAAATGTGTCATACCCGTGCAAGCCTAGACCGTCAAGCGGCCAGCTTGCACCCCCCTGACCATATTCTGCCTTGATACGCTTTGCTCTGGTTCCTGCGTCTATCTCTGTCTGATAGATTTCACACACCCTGCCTTTTCCACCGACAAAGCCAGTTCCTTTCATAAGTATCTCTTTTACATACTCACTTGGTACACTCTCTGCTTTCTTTGGATTAAGGTAATTATATTTTCTGGCAAGGGCAGCCTTTTTATCCTCCTCGAACTGACGCATAAATTCATTGTGTCTGGTTTTCTCCGGCTGCTTCACACCAAAACTTGCCTGCCCGTTTTGGTCGAAAAAAAAGGAAGCCTGTGTATATTCGGCTTCCTTACTGACACCCAATGAATTGATTTCATCAAGTTCCCTATTCAGTTCTGTATCATCTGATTCTAGTGGAATCGCATCACTATCTGATGGAGTACCACTTCCTCTGCCTGCATCTTCGCCTGCTCTCTTATCTTCCACATCTCCATTGTCGATGACGGATTCTGTGGCTTGTGCTTCATTAGATACTGTTCCTCCAACTGATCGTAAAGCTGGTTTGCTTCCTCCTCTACTGCCGACATCTTCTCGTACATCTTCCCGAATCTCATCAGTGTCTTGTACCTTGCCGGTTCGTTCTCCAGAAGATACTTCATTGCCATTCTCCCGTATCTGCCCAGCTTCGTTAAATCCTCTGTCTCGTCCGGCATTGTCAGCTCCGGATACAGCAGTCCGTCCACTTCCTTGTAAGTCATTGCTTCTAACATATGATATTCTCCTTTCGCTCTCAATCGTTTGTAAATTCCTACTAAATTCTCTAAGAACACTACAGGAGACATCGCATACAAGGGAACCAAGACGGTAAACTATCTCCTCATCTTTGATATTTACAATCTGACTGAAATCCTGTTCTTGCACAGATAAGTCAAATCCACATCTCGTCCCTACAGCATACATAACACTGGAATATACTAACTGCTCCATATCGCTATCCTGCTGTAAGCCCTTGCGTTTTTCGTTGAATTCCTTTATCACACTACCTGATAGCTGCATTAGTTCGGACATTCTATCCCCGAACTCCTCTTTTATTATATTCCAAACATTTGTTCCTGTAAACTGTTTTAGCGTATTTTTTAGTGATTCCCTGTCATCGCTTTTATACCGCTCCATCTGTCCTTCCGATACCAGAAAGTCTGCATAACTTTTCAGGTTTTCCCCCTCCAGATCCCAAGTCAGCTTCACATTCTTTCCGCCTGTATCACTGATATCGAAAATATATCTCATACGGGGATTAAGTGCCCTTGAGGGGAAGATAGCACAGCCCTTTGCTCCACGCTTTACATATCTTCCCACTTTCTTCCAAGTGTCATAATCTGCCATAAGGGTACTTTTCTCCGGTGATCTCTGAGCTGTTACCATAACGATATTATCAAATTCATAGCGATATAACTGACCAGCAACTTTTAATACATCTTTCCAGTTCTTTTCAGAACGGGTGATGTTGCTGATTTCTGAATCATATATCGCTTTGACCTTCATATCAACACTCATGTGTCACCCTCCTTTTACTTCAGTAATTCTGCAAACATTTCCTTAAAGAGCTTTGACTCCTCCCCGTCAAGCTCAATCACAAATTCTGCATCAACCGCCTGTCTATCACATTTGCCCTTTCCTTTTACAATCTTTCGCATAATCCTGAGAAGCACATAACACTGCTTTGACTTGGCTATGCTCTGCTTAAAGGCAAGTCCGTCGCTGTCAGCCGACTGCTGTGTCTCATAGACAATCACATTCAGCTTTCTGCTGATTTCCTCAACTTTCTCATATGGAATACTGACAGACGATTTTACCTCTCCCGGTCTTTCCCATTCCTTATGAAGTTCGTTTAATAAAAATTCCATATCCTTAATAACTGCTGTCTGCTCATTTTTCATCGTGTCTTTCCTCCATTTTCCTTTAATGAAGAAGGGAGCTGTTCTTCGCTGTATGGCGAAAAATCAACTCCCTTCATATCCTCCGCATCAAGGACTATCTGTTCTGAATAATACATATCCATTGCCTTGTTTATGGCATCGTCAAGTGACTCTGCCTTTACTGTCTCTACCCTTGAGAGAACTTCTTTTATCTCAATATCAAATTCTTTTTCCATTCGATATCAGCCTCCAATTCCATTTTTCCTCATCGGCTCTTTTTTTCTTTTACCTGTCTTTCCTTAAAACCTTCATCATACTTTCCATCTTCAAGCCTGTCATAAAAATATTCCTCCTCTATCGTTCCAAATTCCTTATACATCTGGTGCAGGAAATCATTCTGCATATTTTTTGGAATATCATCATCCTTTGACAAATCCTGATAAAAATAAAACTTCTGCTTGAGTTTCGCCCTGTAATCATAAACATCTTTTATCTTTTCAGGTGTCCCGTATTCTCTTTTATATGCCTTAAAGTTGGTCTGCGAAAGTGTGGAACCAAGATAAATCCCGTGCTCCCACGATACCCCAATCGCTGTGTTATCCTTAGTTGGCTCCTCGTCTTTCGGATATCGCTTATACTCTGTTGCTCCAAGAGCAATCGTGAGAGAGCCGCTTTTCATATCCATTACCACAAGATTGCGTGGAGATAATGCTTCAAGTACCATATAATCGTGGTCATTAAAATTATGAAATGTCTGCCCTCTTTCAAATGTCCTGTGGCATTTTTCATAATGCAGGATAAAGTCATCTATCCAGCCTCTATCCGTCATTCCAATCTCATCCATCTTTGTAATACACTCTGGGGAACTTGTTGCCTTATCAAAGTAAAATTTCTTTGAATCATTATAATATCCTTGCAAAAAACGTCCCAGTTCCACATCATCTCTACAGAATTTTGCAAAAACTGTAACATTTGCTGCCCTGTAATACTCTGTAAAACCTTCCGCAAGCGTTCTTCCAAGAAGCAGCATCTGATCTGCAAGCTCTGACATATCATCAATGGCAACGAACTTCTTATAATCTTCCAAAGTCATAAGCATATTTCTTTCTGTTCCCTTATAATTCTCCATTACAAGAATCATATCCTTTAAATCCATTCTTACCTCCTGTCCCAGAGAGGACTTTCGCCCTCTCTGCCAATTTTCTATGGTCTGCCAATTACTACAATCTTTCCGACACTTGCCACATCACGGTAAACTACGCCAACTCTTTCATTCAGGGCTTCTACCACCTTGCCATTGCCGACATATACTGCCACATGGCTGATATTCTTATATCTTCCGTTGTTTGTGAAACTGTAAAAGATAAGATCACCAGGCTGCATTTCATCATAAGATACGGTCTTTCCTGCTTCATCAAGTCCCTGTGCTTCTGCCGCTGCTGTAGTTGCTCCTCCATAACTGATATTCACATCTGCATCCTTCCATGAATAATACGCAAGTGAACTGCAATCATAATAATTGCCACTATCTCTTAATTCCTGACTGTAAGGATAACCCACTCTGTGAAGGGCATAAGAGCAGACTGCTTTCTGCCTGCTATCTGTAATACCACTGAGGATTGCATTTATTTCATCCTCTGTCATGGAACTTACTCCGGGGCTTCCACCGCCTCCACCGCTTCCACTTCCGGCATATCCAAGCTGTCCCATAAACTCCGGACTCATGATCTGCTCAAGCATTTCTACCTGATCAGAATTAAATCCATAAACAGAAATCATATCTCTGTATGATTTGAGCGTAACATTTACATACAGTACCGACTTCGTAACAGTTGTTACATTGCCATCTGCGTCTGTTTCCTCCACATCTTTTGTTCCACTACTTGTAGTATAAGAACACATATCATTTACTACAGTCTGCAACCACCCCTTTGATATATCATTCATAATTGTTGCAGTATCGCCTACACCATACTTGACCATGTAGACCGCCATAATGTCGTAGTAGTTACTTGGATTTTCATCCATTCCCTCATAATCTACATATACCAGTTCGCCAAAGTCATATCCGGTATGTTCATTCACTTTGGTATTCACATCACGGTTAAATTCAGACACATAAGCACTTGTAACTGTCTGCACTGTATCTCCTGACTCCAGCGGCGGTAAAAATAAGGCAAATGGTGAATTATAAAGAATCGCTATCACAGCAATAACCGGAACTGCAACGATTACCACTAAAAGAACCAACAGCAAAAGTACAAGTCCGATAATCGGAGCTGCCGCCTTTATCCAGAGAACTGCCTTTTTTACAATCAGATCTTTTACCAGTTTTACAACACTGTCCGTCTGATTTTCCTGTTCTTTCATCTTATCCAGAAAAAATTTAATCTTTCTGCTACGGTTCGCTGCTTTCACATCCTTCGCCTCAATAGATACACCCGTGGCATAGCCTGCCGCCATGCCGACTGCTGTACCTGCTCCCGGTGCAACCGCTGTACCTGCCGCTGTGGTTGCCGCTTTTGCCGTAGTTTTGGCAGTTTCTTTTGCAGTGTTCTTGGCAGTTTCTTTCGCAGTTTCTTTCGCTGCTGTCTTTGTCGTGTCACCGGCAACCTTTTTTGCCGTATCACTGGCAGCTTTCTTTCCCATCTTTTTTGCCAGCTTCTTTCCTGTTTCTACCTTCTTGATACGCCTCTTTGCTTCGGCTGCCGCTTTTTTTCTGAAAAGTGACGCTCCCCTTGAAGCAGTTCCCGTAACCGGACGGCTTGCTTCATATGCAAGATAAGCTGCCTGTGACACTTCCTGCCCGCCTTCCACCTGCTCTGTAACTGCTCCAGCCGCAAATGCTCCCGTTCTTCCTGCTATATGAAGATTGGTATTCTTCGTCTTGATAGAAGTATTGGACTCCCGTATATTTCTCTTAAATTTTGAAAGTTCCTTTTCTTTCTTCTCTGCCTGATGAATGGTACTCTTACGATAAGACTTCTTTTTACCTGTATCATTTATCTTTGCACTGGCAATTTTCGGACCACGCTGTACGGTGTAAATGTTACTGCCCTTAATTTTAGCTTTCTTCAGTTCATGCATATGAATCTTAGCTTTTTTCTTAGTGTGAATGACCATAGGCTTGTCATCCACTTTTTTTATCTTCAATGTTCCCACCTTCTTTCTGTATCCTTAAAAAAGGTAAAAAGTAGCCATCCGGAACTTAGTCCAAATGGCTGATACATTGCAATTCTAATCAGCAAATTTTGCCTCCCTTTTCTTCTGCTCCGCAATCTTTTCGTGGATATTGGTGTTATACAGTCTGTAAAGGTCAGTGTCCTTGCTGATCTGGTTATCAAACGGAATTACCACGGAACCACACTTGATAAGTCCCATTCCCGATGCAGTATTGGTTACGAAACGAAGCTGTGCCTCTGATACACCGATAACCTCTGCCATCTTGGAACTGTCTGTATTCGCCTGCTTTAAGAGTGCAACAAACTCAGAGTTTGCAAGCATTGTAGTGGCGGTGTAGTTCTGTAAAAGGTCCACGACGTTCTGGGTGATACCCGTGCACAGTCCACCTTGTTTCCTCACCTTCTTCCAGAGCTGCTGTAAATATTTTGCAGAATACTCCGAATTAAGCAGGACATGGAACTCATCAATATAGAGCCAGGTTGCCTTGCCCTTCTGCCCGTTTTCTACAATTCTGTTTTGAATAGACTCCATCATAACAAGCATTGTGATAGGACTAAGCTCCGTGCCTAAGTCCCTGATACCATATACCGTGAATCGGTTATCTACATCAACATTTGTCTGGTGGTTAAAGATATTGAGGGAACCATTTACAAAAAGTTCCAAAGACAATGCGATATCCTTTGCTTCGTCCTCCGGCTGTTCCATAAGGATATCGTAGAAGTCACTCATTACCGGAATATACTTTTCCCTGCCCCTTGCAATGTCGATATACATCTTTCTCACGCAGCGGTCAATGATTGATTTCTGTCTGGAATTTAAGCTGTCCCCGATACACTGCTCACAAAGACCAAGCATAAATTCCCCTTTTTCCCTTATCATTCCCTTTGAATCATTCGGATCAAGACTCCACACATCCATCTCAAGCGGATTTACATAATTGTCCGTGTATGTTGACATATTTACCACGGTTCCACCATAAGTCTGTGCAATATCAAAATATTCGTTCATCGGATCAATGACGATAATCTCATCATCTCCCGACAAGAATACGCTGCCCATTTCCATCTTACAGAAGAATGATTTGCCGGAACCCGGCACTCCGAATACAAAGCCATTTCCGTTGATGAGCTTCTTTCTGTTACCGATATTTACATTCTTACTGATCTGGTTGATACCGTAATAATTACCTGTGCTGTCATTCAGTTCCTGCACATTAAACGGCATAAGCACCGCAAGCGACTGGGTAAGAAGGGTACGCATTGTTTCCACCTGTCTTACACCAATCGGAAGTGCCGTGTTGAGTGCTTCCCTCTGCTTTAAGTAGTGTGTATCAATCGTACAACTGTTACGCTTTCCGATTGTTTCTACTGTTTCGCAGACACTCTCAAGCTCCTTCTTACTTTCTGCCATAAGGATAATGGTAACTCCTACAAAGAAAAGACACTGGTCATTCTCACGGACATCATCCATAATTGCCTCAATCTCTTTTTTCTCCGTTCTCTTTGCATAAGAGATTTCTGTGGAGAAGTCATTGTTCTTATTACGGACTCTCTGCTGCTTGATAATATCCGACTCAATACCAAGATATTTCTTCTGAAGCACCTTTGTGGTCAAATCCTTTGGCACAGGCACTACATCAATACTGGTAATGGAGTGGACAGGAAGGGAAGTAATCTCATTGATAAATCTGTCAGATAAACTGCTGGGATACTTCTTAATGAAAAGTGCCTTGCAGTATTTACTCTCGTCCTCAAAATGGTCTGGGAAATATTTCACCATACCATTACATAAATCATTCTTAAAATCTGCTCCGACCTTCTTTGCCTTTTTGATATCAAAATCAAAACTGCCCTCATCGCCAAGATGGTAATAGTCATAGAGCACTTTCAGCCTTTCATTGCCGTTAAGCGGCACAATCTCCGCCCCCAGTTCAATGAAAGGCTGAAAGTGCA
>OGNF01003217.1_pt1 | contig 11197 bp, 17 predicted proteins | sample 1573321 | NCBI WGS metagenome assembly OGNF01 (sample SAMEA2581911, study PRJEB24529) | metagenome | biome: Human gut stool | place: China | collected 2011
AAGAAAAAGGACGCCGAGCGTCCACGAGGTGGGAGTTTCGGCGTCCTTTTTGTGGTTACGGCGCGAAAAGCGCCGCTTTGGTTTTGGCTCCAACCTTGCCGTCAACGGTCAGGCTGCGGCTCAGCTGGAACTGTTTCACGGCTGCGGTGGTCTTTGCTCCGAACAGGCCGTCAGGATCCCCGGCGTCAAAGCCGAGGGCGGAGAGCCTGGCCTGCAGGGTAGCGTTGTGGATGGCTGCCGGGTAGCTGTTCCGCCCGGCGGCGAGGGTTGTGCTGCCGAGCAGGGAACCGTCCCAGGCGGAGGTTCTGGCCGTCCTGCTGGTGACGTTCGGAATGCCAGAGTACTGAGGCATATCCCTGTAAAGGCTGTGGTTGTCGGATTCCCGGATTTCCCAGTGCAGGTGGCTGCCGGTGCTGTGGCCGGTGCTGCCCTCAATGCCAATCAGGTCGCCGGGCTTGACGGTTTGGCCTGCGGTGACGGCAATGCCGGAAAGGTGGCCGAAGTACATATAGAAGCGGGTCTTGCCGATGCGCACGACCACCCGGCGGCCCCAGCCCTGCTTTGCGTTCTTGGGGTTCTCCCAGCCTGCCCGGACAACGGTTCCGTATACCGGGGAATGGAGGCGCTTGTCGGCAATGCCTACCAGGTCGAAGCCCTGATGCAGGGTGCCGTTGCTGCGCAGATTGTTCCAGGTCTGGGAAATGCGGAAGGTTCCTTTGTACGGTGCGATCATGGGTCAGGCCTCATCAATTTTGGACAGCGCTTCCTGGGCGGCGTTGTCCAGGTCGGTAAGTACTGCCTCAATGAACACCTCGGTCTTTTCGTCCACCTTGTAGCCCCAGCGGGTCAGAAGCTCAATGACCCATTCTTTCTTCTTCGCTTTGGGGATTGCGCCGGTCTTGCCCAGCTTCTCAGCGGCTTTGGCTGCCACCTTGACAATCCAGAAGAAGGACTGGTTTTTCAGCCAGGGCAGGACAACGGTGGAAAACAGGGCAAGGCAGCCCAGGCTTGCGGCTTTTACCAACAGGGAAACGATCTCGTTCATGTACTCCATTTTTTATCTCCTATAAATCATTGTGATGTGCTTCCTGGTTTAAGTGCTTGTTGAGCTTTTCCAAGGCGTCTTTACAGGGGCCGTTGCAGCCCTGTTCGATTAGGCCCTGCAGGGCGCCCCGCAGGCCGTAGCAAATCAGGGACTGTTCGTCCATCATCTCTTTGATGATCTCGCTCTGTTTTTTGTCCCGCTCGGACGCCTTGTAAAGCGAGATTGCTACGCCGCCGAGGACGCCGAGCGCCGTTACAAAGGCGGCGGCTTTGATGATGGTGTCTGCATCAATCCACATTGGCTTTGTCCACCTCCTTCCCGCCAGGGTATACGGCGGCGGAATAGGCAGCCTCTACCTCTTGAAGCTGTTCCTCTGCGGCCACGGCTCCAAGTTGGGCGAGGGTGCTGTTCTGCTGCCTCACGATACGAAGAAGCTTTTCAACAGTGTCAATGAATTTCTATCCACGCCCTCCGCGAAGATCGAAAATTCTCCATCACATAGACTTGGATCTCTGAGAGCTGGTCATTGATCAGCCCCTGGGCCTGGGTTCTATTCAGCAGCATTTTTTCACGGTACTGCTGCGCCAGATGCCCAGGTCGTAGTAGCTCTTGACGTCAGGGAATTTCTTGCTGTGTTCGTTCATGGTCACATATCCTCCAGGTCGGTATCGGTGACGAGAGCCAAATAATCCAGCTTCGCCTTGGTGGTGGCTCTAAAAAGTTCCTCGGGCGAAAGCTCCCGCAGGACAAACCACCAGCGGCTGTCCGGGTGCGTGATCTGCACCAGTTCCGCGTTGTTCCATTCCAAGGTGCTGTCGCCGTCGGTGGCGGTGATCTTGGAGAGTTTGCCGTCGAACATCTCCGGGGTCAGCTCGGTGTCCGAGATGAAGTTGTAGATCGGCAGAGCGTCGTGCCGCTGAGGGTCAGGCCGCCGATGGCAGTGCCATCATCCAGCGTAACCGTCCATGGCTGCTTCCGTGCGTTTTCTTCCATGTTGGTGCCTTTCCGAACAGGTCATAGAATAGCCTGCTCAATCCTTGAATTTGTTGGCGAGACATATACTTGTAGACGCTGGCAATCCAGGACTTGAAGGATTCCTCAATTTTGGAATAGGCCATGCGCCCGGCATCCAGGAGGCGCTTGTAGGCTTTCAGCTTGCGGCGTTCCCGGGTGACTGCTTTAGGGTTGATCTTGCGAATAAGCCGCCCGCTGGCGGTCAGGGAGTATTGGATTTGCAGGTGGCGGTAGGTGTCCGAGAGCTTGCAAATCCGGGTCTTGCGCTCGTTGATGATAAGGCCGAATTCTGCGGCGATTTTCTTTATTCCCTCGAAAGCCTGCAACAGCTTTTCCTTGCTGCGGTGGATGATATAGGAATCATCCGTATACCGTCCGAAGTGCCGGAAGCCGCAGACAATTTTACAGAAATTATCTATCCTGTATGGGTATAGAATCCCTATATCCTGTGACTGCTGGTTTCCAATGTCCACGCCTTTGCGGAGCCACTTTTCACCTGTAAGCTGTGCTGCTGGCACACCTGCATTGAGAAGCGGGTCTACTTTCTGGCGGTACATCTCGGCAACTTCCTTATCGCTGAACCGGGAAACATCCGTCTCGAAAGTCCGAAAGGTGGCAGCCATGATCTCTTTTGTGAGCTGGCGCTCCAGCGGGTCTATGGGTTCTCGGTCAAGGAAACCGCCGATGGTGTCCAGGCACTTTTCGTGGAGAATGTTTGCGTAATAGCCGCTATAATCCCAAAGGAGAATATAGCCATCATTCGAGCCTGTTTCATTGAAATACTGGTGAAGGTGCGTTTCAAATCGCTGCCGGTGGAAGGATACACCTTTTCCTTTCTGGCTGGCACTATTGTCGTATTGGAGATATTTGTGCAGGTACGGTGTCAAGACCTTATCGCAAACAATGTGGTTCACGGTTTTGTCCTGCATGGTCGCACTGGAAATATACCGGGTTTTACCCCGCTCTTTTATGACAAATTTGCTGCCAACCGCCGGGCGATATTTTCCTTCCATCAACGCCTTTTGGAGTTTGGCCGTTTCCAGAAGCTGGTTCATCTCAAAAAGCTGTGTGCTGTATTTCCAACGGCTTCCCTTGATGGACTTGGTTCCGGCCTCAAACAAGGCGTTTGCGTCATAGTAATTATTCATGTAAAAAACCACGCGATAGGCTCATCGGTCGTAACCGGGGCCGTCATGATTCGTATTTGCTGCGGAGTGCCCGCAGGAGGACAGCCTTTCCTTTCGCATTGCCGCAGGCGGGCTGTACCCTTTATGTGCGGTTACGAAATCCGGGCGGACGCCATTGACATTCGAGGCGTTGTTGTAGTTGCAATTCCCGTTGTCGTTGACGTTGGCGAAGTTCGTCGCCGAGACAACATACAAAGGCTGCCCTATTTCTTATTCGGTTTTCTGCGCTTCCTCTGGCGGTGGAGGTTTCTGCGCGGGTTCCGCTGCCAAATCGGAAAAGCGCTTTTCATCGGAGCGTCGAAGTTTCTTTATCAGGTTGGCTTCATGGTCGAGGTCAAGAACAATGCGGGTAAACTTGTTGTAATCGGATGGGAGGGTGGTTGCGGTGTATTGCAATTCATCTTGAAGCCGATAGCAGCAGGCGATTGCTTTGTCAAGATGCAGGCGGCGTTCCACATACTCGTCGTAAATTTTGGGGAGGATAGCATTTGCTTCCCGCAGGTGCGAGGGAATGTCGCAGGCCAGTTGGAACATACGGTCACGCTCTTTGACGATAAACCAGCCCTCGAAGTTTTCTTCCAGCTTGCGTATCGTTTCGGCGACTGCTTCTCTTTCCTCGGGGTTTTGGATGTAGCCGGTCATTGCCTTTATATGATCCTCATATTTCTTTTGGCTGTAACCAAACGTCACCATGATTTCCGTGGTGATCTGTCTGCGGATGTCGGACGCGAGCGTTTGAGCTTCCAGCTTGGAATGGTTGCGCCTGCCTTTAGGAACTTCTGACATTTTTAACTCCATATTATCCGGCGGCAGTTGCCGCCGGATGGTTGATTAGTAGATTGCAAAAGCCGGGCGGACGCCACCGACAGCCGAGGCGCTGTTGCAGCTGCAACCCCCGTTGCCGCCGACGTAGGCGAAGGACGCCGCCGAGACAACATCCCTCAACCAGTACCAATAGGCTCGCTGCGCGTGAATGAACCAGGGCGCAAAGCGGAACAAGGGCAACTGCGATTTATCAATGGTGTAGTTATGGCAGCTGCTCCAAGGGTCGGCACCATCAGGCAGAGAGCTGAACTGCCTGCCGCCATAAACCATGTTCTCGTTCATCAAGTCAACGGTACTGTCGTACCAAGCGCCGCCGCTGGGTTTGCCGTTGCTGACAGCGTTGTTGAAATATTCGCGGTGGTTCAAAATGTGGTCGGAGCCAAATGCGGCGTTGATGATGGTCTTGGCTTCATCCAGACCGGTCTTGTACATCTGACTGCCAATGTATGCACCCTCCGTGGTATTGGTGGCGTTCATGGCTGCGGTGTACAGGTGAGCGTCCGGGACAATGAGGGCGTGGTGGGTGGTACAGTCGGTGTCGCCGCAGCGATACCAGTAATCCAGGGCGCCGATGCGCCAGTTTCTGCCGTTGATTGTCCAGTAGTCGCCGATATAGAGGTCGGTGAATTTGCCGGAGCGGATGGCTGCGCTCTGCGCTGCGGTGAAGCTGCTGCCCAGGCATTTGCCACGATAAATTGCGTTATGGCTGGCAGCGCTGTCTCCGACCAGCAGGGAGAGCAGCGCAGGCGCCAGGATGCTGGCCTGGATGATCTTCGTGCCGTTGGCGGTCTGAATGAGCAGCTTGTCCGTGCCGAGGGCTTCCAGGGCCTCGGAAAGCTCCGAAATAGGTTTCTGAACAGGGGTTTCCATTGCATTACCTCCAAATCAAATAAGTTGCAGTTTGCGGTTGGCCAGCAGAACTATGCCGTCCGAGGTGCAGAGCCGTTCTCCAGCGCTGGTTCCGAGCGCCGTCCAAACTTCGCCGTTCACCAGCATCGAATAGAATTCGTTCAGGTTCGTTTGAATGAATGGATGGGCGTCCTCGTTCTCGTTGTGTTCCTGCAGGTCTTTCCAGGTGGCGTAAATGAGGGACTTGTCCAAGGTGCAGGTCACGTTGCTGGCGTCGCCCACGATAATGGGGATAGTGACGCTCTTTTCCACCAGTTCCGTTGCTGCGGGGGCGATATAGTCTGCGGTGTCGTATGCGTTCTGATAGCAGTAAAGAATATCCTTGCTGCGGTCATTCGGGTCGTCCGGGTCTGCACAGAAGATGCCGACCTCCCGCCAGTAAAAGCCTGCGCTCAATCCGGCATTGGAAAATTTGGCGTTTACCTCCACATAGTCCGTGCGCTGCTTTACCGCTGCATCAATCGAAACAACGGAATGAACGAGGCCGGTCAGGGTCGCAATGGGGGTGCTGAGCTGGCCGTCGCCGAGTTGCATAGTTGTGATCTTGAGTGCTTCGCCGCCGAGGTTGCGGTAGTAAAGGGCTTTGCCTGCGTTCGTGAGTTTAGGGGCTTCAAACATTTGTGCTTCCTCCTTTCTTACATGGTCGCCTTGTTGAGCGTTACGATGTCGCCGGTATGAACGAAAAATCCAACCTTGGGTTGGGCGGCGTCTGTGGAGAGGTCAAGCACTACTTCGTCGAGCCAACTGGAAAGCCGCTTCACGGAGTTCAAAACCTCTTTGAATTCCTGCACATTGGCTGCAGTGACGGCGGGGTTTGTGGTGTATGCTTTGAAGTGGTGGGGCTGCAATCCGCATTCCCACCATTCCTTTATATAGCCCACACCAAATACCGCTTCAATGATGCGATTGACCGCAGCCGGGGTTCCCATTTGGTCGTAGAAAATGAGGCTTTCCTTTACCAGCGCCCGCTTGATGGCAACGCTGTATGTCTGCTTATAGACCGGGGTGCGAAGCTCCACAGCGAGAAGGTCGAGAACAGGTTCCGGGACGCTGTCAATCGCAATATAGATGCAGGCAGCGTCGGCGAAGCGGATGACCTGCTGCACCTGCCTGCTGACGGCATAAGCAAACGCCTGGGTTTCCGTGTCGTTCTTCAGGTCGCTCGGGAGCAGTTCCGTGAAGCGGCTGTCTTTAAGTTCAGTCATCCTCAAGGCCTCCGTATGTGATCGAGGCGGTGCCGTCAATGGCGGCGATACTATCCGCCGGGATAGCGGTGAATATCGGGGCGGTGATCTGCGCCCGCTTTGCCCCGGCGCCCATTACGAGAGCCAGAAGCTTGGAGGGGTTAATGTCTCGCCCGATTTTCCGCTGCCAGGCAATGTAGCTGTCAACCGCTGCGGAGACCGCTTGCTGAATCGCCACAGCCCGGTTGTTATCGCTTTGGTTGATGTAGTAGGTGAGGGAAACGGTATACTTTACCTCTGCGGGGGCGCGAACGGTCACAAGGTCGTTCATCGGGCGGAGGGTTTCTGCGCTCATGTGCTGGCTCATGGCGGAAATCGTTTCTGCGCTCGGGAGGGAGCCGTCTGCCATGACAAAAACAATGTCAACGGTTCCGGCTGCCTGGTCGCTCGAAACGTGAACGCCGCCGATGGCAGAACTGTAATCCTGCACATGGTACTCGTAGCCGTTCCGGCTGCCTGCGGTGGAGTATTTGCCGGGCGCAATGAAGATGCGGGCTGCAAAGCTCTCGTCGCTCTCCCTGTCGGCGCCGCCGCTGGAAGTCGAGGTGTTCTCTACGCTCTGAACGTAGGGAACCGGGTCAACCAGCGTTTTAAGCTCGCCGGGAGCCAGACCGTTGCCGGTTTCGCCTGCGGTCATGCACGTCGCAGGAATATCGGCAGTCAGGTCGCCCGCCGGGATCTCGGTATACACCGAGGTTGCAAAGAAAAGCTGTCCCGCTGCAATGCGGGTTCCTTGCGGGATGGCCGTGACGGACGCCCTTGCAGCTGAGAGGGTGAAGCGGATAGTCGTAACGGCTGCAGCGGCCTGGTTCCGGGTAGCTCCGCAGCGGAAGGCTCCGAGCAAATCCAGAAAATCACCAACGCTATACTTCACGGTGTCCATCTTGCCCTTGACGTCAACGTACTTCATAGCCTGGTAGATTTGGGCTGCAGCGGCGTAGAGCTTGAAACGGTCTCGGGAGACCCTGGGCAGCGTGTAGGGCTTCCCGGTGGCCTCGGTCATATACGCTTCGTAGTCTGCGACCATGTTCGCTTTCACATCGTCCACGGTTTTATACTCAATGAACGAAATGTCGGGCAGGTCTTTAACGGTGGAAATATCAGGCATTGGTAAGCACCACCTTTGCGGTCACCTTTCCGTCGTTGGCCGCTGCGGTGAAGTTCACGCTGTCAACGGAAAGGGTTGGAATGTAGCGGGGAATCTTTTCGGCGACCTCGGCAACGTACAAGCTCCGGGCGGCCTCTGTGGGCTTGTCGATGAAGCTGTCGTCTATGCCGAGACCGCGGTCTAATGGGATGGTTCCGGCAACGGTAGAAAGCAGCGTTTCGACCTGCTCATCTACTTCTTTCAGGGGTTCATCCCCGATGTAAACTGCGGTGGTTTCCATTATGTGGTGTCCTCCATCGGGTATTCTTCAAGGTCAAGGTTGACCGTGGCCTTTGCCAGCTCGCCATGTCGCAGTACGGTGTCCCAGGCCTCGCTTACTTTCGTGACCCGGAAGGGGTTCCTCCCGAAAGGTCGGAAGCCAATCACCAAATACTGAACTTCGCCGGTTTCGGCCATGCGGGCCAGCAGATCAAGAACTTTTCGGGGGCGTACTCCGAGGGCGGCAGAGAGGTGAATTTCCAGCGTTCCCTTTTTGAGGTCTGCGCCCAGGAACTCAGGGGTCGGTTTGCTGTTGAGCCCTTCGTGGGTCGTCCAGCGCCCGGAGCTTTCCCGGGTGGCATTCTGGAAGGTAAAAACGGCCAGGTCGCTGACCTGAAAGATGATCTTTCTTCCAAAGGTTCCGATGAACAAAAAATCACCTCCGGGTTAGTTTGTGGGAGAGGTCGGGCTGCCAGGTGCGGCGCTTGTGTGGGTATGGCTCTTGAGGCTTTTCCCGCCGCCGATGCAGTCGGTTGTGGCCGTCAAGGTCTGGCCCACATTGGCGTCTTTTTTCATAGTCGTGTTCTCGGTGATGGTCGTTTCGGCCTTTACCGTGAGTTCTTTTGCTTCTAGGACAACCTTGTTCATCTTGATGGTGAGGGTGCCGTCTTTGTAGCGGAGCATCCCTTTCCCGGCTTCCCGGTCAAGGTCTTTGCGCCAGAGACCCTGGCTGCCCTCGGGCGGCTTGTTTTCGTCGCCCCAAGGACGGCCAAGGACAACGCCTACTTCTGCGCCGTTTGAGAGGTGCAGAACGAGAACGGCATCGTCTACCTCGGGCATCATATACTCGAAACTAAGAAGTGGGATCTCGCTTGTGACGCAGTCGTCCTTTTCGTGGTAGACGACCCGCACCGTTCCGGCTTCGTAGTTCACCGAGGAAATTTTGCCAAAGCGAACAGTTTCCATTCTGCGCCTCCTACTCTATAAGTGAAAGTTCAAGGTCTGTCGTGTAGCCGCTGGAACCGAGGTTGTGGGTGGTGGTGTCGGTGAAGTATTTCCCGGAGAGCGCTCCAAGGGAAACTTCCACGTTCTGGCCGGAAACAAGGAGCTTGCCCTTGACGGTCAGACTTCGTTGCTCCGTGGTTGGCTTCATCAATTCCCGCCTGCAGCTTCTTTTGTGCATCGGCTTCATCGTCGGCCTTGCCGGTCATCTTGAGCAGCCGGTCTGCGGTGCCAAGGGTGACCTTTATTTCCTTGTTGGTTTTGGGCTGGGTATAGGTGTACTCACCGCCGGTATAGGTTCCGGCGAGGTTCTGGCTCCAACTCCAAGAAAGGATTTGGTGCGGGTAGATAGTGCAGACCGCATCCTTTTTCTTGTACTCCGTCCGGCTGTAGACTACGATTTTTTTGGAGTAGACCTTCATGCTCAGGCCGTAGGTCTTGCAGAGGTTCATGTAAAACTCGCAGTCTGTGGTTTCGGATTGCTCAAGGGTCGTAATCTGCGGGTCGTCGCCCTCCACATCCCAGAGCAGTTTTATGCCTGCATTGGAGGCAATTTCCTGGCCGATTTTCTGCACGGTGGCCTTTTCCCACACCTTTGTGCGTTTGGTCTGTCGGAATCCAGTGTTAGCCGGAACAGATACCGCTTTCACGGTGCCTGTCCACGGCCAGCCTGAATATGAAACCCTGTCAACGAGAAAGTCGCCGCAGTCGAGGGTGCGGTTGTCGCCCTGGGCTGCCCAGTTCGTGAGGGCGATGGTGGCGGAAAGCGGTTTGTTTACCTCCATCTTGCCGCCGCTGACTGCGGAAGCGCTGCGCTCAAAGAACGTGATGTCGAGGCCGTCTGCTTCGCCGCTGGCTGGGTCAGTGTAAGTGAACGCCGTTTTGTTAAGATTGAGGACGGATGCGGCCTTGCCGTCGTAGGTAATAGAAACGCTGGACTGTCTGGCTTTCATCCTGTCCTCCATGTGGGCATATTCGGGGCGGCAGTTTCGCTCTCGGGAAGGTCTGGAATGATCAGCACCACGCCCGCCCCAAAAACAAAGATGGTGATCTTGTCAGGGTTGGCGTCCATGAGGAAGCCCATGTATTTTGAATCTCCGTAGACCTTATAAGCGATAGCGTCCCAAACGTCGCCCTGAATCGTGGTATAGGTACTCATTTAGCCTCCTGGTTAGGCCGGAGAAAAGGACTTGCGACGACGTTCTTCTTCCAGCTGCTTGCTGAATCTCACAAACTTTTGGTATGTGAAATCCATCGCCTGATCTACTTCTTTCCGGGTCACGGAGCCGTTGCCCTTGAAGATGATGGTCGGGGAGAACACAAAGCCGCCTCCGCCGCCCTCTGCAGGCTGCGGCTGGGGCTTATCCTCGGGAGGCGGGTTCTGGCCGCCTGCGGTGGGCTGCGGCTGGGGCTTCGTCGGGTCGGGCTTTCCGAGGTTCAGCAGGAAGTCGTAGAGCTTGGACAGGGGGATAATTGCTTCCGGCTCTCCACCTTCGCCTGCTTCCAGCAGCGTTGGGGCGGTTACGATGCCGCCGGTTGCTAGTTGCGGAATCTGCGGGATCTTGAAGCTGAAAGTGTTGCCGCCAATGACCGGCACCCAGTCCGGGATTTTTACGTTCAGGGAGTTGATCTTGCCGAGAACGTAGTTGATGGCCGAAATTACGCCGTTCATCGGGGCCTTTGCCAGGTTGACAATAGCTCCGAAGATGTTGGCGAAAATGTTCACGATATTCTGCCACGCGGCTCCCCAGTTCCCGGAGAATACGTTCTCCACAAACTGGATGAGGTTGGAGAAAATCGCTTTTACATTTTCGACGGCTGCGGATACGCTGCTCCACCAGCCAGAAAGGTAGGCGGAGAGCAGTGGGAAGTTGGTCTGGAATCCAGAAACCAGGGCGGCTACGGTGGTAAGCACCGCGGTCTGAATCGAAGCCCAAACCTCGGAGACCTTGGTTCCCATGCGCTGCGCCCAGGCTGTTACCTTGTCCCAGTTTCGGTACATCCAAATACAGGCGGCAACAACTGCGCCGATAATGGCGACCGCAACCAGGAGTTTAAGGTTCATTACCTCTGCGGCCTTGCCGAGAGTAGCGCCGCCGTTGGAAGCCGCCTTGAAAACAGTAGCAAGGTTTTTCGCAGCGCTGATGGCGGTCATGGCCGTTTTGAGGGTCTTGAAGGCCGTTACTGCGGTAAGGACGCCGCTTGCCAGGGCAATGAACAGTTCTTTATGCTCCGCCGCAAATTGGACGGCCTTTTCTGCTTTGGGGAGAATATCGTCCAAAACAACGAGACCTTTGTCCATGGCGTCCGTCAGGTATGGAATAGCCTTGTCGGCCAGCTTTTCCAGATACGGCAGCAGCTTCAAGCCGGCCTTTGTCAGGAAATTCTGGAAGCGGTTGGTGAGCTTCTGAATCTTATAATCCAGGTTGTCCGTCTGGCGGGCGAATGCTTCATCCGCTGCGCCGGTGGCGTTGTACATCTCCGCCGTCTTTTCGGCGTAGGTGCTGGACTGCTCGCCGCAAAGGGCGAGGATTGCGGTCTGCGCCTCCACGCTGCTGAACAGCTTTGCCATGGCCTGGGTATCACCGCCAACGGTTCCCATCAA
>OGNF01003231.1_pt1 | contig 11148 bp, 8 predicted proteins | sample 1573321 | NCBI WGS metagenome assembly OGNF01 (sample SAMEA2581911, study PRJEB24529) | metagenome | biome: Human gut stool | place: China | collected 2011
GTTTATTACAGCCTTTCAGCTTGAAGGAAGCGGCAATAAGGCACTTACGGTCACTCTATGTATCGGCAGTATGATATTTCTTATAGTCTGCACAATTATGATAGTTAATTATACATCCAAAAATCACTATAAAGAGATCAATGAGATCAATGAAAAACTATTACAGGAACAGGCTGCATATTATTCTGCACTCTTGAAAAAAGATAATGAAACTATTAAATTCCGTCATGACATCAAAAATCATATTAATTGTATGTATCTGCTGTTTAATAATGGAAAATATGATGAACTCAAAGAATATTTTGATAAAATCGGCGCAACGCTGTCCGAGCTTAAACCGTCTGTACAAACAGGCAACGATATGATAAGTTCGATATTGAATGATGCAGTGACCAAATATCCGAATGTAAAATGCGAGATAGAGGGGAAAGTTGCAAACGACATTCGTTTGAGCCATATTGATATGTGTACGATCTTTTCAAATCTATTTGAAAATGCCTTTTATGCCGCTGACAATTCGGAAGAAAAGATCGTGAATATCTCTTTCCGATTTGCAGGCTCCAATCTTTTTTGTGAGATACGGAATACTGTGTCTCATAAAGTGGAGATAACGAATAACAAGCTTGTTTCCGAAAAAGCGGATAAGATAAATCACGGTCACGGAACAGAAAATGCCCGTATATGTGCCGAAGCAAATAATGGTATGCTGTTATACAGCTGTACAGAGCAGTATTTCACTGCAGAATTGACTCTTCCTGTGCTTTTATACGGTCAAAATCTACCGTTCACCGCCAAATAGCTACCGTTCACCGCCAAATAGCTACCGTTCCCCAAAAACCTATTGCTTTTTTAAACAGTTCATGCTATAAATAAAGCATGAACTGTTTTTTGCGTTTATTGGAGGTGTTTATTAATGAAATGTGATATGTTTGCTTGGATTTGGAAATGGTTTATGTAATGGTTGCTATTTGTTTCTTGACTGTTTACCATAAGTATTTACAAAAGAATATGTAAATACTTATGGAAAGCTTTTAATGGAAACAGTCACACAATGCATCCACAATATATGAGATGTTTGCACAAGAATGTAAACATCTCATATAAAATACAAAAAACACAGGAGATCAGAATTACAATGAATATACAAACCAATCAGACTTGTCAGTCTTGTAATGAACATAACAAAAAGGAACACTCATAAAACAACGTATGCAAATATAATTGTCCTGCTGGCGGCGCTCGTTGATCCCGTTCTGGGTGTTTTGATTGGACTTAGAGTGCTTTAATTACGATTATCGCATAAGCAGAGATCCAGAGCGATCGGCTGGATTTTTGCTGATGTTGATGATATAAACAAAATTTTAAATTAATAGGAGGTACATAATTATGGAAAATGTTATGACAAATGGCTTTTGCGAGCTGAACGAGATGGAAATGATGGAAGTTGAGGGTGGTATCACTAAGGTAGGTGCAGTAAGAGTAATTGCCGGAGTATTTGGTTTGGGAGCACTTACAGCTGCAGCTATAGTAACAGCTCCTATAGGCGGAGCAGTATATTTTGGAGGTGCTGTATTAAGTGCACTTAGTATTGGATTAGGAGCAACAGGAGAGCTTGAATAAATTTTATTTTGCTTTCTCTTTGCATATATGCAAAGAGAAAGCAAAAAGATATAAGGAGATAAGCTATGAAAAGGAAATTAGCTTTAACAACATTTATTATTGGAATAATATTGACTTCGTTAAGTATAGTAGTTGATTGTATTGACGGAGATTTTGAAGTCGTAATATTTACAGCTTTTATATTGTTTTGTATGGGTGGTCTTTTATATTTAGGTTATAAAATAGGATTTGATAACTTGAAATGTTTTTCTGTATTAAGTGCAATTTTAGGCTTTTTCTTTATTGCAACCGTAAAAACACCTCCAAATCAAGAGCTTTCTATAGGAGGATATATAGTTATATTATTAACAATAATATTTACAATATTAGGTGTTATAGAGGTTGGTAAATATAAAATGCAAAAAAACAATCATAATAGGGAGTAATAAAATGAAACTCTACTGCATAAAACAACACGATATAACCGCTTGCGGAACAAATTATTACCGTTCATCGCTCTAAAACGACCATTCAGCATAAATTAGATACAAAATATATAATCAGTGATATAATGATATCAAAGGAAACCGTTAGGGAAATGAATGGTAATTATAAATCATCTTGATTATCACATAAGTAATTATTCAGAGCGATTGGCTGGATTTTTTACAAATGTTAATGATATAAACTAAAAGAATTTTCAAAATTTAGGAGGTACATAGTTATGGAACTTACTATGACAAACAGTTTCGGCTTTTGCGAGCTGAATGAGATGGAAATGGTAGATACAAACGGAGGAATTGCACCCATAATTCCAATTGTATTAATTGTCGCTGCAGCTGCAACACTGACGGGCTGCACACCTCAGCCTTACGGCACAAACAGTAATGGAGTAGATTATAACAAGGGTACATATAATCAGCATAAAAAAATTGGTTGTGATAAAGAACCCTCAATTTGCGGACAGGGTAAAAATTGTCCTTTTGCATAATTAATATCTTAACTATCCGGCATAGTGCTTTTTAATTTAAAAAAAGCACTATGCTATTCTATAAGGAGACGTTATATAAACGTAATTGAGCGATGAAATATAAAAAGAAGATCATAACGGCAATATTGATCTTGGCTGCGGCTATATTGTGTATTGAAATGCGGCTCGAGTTGTCATATTTGTTTCAGAAAACATTTGTGAAAAGCCCCAAAGAGATAATATTGTCAGAGCAGGAAAAAGCAGAAGATATCCGATATTTTTTGGATACTGTACTTGAATATTCGCCGTGTGTGGAGCATTATGCTGAGAATAATGGATTTGATCTGAGAGGCAGCTATGATTATTATATTGAATGTGCAAAAAAGACAGGCAGCAATGAAGATTTTTTTGCGGTGATCGAAATGATCTCCGAAGATATACCGAGCTGTCACACCTCCGTGGTAAGCTATGGATATGATTCGTTATTCTCGTCGGGACATTACAATGCAAAAAAGGTTTGTGCGGGCAAGGACGCTTATGCTGTTTCGCTATATTGGGACAGCGTTTGCAGCAGCAATGCTGATATAGGGGCAGATGAATCTGTTTTCAGATATATTGATGGTTCGTATCTTGCGTATGATCCTGCTATCTTTGGCGGAAAAGGCGGATTGATCGAGCTTATTGAAATAGATGATACAGCGGTCGATGAGTACATAAAACAAGCGTCAGTAACAGGCGAGTATTGTTATGATAAATGCAATGATAAATTATACAGATTTTCTCTGCGGCTCAATAATTCAGCAGGTACGCTTGTCACGGCGAAGTTCCGCAGGGCTGACGGAGAGACATTTACTGCCGACATATATATCAGAAAAAAGGATTCCATAGCGCACAGGAATGTTTATCTTAAAGATAATCTTGACCTATTGGAGCATGAAGAATGTGCGGATGCGGAGATAAGCTTTGACGGCATAAATGAATTATACAGCGGTGAAGCGGGATATGTTTGCGAGGATACAAACAATTCGCTCTCATATATAAGAGTAACTGATTTTTCAAATTCGGACGGGAAAGCATTGAAAGATGGGATAGCCGCACTTGACCCCGATGCTTCCATAATACTTGACCTGCGTATGAATTCGGGCGGCAGGACAGAATATCTGTCGGAATATGTGCTGTCGCCGCTTATGAGCAAGGACTGCAGAGTGGTTATGGATTTTCGCTCATTTCCGTCTGCCCGTAATTTGCTCAGAAATGGCTTACGGAAAGAAAAGAGCGATTTTGAGAACGCTGTAATAAAGGAAACCAATGAATATCTTTACGGAAGAAGATATTTTGATGTCAATGGCACGTCAAAGACCGCACGAAAAATATATGCAATAACAGATCCAACAGTGTGTTCCGCAGCCGATACAGCCGCATATGCAATTCGGAAATATGGAAACGGCATATTGATTGGTTCGGAAACGGGAGGCGAGGGGGTCTGCGATGCAGCATATACATTTCAAATGCCGAACAGCGGTATTATATTTGAGGTCAACGGCTCACAGAGCTTATATTCAGAGGGAAACTGTACCGCTCCCGATATTTATATAAACCAATCGGCTGAAAGCTTTGTGAAATTCAGGCAATGCCTTGATCTTGATACGAATATATCAGACTATCCGTATAGGCTGTACTGGGATAATGTCCTCACAGAAACCCTTGAAATAATAAAAGAAAAGGAAAATTCCAAATGAAACTTTACTGCATAAAACAACACGACATAACCGACTGCGGAGCAGCCTGCCTTGCTACGGTAAGCAAGCAGTACGGCCTGAAAATGCCTATCTCGAAAATCAGAGAGGTGGCAGGTACAGACAAGCAGGGCACAAACGCCACAGGAATGATAAAAGCTGCCGAAAAGCTTGGCTTTACCGCCAAAGCCGTAAAGGGCGACCAAAATGCTTTTTTCAGCGAGTTCCCCCTGCCTGCGATCGCTCATGTGATCGTAGACGGGGCACTTTTGCATTATGTGGTAATACATAAGATCACAAAAAAGCAGGTCGTTGTTGCTGACCCTGCGAAAGGCATTGTGAAATATCCTCCCGAAGATTTTTTCAAGCAATGGACGGGTATTTTGATCCTTCTTGTACCCTCGGAGCAGTTTGAAAAGGGAGATGAAACGGAAAGTACACTTTCACGCTTTTTCAAAATGCTTCTGCCCCAGAAAAAGCTGCTGTTCGATATCTTCCTTGCTTCTCTTGTGTACACAATTCTCGGTGTGGGTGCTTCTTTTTATTTCAAGGTTATGATGGACGATATTGTTCCGAACGGACTTGAAAAAACTTTGCACGTTGTTTCGGTCGGCGTGATACTGCTTTACCTTTTCCAAACGCTTTTGGGTGCTTTTCGCTCTCATATGATGCTGTATCTCAGCCAGCGGCTTGACATTTCTCTCATTCTTGGATATTACCGACACGTTTTAAAGCTGCCTATGAACTTTTTCGGCAGCAGAAAGGTTGGTGAGATCGTTTCACGCTTTACCGACGCTTCAAAGGTTCGTGATGCGATTTCGGGTGCAACCCTCACGATTATGATCGACACGCTTATGGCGATAATCGGCGGTATTATTCTGTATATGCAGAACTCGTCTATGTTCGGCATTGCATTTATCATTGTTATACTTTACGCAGTGATCGTCTTTGCATTCAACAAGCCGCTGAAAAACATCAACCGCAAGGTTATGGAGGACAACTCCCAGCTTACCTCTTATCTTGTGGAATCCCTCAACGGCATTGAAACCGTCAAGTCCTACAACGCCGAAAGAAGTGCAGGCATTGAAACGGAAAAGAAGTTCGTGAAGTTTATGCGCAGTATTTTCAAAAACGGCTGGCTCAATAACCTTTCAGGTTCCCTGAGCGGATTTCTCTCAATGGTGGGCGGTGCGGCAATTCTTTGGCTTGGCGCATACAAGGTCATAAAGGGCGAGATAACGCTTGGTGAGCTTATCACATTCAACGCACTGCTCGGATATTTTCTTACTCCTGTAAAAAATCTTATCAATCTCCAGCCTATGATGCAGACGGCCATTGTTGCGGCGGAACGTCTCGGCGAAATTCTCAATATGGACTCAGAGAATACAGAGGTGCAGAAAATCGTTCCTAAAACTCTTAAGGGTGACATTCAGATTCAGAATATCGACTTCCGATACGGTACAAGGCAGCTTGTTCTGAACGGGATAAATCTTAATATTAAACAAGGCGAGAAAATCGCTCTCGTCGGCGAAAGCGGCTCTGGCAAAACTACTCTTGTAAAGCTGCTGATGAATTTCTATCAGGCTGAAAAAGGTGAAATTTTGCTTAATAATTACAATATCAAGGATATTGACCTTGAAACACTCCGAGATAAGATAGCGTATATTTCGCAGGAAACCTTTCTGTTTTCGGGAACGATACTTGAAAATCTCACGCTTGGTATGGAATGCCCCGATATGGAGGAGGTTATCAGGGTAACAAAAATGACAAGGTGCTTTGATTTCATTAATGAGCTTCCGATGCGTTTTGAAACAATGCTTGGTGAGAACGGTACTGATCTTTCGGGCGGTCAGCGGCAAAGACTTGCAATTGCAAGAGCATTGCTAAAAAAACCTGATATTCTCATTATGGACGAAGCAACCAGCAACCTAGACAGCATTACCGAGCGTGCAATTGAAAATACGATAAACGAAACCACGGACGGAATTACAACAATCATCATCGCTCACCGTTTAAGCACGATAATGAAGTGTGATAAGATCTATGTGATGGATAAGGGACAGATCATCGAAAGCGGAGATCATTTTGATCTTATGGACAAGCGTGGTTTTTATTATGAGCTTTGGAAAGAACAGCTACCTCAGAATAATATGAGCGATACTGCAATATTGCCTGCTGTTGTTTAATGTCAAATCCCTGCATCAATCGTGAGCAATGTGCACATTGTTACCCCCATTTTATGCGGGTTTGAATATATAATTTTATATGAAAGGACTTGAAAACTATGGAAAAAGCATTGTCTATGGGAGCTTTTACTGAGCTTAGTGAAAACGATCGATGTGCTTTATTCGGAGGAAAAATATTATTGCCGCTTGGAGGGATAATTTTTCGCTGTAATATAGTATATTCGGATACAGCCTTTAGAGATGCTTTCATTTGGGGAGCAGGAAGTGCAGGAGGTGCAGCGGTAACAGGTGTTGGCATACTTGGTTCAGCGGCAGCAGGAGCAGTTGGATTTGCAACATCAACAGCGTCATCTATTAATAATGGAACTGCTCATTTCGATTATGGCTTAAATTTTTAATAATCCATTTCAGCAAAGAATGGTGATAGTATGATAAAAGCAGTATTAAGGGGTATTTTAGGCGGAACTGTCGGTATGCTGATAATAGGTATTTTCAGCGGTCAATGGCTTATGGGTGCAGGCTTTTGCTATACTGTTGGAATTCTGTCAAGCACTGCAAGATACAAGAAAAATAAATATAAAAAGTAAGGTGGTTTCTGTGACCAAACAAATAATACTCCCAATGAATGAGATAACGGACAGCGTAGAAATGCTGCACGAAAAGCCCAACAAGGGAATGCCCGTGTTTACGTGGATACTTATTCTGCTGCTTGCGGCTGCGATAAGCTGGTGCTGTATCGGCGAGATAGACTATTTTATTAAGGCGAGCGGAATTGTTCGTCCGGGAGAAAACGTCAGCACCATAAGCAGCCTTATGACGGGACGTGTTGAAACGCTGAACATTTCCGAGGGGGATCATGTTAAAAAGGGCGATTTGCTTTTCAAGATTGACACCGCAGATCTTGAGCAGTCCCTTTCAGCATACGCAAAGGAAAAACAACGTATTGAAACGGAAAATATTAATCTGAAAAGGCTTGAGGAAAGCATTTCAAACGGCGAAAATCTTTTTGACAAAAGCAATTCTGATGAGTTGGCATATTATCTGAAATATGAGAAGTACATTTCCGATTTGCAGAGCCTTTCCGAGCAATATAAAAATACCTCTGCCGATACAGACAATGCAGCCGACAGCGCTGTCATCTCCGCTGAAAGCATAAAAAGTCAGCTTGCAAAATATCGCGAAGAGCTGTCGGGACTTGAAACGCTGAAAAGCTCTGTTGAAACAAATTCGGATATGTTTGAAGATAAATCAAGCGTATATGCTATGCAGTATGCCGATTATACAGCCGCTATAAATGCATATGATGTCAATATAAATCAGAAAAAATCAGATAAAGAAAATGCAGAACCGCTGTTCAAAGCAGGCGGAATTTCCCAGTCCGAGTATGACAGCATATGCCGCAGCCTTGAAAATGCAAAGCTTGAAAAGGACAAGTACATAAGTGAGTTTAAGCTTAATATTGAGCAGAAAGTCACAGCGACGGAAAAGAATATTTCCGATCTGGAATACAGCTTAAAAAGTCAGAATCAAAGCTTATCATCATATTCGGAGATAAGCCACGATGAACAGCTTGCTGCGGAAAATATGAAGCTTGAAATGTTGTCGGGAATTGCGGACAGCATAAAATCCAATGAGACAAGTATTATTTCTATCGAAAAGCAGATCGCTGATATAGAGCTTAATATCAAAAACGCCGAGGTAATTGCACCAATTGACGGAACGATAAATATGTACTCCGATTTAAGCACAGCCGATCTTGTTCAGAGCGGTCAGGCTATCGCAACTATAGTTCCCGATACTGATGGGGCATACAAGCTTACGATGTATCTTTCATCTGCCGATATAAGCGAAACAGAAATAGGTCAGAAGGTTCGTCTGCGATTTGCTGCATATCCTTATCAAGAGTACGGAGAGCTTACAGGAACGGTAAAAAGTATTTCTACCGATGTGCGTTCAAGCGAAAACGGAATGTCATATTATGTTGCAGAGGTAAGCATTAATGACACTTTGGGGCTTGAACTTGTTTCAGGCATGGAATGCGAAGCAAGGGTTGTCACAAAGCAGAGAAAAATAATATACTGGCTGCTTGAAAAGCTGGACTTTATTGATGATTGAGGAATTGGATATGAGAAAGAAAATTATTGCGTGTGCATTATCAATTGCAGCACTAATGTCGCTGTCGGTTACTGCGGCTGCTGTGGGGAAAATGCTGAGTGCAGACATGAACCTTAAAGCCTTGCAGAAATTTGCCAAAAAGAATACCTATTCCTATAAAATCTATGAATACGAAAAGGAAAATGCGGAGATAAACGCCGATAATACAGAATATGAATTGAAATATTATGAGCAGATGCTGAAAAAAACATCTCAGAGTGACAGCAACTATTATGAGTACAAGCTGAAAATTGCCGAGCTTAAAAAGGAGTCCGAGCTTGCAGATATAGAGTTTGAATACTACGATGAAGACAAGGAGGAGCTTGACAGAAAGCTCACCGATCTTGCACTGAAATCGAAATATTATGAGCTTTGCGGCTTGGAAAAACAGGTCGGTATCCGGCAAGCGAATGTTGATTATTTAAAAAAATATGTGGAAGTTGAAGCGGTCAAGCTTGAAAACAGACAGTCAACTGAAACGGACTGCAAGCTTGCTCAGATCAATCTGCAAATGGCTGAAAACGAGTTATCGGCAGCAGAAAAATCTGCCCAAAGCAAAACAAGAGAAATAGCGGATTTTCTGAATCAATATGAGAATACAGAAAAATTTTCTGTAAAATGTGAATTGCCGAAAAGCATAGATTATCGGGATTTTGATGCGGACAAGCTTTACAAAGATTTCTCCAAAAACAGCTTTGAGTTAAAAAAGCAAAGAAAAAGTATAGATTTTGATAAAGATTATCTTGAAGAAATCGAAAGCATTTACGGCAAGGACAGCGATACATACAAATCCTACAGAAATTCCTATGAAATCGACAAACTGAATTTCGAGATAAAAGAAAATGAATACAAAGCACAAATTGGAAACTTGATTTCAGATTATGAGCAGGCTTATGCGGAGTATCTTTGCTGTAAAGAGTATAACTCGGTGCTTGCGGATAAGCTTGATATTCTTAAAACTGCTTATGATACAGGAAATATGAGCGAGCTTGATTATCTGAAGCAGTATGCGGAGCTTTCCGCAGAAATGAACAAAGCGAACAATGCGCTTGCTCAGGCTGATCTTCTTTATGACAAGCTTTGTCTTATTGAAGATGGGGCAGATGCGGTTATAAATAATAATTAATTTCAAAGTGAGGTAACTATTGTGGAATGGAAAAATCTTTTATGTGAAAAACGTCAGTCATCGTCCAAAGGCAGCAATAAAAATGATCTTCGCAATGAATTTCAGAAGGATTATCATCGTATAATATGCAGTGCTTCTTTCAGGCGTTTGCAGGACAAGACACAGGTCTTTCCTTTGGATAAAAGTGATTTTGTGCGTACAAGGCTTACTCACTCTTTGGAGGTCGCCTCCTTCGCAAAAACCTTGGGACAGACAGCTTTTCAATATCTTATTGATAATAACAAAGACGAAGAACTCACTCCCGAAATTAAAGAAAAGGTGTGCAGCATACTCGAATGTGCAGGACTTCTGCATGATATCGGAAATCCTCCCTTCGGGCACTTCGGAGAGGATTCTATTCGTAACTGGTTTAAGAATAATCTGTCCAAAATAGAATTTAAAGGCACTTCTGTCGAGGATTATTTAAATGAGCAGATGAAGAATGATTTATACCATTTTGAGGGTAATGCTCAGGCGCTGAGGTTGCTTGCCAAGCTGCATTATCTTGTTGACGAAAATGGTATGCATCTGACCTATGCTTTGCTGAACACATTGATTAAATATCCTGTGTCATCGTGCGGAATCAATAAGCACAGCGGAAATATCAAGGATAAGAAAATGGGATATTACTTTGCTGAGCAGGAGCTTTTTGAAGATATAACAGAATCGACAGGAGCAGTTAACTGTCGATATCCGCTTACATTTCTACTGGAGGCGGCTGATGATATTGCATATCATACTGCCGATATTGAGGATGCTGTTAAAAAAGGCTTTTTAAGCTATTCTCAGCTGCTTGAAGAACTGCGAAGCGAAAAGTACATAAATAAATGTACAGATGTACAGGAAATCCAAAGTTATAAAAATGCTGTTGATATGCTTGAAACGAAGTATGCGAAAGCAAAAGAAAATGGTGTGCCTAACCCTGAACTCAACGCTGTGCAAAACTGGATTATCTACGTCCAGGGGCAGCTTCTTTATTGTGCATCCTATGGATTTACAAAAAATTATCAAAGTATTATGAATGGAACCTTTTCAACTGAAGTAATAAGTGCTTCACGAGGAAAAACGTTGTCCGATGCACTGGGTAGCATAGTTTGTGATTATGTTTTCAAATCCTGTGAAATATATAAAACAGAGATTGCTGCAGGAAATATAATCAACTTTCTGTTAGATAAATTTGTACCTGCTGCCGTTATTTATGATACAGACAATGAGCTTTCTCCTATGGACGAAAGAATTATTCATCTGATTTCGGATAATTACCGCCAGATTTATAAAATATATTCCGACGGGAAAGACGAAAACGAGAAGCTATATTTAAGGCTTTTGTTAGTCACT
>OGNF01003233.1_pt1 | contig 11138 bp, 6 predicted proteins | sample 1573321 | NCBI WGS metagenome assembly OGNF01 (sample SAMEA2581911, study PRJEB24529) | metagenome | biome: Human gut stool | place: China | collected 2011
TGTACTCCTTCTAAGCTTCGGCTTGAGAAGTTCGACCGTGGGGGCTTCGGCCCCCCGGTCTTCAAGCCCCGCTTCGGCGGGGCTTTTTTGCGTTTGAGGAACGAGACGCTAGTGTGAGAGGAGGGCTAAAACTCTTATAATGCTAAGGGCGATCTTGTTGGCATGTCGGGCGCGATCTATAGTGCTTTGCACATGCCGTGATGGCTTTTCTGAGATCCACAGGCTGCTATGGTGTCTGGATCATCAGCAGATCTTCGTATCCTTTTCTCTGCGTTGATTGGAAAGCGCCGACCGTGCAAGCTTCTGCCTTATGGTTTTTAAGCCCCGCTTCGACGGGGCTTTTGTCGTTCAATAGGTTAGCTTTTTTTATTTTTTCGAGGAATCCATGCTTAAGAAACTGGTTCGTGAGAAAATTCTATCTAAAAAACGATATAGATAATGTGATGTAAGTTTTTGTTTTTTTTAAAGAAACGTTGACAAGGTCAAGAAAGGGGTATAAAAATTTTTACAAGTTCGACGGACAAGCAGATCGCTGCCGCGAGCTTTCAAAAACGAGCTTTTAGCTCCGGCCGTATTGGCCGGGATTCCTGTCCCGCTCCGCACAGGTCAGGAATGGGGTCCCGCAAGGGAAAAAGATCCCGTAGTGGATGGGATCGAAAGATGCGGAAGTAATGAAGGAAGGTATTATCATGAAGAAGCTTATGACTCTCGCTCTGGCTGCCGCTATGATGCTGGGTGCCACTACCGGCGCCAACGCTATCGACTTCAAGGCCAAGGGCCAGTGGATCATGTCTTTCGACTACGGCATGCACGGCAACTTTGGTGAAAGCAAGGCCAAGAACAACTCCGGCTTCGGCAAGAACGAAGACGAATTCGAAGCCCGCCAGCGCGTTCGCCTGCAGTTGGACGCCGTGGCTTCCGAAGCTCTGTCCGGCACCGTGTTCTTCGAAATCGGTGACCAGGTGTGGGGCGACAACGACAACGGCGGCGCTCTGGGCGCTGACGGCAAGGTCGTGGAACTGAAGCGTGCCTACATCGACTGGATGGTGCCCCAGACCGACCTGAAGGTCCGCATGGGTATCCAGGGCATCGCTCTGCCCAGCTTCACCACCAATGCCTCCCAGATCATGGATGATGACGTGGCCGCCATCAGCCTGAACTACCAGTTCAACGAAAACGTTGGCCTGACCGCTTTCTGGGCTCGCCCCTACAATGACAATGCCGGCTACTACAAGAACAGTGATTTCGGTGGCACCCAGTACAAGAACTACATGGACAACATGGACATGTTCGCCGTGCTGCTGCCCCTGACCTTCGACGGCGTGAAGGTGACCCCCTGGGTCATGTACGCTGCTATGGGCCCCGGTATGTTCGACAACCTGGAGAAGGATCCCGGCAATGCTTGGGGTCGTGCTAGCGCCGGCATGGTCTCCGGCTTTACCGGCACCGATCCTCTGGACACCTACGGCAATGCCTTCTGGGCTGGCGTGACCGGCGAAGTGACCTACTGGGATCCCTTCCGCATCGCTTGGGATGTGAACTACGGTTCCGCTTCCTACGATAACGAAAAGATGAACCGCGAAGGTTGGCTGGCCAGCCTGCTGCTGGAATACAAGCTGGATTGGGGTACTCCCGGTCTGTACGGCTGGTACTCCACCGGTGACGACAACAATCCGAAGAACGGTTCCGAGCGCATGCCTGTGGTGAGCGCCAACGGCAACAACGGCTTCTCCAACTTCGCCTTCAACGGTAACCCCTACATCGCCCGTGAAGGTATCCTGGGCTCCACCATGGTGGGTACCTGGGGCATCGGCGCTCGCCTGAAGGACGTGAGCTTCCTGGAAGACCTGAAGCACACCCTGCGCGTGAACTTCATGGGCGGTACCAACGCTCCTAAGATGGCCAAGTACATGCGCGGCGCTGCTGGTAAGGATGGCACTTTTGTCGTGCCTGGCGATGCCGGTTACGGTTCTCCCTACTACGATCCCATGTATCTGACCACTGACGACTACGCTCTGGAAGTCGGCCTGACCAACACCTACAAGATGTACGACAACTTCACCGTCATGCTGGATGCCGCTTATGTGGCTCTGTGGCTGGATGACAGCACCAGCACCTGGGGCAAGAACCCCGGCCGTAGCGCTCTGGGCGGCGACGGCGTGTACGACGCTTGGAACGTGAACCTGTCCTTCGTGTACTCCTTCTAAGCTTCGGCTTGAGAAGTTCGACCGTGGGGGCTTCGGCCCCCTCGGTTTCAAGCCCCGCTTCGGCGGGGCTTTTGTTGTTTCAGATAGAGTGTGCCTGAGATGCACGGAGATGTACTGTGTAGTCTGATTTTTTTCTGGAGAATGGTGGAGCAGCCTTCTTCTGAAGGGCTGATCCGCACAGCCCGGGCTGAAAGAATCGTCAGTAGAATCCTCCGCCATCCCGGATTGCCCGATCCTGTCACTTTATGACACGGTTCAAAAAATTGTCCTTTCCCTCTTGACGGCGAGAAAGGGCATGCGTATGCTTGCGTAGCAAAATTTGTACTCACGTGGAAAACGGATACATTTTTGCCATGTCTGGCTGGGATGTCCCTGGGGAGGAACGTCCCATGCACGTCAGGAAATTTCTCTCAGGAAGGAAGGTTTTTATCATGAAAAAGCTGATGACCCTCGCTCTTGCTGCGGGTATGCTGCTGGGTGCCGCTACCGGCGCCAGCGCTATTGATTTCAAGGCCAAAGGCCAGTGGCTGATGGGCTTCTCCGCCGGTGACGGCTCCCTGGTGAGCCACACCAAGACCAACAAGGCCAGCAACCACAACAAGGCTGCTGATACCGATGACATCTTCTCCGCTTCCCAGCGTCTGCGCCTGCAGTTGGACGCCGTGGCTTCCGAAGCCCTGTCCGGTACCGTGTTCTTCGAAATCGGTGACACCAATTGGGGCAAGAACAGCAATGGTGGCGCCCTTGGTGCTGACCAGAAGATCGTGGAAGTGAAGAACGCCTACATCGACTGGATGGTGCCCAACACCGACCTCAAGTTCCGCATGGGTATCCAGGGCATCCAGCTGCCTAACGTGGCCGGTGGTTCCGCCATCCTGGATGACGACGTGGCTGCCATCACCGCCAGCTACCAGTTCAACGAAAACGTGGCTCTGACCGCCATGTGGGCCCGTCCTTACAACGACAACTACACCGGCACCGATCGCGTGAACTATCAGGACAACATGGACCTGTTCGCCCTGATGGTGCCCCTGACCTTCGACGGCGTGAAGGTGACCCCCTGGGCCATGTACGGCATGGCTGGTGCCAACACCAACTTCCTGACCTCTACCAGCCCCTATGCTCGTTATATCAATAACGGCTTCGAGGGTGAAGACACCACCACCGGTAAGGCTTACGGTTCCATGTTCTGGGCCGGTCTGCCCATCTCCCTGACCCTGTGGGATCCGCTGAACGTCGAACTGGACATCAACTACGGTTACGTGGAATCCATGGGCCGCTACCAGGCCGAACGCTATGGCTCTGCTGCCGACTTCCGCATGGGCGACACCAAGCGTGAAGGTTGGCTGGTCAAGGCCCTGGTGGAATACAAGATGGATTGGGGTACCCCCGGCATCTTCGGCTGGTATGCTTCCGGTGACGACGGCAACGTCAAGAACGGTTCCGAGCGTATGCCCAGCATCTCCGGCTGCGGTAACTTCATGTCCTTCATGGGCGACGGCAACTACGGCTGGTCCACTTCCGACAGCCTGTATGACCGCAACATGACCTACGCCGGTACCTGGGGTATCGGTCTGCGCATCCATGACCTGAGCTTCGTGGAAGACCTGAAGCACTCCTTCCGCGTGGCCTACTGGGGCGGCACCAACAGCCCGGCCATGGCCAAGTACGTGAACAGCTCCTACGGCTGGCAGAACTTCAATCCTGACGGCTACGGCGAAAAGGACGGTCCTTACCTGACCACCAACGACGGCCTGCTGGAATTCAACCTGGTCAACAGCTACCAGATCTACGAAAACCTGGAAGCCAACCTGGAACTGGGTTACATCGTGAACCTGGTGGACGACGACACCTGGAAGCGCAGCTACCGCAGCGATTCCTACAAGAAGCAGGACGCCTGGAAGGCCCAGCTGATCTTCGCTTACAGCTTCTAGTCTTTACGACAGCGATGCTTTCAAGGGGGGCGCAAGCCCCCCTTTTTTATTGGATAAGACGATCTTTCGCCTGGCGGAGGTCGTCTTTTCTTTTGTCCGGAGGAGGGGAGAGCGGATGGAGCAAAGGCCATGCCTGGTGCAGCAGGCGTTTCATGCAGATGTTTGGGGATAGGATGTCTTGCAGGAAACAGTTTTTTGTATGGCTTTTTCCACACAAGTCTCTGGCGCTTTTTTAGGGGGACAGCCTCCTTTTTCTTCCTCGCTCCTTCTTTTTTTCACGACGCTGTCGAGTGATTCAATAAATTGACCAATCGCCTTGACCCACCCATATACCCATGCTAACGCAACAAGATAATAGACTCTTTTGATGAGTCCTATAAGGTCGATGGCCTGCCGGAGATGTCTCGGGGAAGGACTTGGAGTTCTCAGGCCTGGAAATTTTTCATTTAGGGAGGAAGGTTTTATCATGAAGAAGCTGATGACTCTTGCGCTCGCTGCGGGCATGTTGTTGGGGGCTGCCAGTGGTGCTCACGCTATCGATTTCAAAGCCCAGGGGATGTGGCTGATGGGCGTGGGGGCCGGGGATGGTTCCTTCGTGAGCCATACCCGCCAGGCCGGTGCGACGTCGAATAAGGCCCGGGATACCGATGATGCCCTCAGTGCCATGCAGCTCGTGCGTTTGCAGTTGGATGCGGTGGCTTCCGAGTCGCTGTCCGGTACGGTCTACTTCGAAATCGGCGACACCATGTGGGGCCAGGCATCTTCCGGCGGCGCCCTGGGCGCTGACAAGACCATCGTGGAATTGAGGAACGCCTATATCGACTGGACGGTGCCCAATACCGACCTCAAGTTCCGTATGGGTATCCAGGGGCTCTCCATGCCCAATGTGGCCGGTGGCTCCGCGGTGCTGTTTGACGATGCCGCCGCTGTCGTAGCCAACTACCAGTTCAACGAAAATGTTGGCCTGACAGCTTTCTGGGCCCGTCTGTTCAACGACAACTGGAACGAGAGCAGTGCCGCCAACCGCTGGTCTCCTGACGATGATGCCAACTACCAGGATAACGTGGACCTGTTCGCCCTCATGCTGCCGCTGACCTTCGAAGGTGTGAAGCTGACCCCCTGGGCCATGTACGGCATGATCGGCGTCAACTCCTGGGATGCCATGGATAACGGGCTGCATATGGGCAGCTATCCTCCCTACAGCCTGCGTCCTTATCCGCTGGCCTACAACGGCGGGACGCTGGATACCGACAAATCCTATGGCTCTGCGTTCTGGGCCGGTCTGCCCATTGCCGTCACGGCCTTTGATCCGCTGAACATCGAAGTCGATATCAACTACGGTTATGTGGAATCCATGGGGCGCTATGATGTGCAGCAGCTGAACAGCGGTGCCTGGCGTCGTGGTGATACCCAGCGCGAGGGCTGGCTGGTCAAGGCCCTGGTGGAATACAAGCTGGATTGGGGTACTCCCGGCATCTTCGGCTGGTATTCCTCCGGTGATGACGGCAACGTGAAGAACGGTTCGGAGCGTATGCCCACCATGTCCGGTTGCGCTAATTTCATGTCCTTCATGGGCGACGGCAACTATGGCTGGGGCGACCCGCGTCTGTATGACCGCAACCTGACCTATGCCGGTACCTGGGGCGTGGGTCTGCGCATCCACGACATGAGCTTTGTGGAAGATCTGAAGCACTCCTTCCGTGTGGCTTACTGGGGTGGTACCAACAGCCCTGCCATGGCCAAGTATGTGAAGGACGCCTATGGCTGGGACAACGGTACCCCCGAAGGTCCGTACCTGACCACCAATGACGGCCTGCTGGAATTCAACCTGGTGAACAGCTACCAGATCTATGAGAATCTGGAAGCCAACCTGGAGTTGAGCTATATCGTGAACATGGTGGATGACGACACCTGGAAGCGCAGCTACCGCAACGACTCCTACAAGAAGCAGGATGCCTGGAAGGCCCAGCTGATCATTGCCTACACGTTCTAGTCTTTCCCGACCGGGATGTTTCAGGGGGGCGCAAGCCCCCCTTTTCCGTTTTTGAGACAGCCGTATCAGACGTCCTTGCCTTGCCTGTCTCCTGCGTCTATGCTGCGGCATCCTTCGGATGCATAGCTCTCTTTTGGCGGGAGCGATGCAACTTTCTGCCGCTGTGTCCGTGCAGCCTGGCAGGCCCGACAGATTCTCCTCTTGTCACGAGGTCCCATGTTTGCCCGTATCGCTCTGCTTTCCGCTCCTTACAGCACCCTGACGTACGCCTTGCCTGGCATCTTTCCCGAAGAGTTCTGGCAGGAAGGCCTGCGCGTGGCCATCCCCCTGGGCCGTGGTGCGTTGCGGGCAGGCATCCTGATGGAGCGGCTGGAGCACAGCGATCTTCCTGACGGCGTCACTTGCAAGGAGGTGGCCTGGCCGCTGGAGACCGCCCCCCTGCTTTCGGAGGAGATCAGGGCGCTGGCACGGGATCTGGCCATCCGGCAGGGACTGGAGCCGGGCTGTGTGTTCGGGCATGTCCTGCCGCAGGGCTTGCGTCAGGTGGATCTGCGCATCCGCTGGCTGGCGGCGGACAGGGATTTTTCCTGTACGGTGAAGCAGGTCACGAAACTGGAACCGGATCTGCGCCAGGCCCTGGCCGTGGCCCTGTGCCGGGGGGAGGCCCGCCTTGTCGCTCCGGGCCGGGATGCCGCCGGGGAGGAACTCTGTGTGCTGCGGGTGGACCCTCCCTGGCCGGTACGGCCGCAGGCCGCACGGCAGCGCGAGATACTGGACTATCTGCATGAACGGGGACAGGTCAGCCGTCGCCAGTTGACTCGGGATCTGGGAGCCGGCAGTGCTCCGGCCCTGCGATCTTTGCTGCAGGCCGGATTCGTGGCTTTGCGCCACGCGGAGGCCGATGAGCCCGCTGACGAGCTGCTCCCGCCCGCGCCCCGGGCCTTTGAGCTCAATGCAGACCAGCAGCGGGCCCTGGAGGCCCTGCGTGCTGCGCTGGAGACGGAGCGGCCCGCATCGGTCCTGCTGTTTGGGGTGACCGGCAGCGGCAAGACGGCTGTCTATCTGGAGCTGATCCGGCATTGCATGGAGCAGGGCAGGAGCGTCCTCCTGCTGGCTCCCGAAGTGGCTCTTGCCTGCAAGCTGCGCCGGGATGCGGCCTGCGTCCTGCCCCATGTGCCCCTGTTTTTCTATCATGGCTACCAGCCTCCGGCACGACGGGAGGAGATCTTCCGCCGTCTGGCCACCCGGCAGGAGCCCTGCCTCGTGGTGGGGACGCGTTCGGCGCTCTTCCTGCCTGTACCGCAGCTGGGCTGCGTCATCCTGGACGAAGAGCATGACAGCTCGTTCAAGCAGGACGAGTCTTTGCCCTATCAGGCCAAGGAGCTGGCCTGGTCGCGCATCGCACGGCAGCGCGGCCTGCTGGTGCTGGGCTCGGCCACGCCGGACATCAAGACCTTCCATGCGGCCAGTCAGGGGCAGATAGATCTTCTTCGCCTGCCGGAGAGGGTAGGAGGGCGGCCTTTGCCGCCGGTGGAGCTGGTGGATACCAGCGGCCTGGCCGGGGAAGGGCTGCTGGCTGCCCGCAGCGAGCAGGCCCTGCGCGAAGTGCTGCAACGCGGGGAGCAGGCCGTTGTCCTGCTCAACCGGCGCGGTTACGCGCCCCTGCTGTACTGCCTGGACTGCAAGGAGACCGTCAGCTGTCCGCATTGCCACATCGCCCTGACCTACCATAAAGGGCGGGGGCGGCTCGTTTGCCATTACTGCGGCTATGCCGTTCCCTTTCCCAGTCCCTGCCCGCAGTGCAGGAGCATGAACTTCCTGCCCATGGGAGAGGGGACCGAAAGGCTGGAAGAATATTTGTCCACGCTGGCCGGGCAGCCTGTCCTGCGCCTCGACCGTGACAGCACCCGGCGGCCCGGACGCATGGAAGAGATACTGGCGGCCTTTGCCCGGCACGAGTCCCCCATCCTTGTAGGTACGCAGATGCTCTCCAAGGGGCACCACTTCCCTGATGTGACCCTGGCCATCGTGGCGGACGGGGATCTGGGGCTCAATCTGCCGGACTACAGGGCTGCGGAGCGGTCCTTCCAGCTGCTGGTCCAGTCCGCAGGCCGGGCAGGACGTGGCGACAAACCCGGGCGGGTACTGATCCAGACCCGCAATACCAATCACTACTGCTGGCAGTATGTCCAGAGCGGTGATTATGAAGGTTTTTATGCCGCCGAGCTGGCCCGGCGGCGACAATACGGCTACCCGCCTTTCGTGCGTCTGGCGTTGCTGCGCATCTCCTTCCCTGCGGAAGATCCCGGTGGTGCCGCGGCGCTGGGGGAGCTGGCCCGTTTGCTGCAAACCAGGGCCCGTGAGCTGGGCGTGCGCCTGTTGGGGCCTATCCCGGCGCCCCTGGCCATGTTGCGGGGCCGCAGGCGTTTTTCCTGCCTCATCAAAAGTGCCGACTGGCAGTCGGTCAGGCTGCTGTACCATGAAGCTTTGCGGCAGCAGTGCGCCAGCCGCTTGCGGCTTTTCCTTGACCTTGACCCTGTCAATATGCTCTAATCTTCCGGTTTATTTTTCCCGTAAGCGGGATTTTACTGGGGAAAGCTCTGCAGTGCCTGCCCCGGCATTTTTGCGGCCTTTGACCGGCCCTGATGCCGGAGCGTCCGGCATGTACCATGGCCGGGCACGGCAGGGCAGGAGTCAGTACCGGGCGGAAGGAGCTTGTCCGGTGCTTCATGGTCAAGGGAGGAAGAATGAAAGCTTTGCGTGTGGTGGGCCTGTGGGTGGCCCTGGTTCTGGGAATGACGTCGTCCGCCATGGCTGAAGGTTTTGCGCTGACCGAGTGGAGCGCACGCGGTCTGGGTCTGGCCAGCGGCATGGTGGGCCGCGCCGACGACGTGTCGGCCATTGCCTACAACGCGGCCGGCATCACCCAGCTGCCCGGCGTCCAGGTCATGGGTGGTATGGGCCTTATCGCTCCCATGGGGACTTTGTCGCTGGATACGACTTACGGCAAGCAGGAGACCACCACCAAGCCCGCTGTGTGGGCCGCGCCGCACGCCTACGCCAGCTGGCAGCTCAACGACAGCCTGTGGCTTGGCCTGGGCGTGTTCTCGCGCTTTGGTCTGGGCAACAGCTATGACCAGAACTGGACCGGCCGTTATAACCTGTACAGCGTCAACCTGCAGACCGTGTCCGCCGTGCCCACCCTGGCCTGGAAGATCAATGACATCCTCTCCGTGTCCGCCGGTCTGGAGATCATGAATGTCAACCTGACCACCGAACAGAAGCTGACTTCACCTGTAATAGCTGCCTTGCGCGCGGGAGATCAGGACATTGAAGTCCAGGCCTCGGGCTGGGGCGTGGGCGGTCACTTCGGCCTGCATGCCCGCCTGAACGACGAATGGTCTGTGGGGCTGGCCTACAAGACCCAGGTCACGGTCAATGCCTATGGTGATGCCAAGCATGACGGCAAACTTGCTGGCAAAACTCCTGAGCTTACAAATTGTGATGCCCACGGTACCGTGCAGCTGCCCGACTCCCTGGCTCTGGGTGTGGCCTACAAGCCTCTGGACAACCTGAGCTTCGAAGTGGGCGCTGTCTGGACCCGCTGGTCTACCTATAACTCCCTGAACATCTACATGGACAACGGCAATCAGTCCATCAGCCACAAGAACTGGAACGACGGCTGGAATTTCAATGCCAGCGTGGAATACAAGCCTCTGGACTGGTGGAGTCTGCGTGCCGGTTTCTGGTATGAGACCCCTGTCATCAACGAAGATCACTCCGACTTCATGGTGCCTTCCAACGGTCGTACGGCCCTGACCCTGGGTACCGGCGTGGAGTGGAATGACTTCACTGTTGACTTCGCCTACTGCCATATGTGGATCAATCCCACCAGCTATGACAAGACGGATGGACATGGGATCCTTGATAGCGGCTACATCACCGGTGGTACCTCCAAGGACACCGTGGCCAACATCTATATGCTGAGCTTCGGCTACAAGTTCTAGGCTGCTTTCCGGCAGATTTCAGGGGCGTCGTCCTTGGGGCGGCGCCCTTTTTTCATGCCCTGCGTACAGACTATTTGACCAGCGGCTAGAAAGTCTCTATAGTCCCGTTTGAGAAAGTCTAAACTTTATCCGCCTGAACAGGCCCTGCTTTGCAGGAAACATCTCTTTGGAGGAGAGCAATGAAACGCACCATCCTTGCACTGGCTCTGCTGGTGGCTCTGGTCCTGCCCGGCATGGCCAAGGCCGAAGGTACCGGTATGTACCTGGCTCCCAAGTTCCTGATGACCATTCAGGAAACCGGCACCATCGAACGTTCCGGTATGGGCGGCGTGGACGAATACTCCCAGTTCACCCTGGGCGGCGCTCTGGCTGCCGGTTACGACTTCTGGCCCCAGTATCTGGTGCCCCTGCGTGTGGAACTGGAATACGCCCTGCGCGGCAACAGCGAAAAGAGCTGGGGCAGCAACTGGGGCAGCGTGGACTGCACCTGGAACAGCTCCACCCTGTTCGCCAACCTGTACTATGACTTCCGTAACGACAGCGCCTTTGTGCCCTACATCGGCGCCGGTATCGGTATGTCCTTCAACTACCTGGGCTTCGACCTGCACCGTGGCGGCAGCGCCGTTTCCCGTGACGAAAGCACCACCAACTTTGCCTGGAACGTGGGCGCCGGTGTGGCTTACAACGTGAACGACGCCCTGTACATCGACGCCGCTTACCGCTATGTGGACCTGGGCTACACCGAAGCCAGTGGTGCTCTGAACGGCGACCAGATCAAGGTGGGCAGCCGTCCTTACAACCACGAATTCATGCTGGGCCTGCGCTTCGCTTTCTAAAGCGCATTACCCGCGATTTGAAAAGGCCGCTCCTTCGGGAGCGGCCTTTTTGTTGTTGTATATTTTAATAATAGTAAATAAATTAAAAAATCGAGCAATAATCCTCCCGAAATTAAAGATTATCAGATAGTTCCCGGACACGCAAACTCACCGCCTGTATT
>OGNF01003238.1_pt1 | contig 11127 bp, 14 predicted proteins | sample 1573321 | NCBI WGS metagenome assembly OGNF01 (sample SAMEA2581911, study PRJEB24529) | metagenome | biome: Human gut stool | place: China | collected 2011
GCGCCCGTCAGGGCGCTGACGGATCGTGCCGCCGCCCTTGGCTCCTTTTGTTTTTTGTGTTGCCAATGTTACCTCCTGTTCCTCTGAAATATAAAACGGCCAGTCAGTCCGTTGTTTTATCGCTGTTTATCGCTGTCGAGCCACGCCACGAAGTCCTCTAAAGGCAGCTTGCCAGCAACGCAGGCATCGCGCTTTGCGCGCGCTGCTTTCGACCATGCGGTGAACTCTGCCTTGCTCATCGTTCCGTACCGCACACGGGCATTGTGCGCCTTATAGGAACGTGTAAATTCCCTCGTGACGGGATTCTTCATCTGCGTTTGTTGCTGCTTAAAATACAGCGGATTTATGTACTCAGGATTAAACATCGTTTCGGTAAAATACACTGCGCTTCCCCTTTCATTTGATTCAACAACATTTTAGCACTTTTTCATATACTTTGGGCCCCATTTCTTCTAAAGAGCAATAATTTTTGCAAAAATTTAACGTCACTCTTTGTAAAAATATTCTTTTACGGAAGGCGTGATAAATATTTCTGGAAAGCCTATGAACGCCAAAAAGCCTCGAAATCGCAGGATTTCGAGGCTTTTTGTATGCCGTCCGGGATTCGGACCTTCCCGGCTCTCCGTCTTGTCGGTCGTCCCAACGGCAATTTATGTTCCGCGCTTCCGCACGCGGAACTTTTCAATGCCTGGATGCTCAAAGCAGACCGTCAGCGGCCGCCGGGTCGGATCCAGCTAAAAATATACATCCGAATTTTTGGGATTTTCTTGCCTTTGGCGCACAATGTGATGCACTATTATTAGCCTGACTTTATTCTGAACAAGGGGTGCGGAGCTATGGATCATTCGGTCTTTCGTCAAAAAAGCATGGAAAGGATCACATCGCCGGAGCAGATGAATGATTATATCCGTGTTTCCAATCCAAGCGTATGGATGCTCCTCGCGGCGGTCATCGTGCTTCTGATCGGCGTTTGCGTATGGGGTGCGTTCGGGCATCTCGATACCGTCGTACAAACCGGCGGCATCTGCGAGGACGGACGCTTGACGGTTTATTTGAGCGAGAGTGATTTTGCCAGATCAGACGGCGAGGCCATTCTCTCGGTCGGTGAAGCCGAGTACGCGGCCGCGTCCGATGCGGCGGGCACGCCCATCCTGCTCGACGAAAGCACCGACCCTTATCTGCTCCATCTCATTGGGCTCTCCGCGGGCGACTGGGTGCACGCCCTGTCGGCGGAGGCCCCCGATCTCAAGGACGGCGTTTATACCGTATCCGTTATTATCGAGCGCGTCAGGCCCCTTGATTTCGTCCTGAACTGAGGTGCGCGAAGATGAGAGTAGCACAAAAGATCAAGTCGCCGATCACGGCGGGCGTCGCCAAGGTGCCCGTTGTCATGCAGATGGAGGCGCTGGAATGCGGCGCCGCAAGTCTTGCGATGATCCTTGCCTACTACGAAAAGTGGGTTCCGCTCGAGCAGGTGCGTCTGGATTGCGGCGTTTCGCGGGACGGCTCGAACGCGCGCAACATTCTTCGCGCCGCGCGCAGCTACGGTCTTACCGCAAAGGGCTACCGGTATGAGCCGGAGGGGCTGAAAGCGAACGGAAAATTCCCCTGCATCATTCATTGGAACTTTAATCACTTTGTCGTTCTCAACGGCTTTCGGGGCAACAAGGCGGTGCTCAACGACCCCGCAAAGGGGACCTATTCCGTCCCGATGCAGACCTTTGACGACTCCTTCACCGGCATCTGCCTGTTCTTCGAGCCCGCCGAAGGCTTTACTCCCGAGGGCAAGCCGCAGTCCATGCTGAAATATGCGCAAAAACGGCTTGTCGGCGCAAGCTCCGCCATTGCTTTTGTAACGCTGACCACGGTCATTTCGTCGCTGCTCGGCATTGTGACGCCGGCGTTTTCCCGTATTTTTCTCGACCGGCTGCTGACCGGCGAAAACCCGGAGTGGCTTATGTCCTTCACGCTTGCGCTCGCGGGCATCAGCGTGCTTCAGCTCATCGTCGCGTGGATCCAGGCGGTCTATTCCCTCCGGATCAACGGAAAGCTCGCAATGGTGGGAAATACCACCTTTCTGTGGAAAGTCCTGCACATGCCGATGGCGTTTTTCTCACAGCGTATGGCGGGAGATATTCAGGGCCGACAGAGCGCAAACGCGATGATCGCGGAGCAGCTTGTCGGCACGCTCGCGCCGCTTGCCCTGAACGCCGCCATGATGGTGTTTTACCTGGTCGTGATGCTCCGCTACAGCGTGCTCCTCACGCTCATCGGACTCGTTTCGATCCTCGCCAACTTGGTCCTTTCCAGCGTCATTTCAAAAAAGCGGATCAACCTCACCCGCGTGCAGATGCGCGACGCGGGCAAGCTCGCCGGAACGACCGTCGCCGGCATCGAGATGATCGAAACGATCAAGGCGAGCGGCGCGGAGAACGGCTTTTTTGAAAAGTGGGCGGGTTACCAGGCGAGCGTCAATACCAGTCAGGTCCGCTTCCAGCGCATGAACCAGCTCCTCGGACTGCTGCCGGCGCTTGTCAGCTCGATCTGCAGCACCGCGGTCCTGATGACAGGCGTGTTCCTCGCGATGCAGGGCAGTTTTACCGTCGGCATGATCATGGCGTTTCAGGGCTTTTTGTCCTCCTTCCTCTCCCCCGCGACGACGATCATTTCGGCGGGACAGACGCTGCAGGAAATGCGCACCGATATGGAGCGGATCGAGGATGTGATGCGCTATCCCGACGACGATGTCTTTGCGGAAGACAGCGGCGATGAGAGCACGGAATACGGCAAGCTGTCCGGCAATATCGAGCTCAAAAATGTCACCTTCGGCTATTCGCGCCTGGCCGAGCCGCTGATCCGGGATTTCAATCTCACGATCAGGCCCGGGGACCGCGTGGCGTTCGTCGGCGCTTCGGGCTGCGGAAAATCCACGATCTCCAAGCTGATCTCCGGCCTTTATAAGCCGTGGAGCGGTGAGATCCTGTTTGACGGAAAACCGATCTCGCAGATCGACCGCTGCGTGTTTACCGGCTCTCTCGCCGTGGTGGATCAGGATATCATTCTCTTTGAGGACACCATCGCAAACAACATAAAAATGTGGGATAACTCCATTGAGGACTTCGAGATGATCATGGCGGCGCGGGACGCCCAGCTGCATGAGGACATCATGCGGCGTGAGGGCGGCTATCAGTATAAGCTGACCGAGGGCGGCAAGGACCTCTCCGGCGGGCAGCGCCAGCGCATGGAGATCGCCCGCGTGCTTGCGCAGGACCCCACGATCATCCTTTTGGACGAGGCGACGAGCGCGCTGGACGCGAAAACGGAATACGACGTTGTGCGCTCCATCAAGGACCGCGGCATCACCTGCATCGTGGTGGCGCACCGCTTATCCACCATACGCGACTGCGACGAGATCATCGTGATGGAGCAGGGCAATGTCGTGGAGCGCGGGACGCACGAGGAGCTGATGAAAAACGGCGGCGCCTATACGCGCCTGGTGTCCAACGAGTAGGAGGTGACGACACGATGGGTTGGTTTGACGAACAGATAAAAGAGCGCAGGCAATACGACGACGACGCGTTTTCCGAGGCCTTTGCGAACATGGCGTCCGCCGTGATGGGAAAGCGGTTCGAGGCGGCGTTCACCAACGACCGCGCCGTTACCAAGGACGCGATCGACGAGATATTGAAATACTACCATGTAAAGAGTCGGGAGGTCCCCGACAGCATCAAGGATGTGAACGAGCAGCTTGAGTTCCTGATGCGCCCGTATGGCATCATGCGGCGCACGGTGAAGCTGGAGGACGGCTGGTACCGCGACGCCGTAGGCGCAATGCTCGGCACCCTGTCGGAGAGTGGACGGGTCGTGGCGCTCACTCCGTCCGGTCTTTCCGGCTACAGCTTCTTTGACTATGAAACCGGAAAGGCGCGGCGCATCACGCGCAAAAATCAGCACCTGTTTGACGATGAGGCGATCGCGTTTTATAAGCCCTTTCCGCTCAAGAAGCTCAGCATCACTTCGCTCTCGGCCTACATCGTGCAGACCCTTTCCGTCTCCGACTTCGTTTTGATCGCGCTGGCAACGCTTGCCGTGTCGCTCGTGGGGCTGCTCTCTCCGATGCTCAGCCGGCTGCTGTTTGATCGCGTGCTGCCCTCCGGGAATACGCGCATCCTTCTCGCGCTTGCCGCCTTTACCGTCTGCGTCTCCGTCAGCACGCTGCTTCTCTCCGCGGTAAAGAGCATGCTTACGGCGCGGATCGAAACAAAGCTGAATCTATCGGTCGAGGCGGCGACTATGATGCGCGTCATGTCGCTGCCGGCGGATTTCTTCAAGCAGTACAGCGCGGGCGAGCTCTCCAGCCGCGCGGCGCAGGTCGGCCCGCTGTGCCGGATGCTCGTATCGACGGTCTTATCGACCGGACTGACCTCGCTGTTCTCCCTTATATACATATCGCAGATCTTTGCCTATGCGCCGACGCTCGTCGCACCGGCGCTGGCGATCCTGCTCGTCACGGTCGTTTTCTCGGTGGTCTCCTCCCTGGCGCAAATGAAGATTAGCACAGAGCAGATGACGCTCTCCGGGCGGGAGAGCGGTATGACCTACGCGCTGATCACAGGGATACAGAAGATCAAGCTGGCGGGCGCGGAGAAGCGCGCCTTCGCGAGATGGGGCAACCTCTACGCGCAGAGCGCAAAAATGACGTACGATCCGCCGATGTTCCTGAAGCTCAATTCCGTCATCAGCCTTGCCATCAGTCTCACGGGAACGCTCGTCATGTATTGTATGTCAGTAAGAGCCGGCCTGTCTGTGGCGGACTATTATGCCTTCAACACGGCCTATGGCATGGTCTCCGGCGCGTTTCTGTCGCTCGCCGGGATCGCGCTGAGCGCGGCGCAGATCAGGCCCATTCTCACGATGGTCCAGCCGTTTTTTGACGCGGTCCCCGAGGTCTCGGACGGCAAGCAGGTGATTGAGCGGCTGTCCGGCGGCATCGAGCTGAACAACGTCTCCTTCCGGTACAACGAAAATATGCCGCTGATCCTCGACGATCTTTCGCTCAAGATCCGTCCGGGGCAGTATGTCGCCATCGTCGGCCGGACCGGCTGCGGGAAATCCACGCTGCTTCGTCTGCTCCTGGGCTTTGAAAAGCCGCAGAAGGGCGCCATTTATTACGACGGCAAGGATCTGGAGCGGATCGACCTGCGCTCCCTGCGCCGCCGCATCGGCGTTGTGATGCAGAACGGAAAGCTGTTTCAGGGCGACATTTATTCCAACATCGTGATCTCCGCGCCGTGGCTGTCGCAGCAGGACGCGTGGGAGGCGGCGGAGCTGACCGGCATCGCCGAGGATATCCGCCGAATGCCCATGGGCATGAATACGGTCATATCGGAGGGCTCGGGCGGCATATCCGGCGGCCAGCGCCAGCGGCTGATGATCGCCCGCGCCATCGCGCCGAAGCCGAAAATTTTGATGTTCGACGAGGCGACGAGCGCGCTGGACAACATCACACAGAAAAAGGTGTCGGAGTCGCTGGACCGGTTGAAGTGCACCCGCATTGTCATCGCCCACCGCCTGTCCACCATCAGACAATGCGACCGCATCCTCGTGCTCGACCAAGGAAAGATCGTCGAGGACGGGACCTATGACGAGCTGATCGCCTCGGACGGCTTCTTTGCCGAGCTGGTTGCCCGACAAAGGCTGGACGACGTACCGGACGCCGCTTTGTAACGGCGCTACACGCCGCGCGGAAGATTTTTTGAGAAAATTTTCCGATTGCATTAGCCTTTTCCGCTTCCGGTTCGTATCAAGAAGCAAAGGAGAAAGAAATGGAACACAAAAAAGCGAGATGGTCCGAGGACGCCTCCGGCCTGAATGAAAAAACGCTTTCCCTGCTCTTCGATTACCAGCGGTTCGAGCACGAGCCGGAGCTGGAAGCGCTGCTCGACGAGACCGAGAACGAATACTGTGCGGAGCTGTCGGACGATGATCTCGCGCAGGTGAGCGCCGCGGGAGAGGCGAAGCGCATCAAGCGGCGCGGAACGGATGAGGACGGCGCGGTATGAGTTGGACGGAAGAAAGAGAAGCGCTGTACACGGCGTATTCCGAAAAGGTCCGGGGCTATGTGTTCGGCAAGGTCGCAAACCGGCACGACGCGGAGGATCTTGTCAGCGACATTTTTCTGAAGGCGTATGAAAAGTACCCGACCTTTGACGCGGACCGCGCCTCGGTCTCCACATGGCTCTACACCATCACCCGAAATACGGTCATCGACTATTTCCGCACCCATCGTCCCGGCGTGGAGCTGCCGGACGATCTGCCGGACGCAGCCGGCATAGACGACGGTCTGCTGCAAAGGGAATCCCTTCAGGCGCTCGGTGAAGCCCTGAACAGGCTAGACGAACGTTTGCGCGCCCTGATCGTCCTGCGGTACGGCAAGGGGCTGTCGCTGAAGGACACGGCGGCAAGGCTCGGCGTATCCTACGCCTACATCAAGATACTGCACAGCAATGCCCTCAAAACGCTCCGAGAGTGTTTTGAGGCTCCAATCAAATAAATCAAAGGAGGAACAAAATGAAAAAGGAAGAAAAACGGAACAGCATCCCGGATGAGACCAACGCGGAGCCGCTGAACGACGAGGCTCTCGAAACGGTGAGCGGCGGCAGGAGACTTGAAATTTCCTTTGATCTCAACAAAAAAAGCGATCTGCAGGACCCTGGCAGAAAAAAATAACGGAAAGGAGCTCGACCATGGAACTCAGCGAAGAACTGATTGCAAAAGCAAAAGGAACAAAGGCGCCGGAGGAACTGGCCGCGCTTGCAAAGGAGAGCAGCATCGATCTGACCGAGGAGGAAGCAAAGGCATACTTTGAACAGCTTCATCCGAAAACGGGCGAGCTGAGCGACGACGAGCTGGACAACGTCTCCGGCGGCTGCCACACAAAGGGCGGGTACCTTCTGACCACCGCGGGGTACCGGTGCGGCTTTTTTGAGGAGGATACAAGCCCCACCGCCTTCGGTCTGATGGGTACTTGCTGCCGGTGCAGGCATTGGGACCAAGCCAATTGGACCGGATACGAAACACTCGGTGCGCCGCTCAAATGTCTCAATCCAAAGAACCGCAGAGGGAAATAAGCAGGACTCCGGCACCGCAGCAACGAGCTGAACCAAAAAATATAGAAGGAGAAACGATGGAACTCAACAAGGAACTGCTTGCGAAGGCAAAGGAAGCGAAAACTCCCGAGGAGCTGCTGACGCTCGCCAAGGAAAACGGCATGGAGCTGACCGAGGCGGAGGCCAAGACGTATTTTGACCTGCTCCACCCGCAGACGGGCGAGCTGAGCGACGACGAGCTGGATAACGTCTCCGGCGGCGGCTGCGGTCCCACCTATTATGAAGCATGTATGGCAGACGGCTATTGCTCGGACTATATCTGCTCTCGCTGCGGCTCGCGGGGTATTATCGTGCGCAACGGCGAACTGCGCTGTTCGGGATGTCTTGCCTACAATCCAAGGTGTTGGAACTGCATGAACAGCATCGGGGATAAGCGCAGCAAGATATTGACATGCAAAATTCGTTTGCAGAGAGGGACACCAGAATAATCTTAAATCGTGAGGGGAGACAAACATGAAACTGAACAAGGAATTATTGACCAAGGCAAAGGCGGCAAAGACCGCCGAGGAGATCATGGCGCTTGCCAAGGAAAACGGCATGGAGCTGACGGAGGAAAGCGCGAAGGCGTATCTCGACCTGCTCCACCCGCAGACGGGCGAGCTGAGCGACGACGAGCTTGACAACGTCGCCGGCGGCGGCTGCCATAACGGCGGCAGGCTTGTCGTTTCCGTAATGCATTACTGCGATGAATGGCGTTGCAAGGATGACGGCTCCCAATGCGATATATACGACATACTGGTACGCTGCAACACCTGCGGGGTCGCCGCATACTGCCATTCATGTCAGTATTGTACCTACGAAAAAGGGCTGTGGCTCTGCAATAACCCCGTTAACATGAAATAAATATACTGAAATAAGGAGTTTTTTATGGAAAATAAATTTACGCCCGAACTTATTGAAAAGGCAAAATCTGCAAAAACCCCCGAAGAGCTGATGGCTCTTGCAAAAGAAAACGGCATTGAAATGACCGAAGAGAGCGCAAAAGCATATTTCGAACAGCTCAATCCCAAAACGGGTGAGGTTTCAGACGACGAACTTAACAACGTAGCGGGCGGCGGATGCCTCAGTGATGACCCCTACGATACTTGTATGGCGGACGGCTACTGTTTGTCCGACTATGTATGCAGCCGTTGCGGCACAAGGGGTATTGACCATAGCACCGGCGTGTTGCGTTGTTCCGGATGTTTTGCAAGCGACCCCCGCTGTCGGAACTGTATGAACAGTATTGGGGATAAGAGCGGTTCGGTATTAAAATGCAAGGTTCATCCGAGACCCTGCTAAAGAATTTTTTAAATTGTACAGAGAGGATTCAAAGATAGAAATGAACAAAGAATTGCTTGCAAAAGCAAAAGAAATGAAAACTCCCGAAGAACTCATGGCTCTTGCAAAGGAAAACGGCGTTGAACTGACCGAAGAGAGCGCAAAGGCGTACTTTGGCCGGCTGCATCCCCAGACCGGCGAGCTTTCCGACAGCGAGCTTGACAATGTATCGGGCGGCTGCGGCGGTGGCTATGACGCCGGCAGACCACAGCCCCGATTCGCTGTGGGCGAAACCGTATTATACATCCATAGCTGGTTGGGAGCAAACAGGATAACCGCCACCGGCAAGGTCGTGAAGAGAAGCTACGAAAACGACGGATGGTATTATACCCTGAAAATCCACGACGGAAGCGAAATAAAGATGAGCGAGTCGCATGTCATAAAGTGCTGAAAAGGAGGCTTTTATGGAAAACAATCAGGAATTTTTAGCAAAAGCAAAGGAAGCAAAAACTCCCGGAGAACTGTTGTCTCTCGCAAAGGAAAACGGCATGGAAATGACCGAAGAGAGCGCGGCTGCGTATTTTGAAATCATGCATCCCAAAGCAGGAGAGCTTGCGGATGAAGAACTTAACAATGTGTCCGGCGGCGGTTGCCGCAAGAGCGACGGAAGATTGATCGTTTCCGCCGGTTATTCATGCGGGTACTGGGAATGCAAGCGCTGCGGAGTGCGTGCGACGAGATATTCCGGCGGTATTTCCAGATGCGGAGTATGCGGAAAGATGATGAATTGCAATAATTGCTATTGGTGCTCTATTGAAAAAGGGCTTTGGCTTTGCAATAACAAGGACCAATGAACGGATTCAGACATAGACTATGCGTTATATTTTGAACCCCTATATCGCCCTGCGTTCGTGGATGCTCGTTCCCTATGCGTATTACATCAAGGGCGAGCGCAACGCTAAGGGCTTGACGGCGGAGGAGTTTGCGTTTCTGACGGAGTGCGACGGGCGAAGCGAGCTGCCGGACGAGGCGGAAAGCCCGCTGACCCGCAAATTCCTGGCAGACGGCTTTATTCGAAAGGCAGAAAGCAGCGACGTGCTGTCGGACTGGAGCCGGCCGCGCCTCTGTCCGAACCGCTATTTCCCAGCGATGAACTGGATGATCACAGGCAAATGCAACTATAACTGCATCCACTGCTTCAACGCCGCCGACAACGCGCCGCTCATGAGCGAGTGGAGCATGGACGAGGCGGACCGGCTTCTCGACCAGGCCCGTGACTGCGGCATCAACGCCTTCACCATCACCGGCGGCGAGCCGATGCTGCACAAGAGCTTCTTCGAGATTCTCGAGGGCATCTACGCGCGCGGCATGTACGTCGAGGAGCTGAACACGAATGGGTATTTTATCGACCGGCAGGCGCTTGACCGCATGAAGGCCATCGGCTGCGTCCCGCTCATGAAAATATCCTTTGACGGCCTCGGCTATCACGATTGGATGCGCGCACACCAAGGCGCGGAGGAAACTGCGCTGCGCGCGATCCGGCTGTGCGTCGAAAACGGCTTCCCCGTCAAGGTGCAGACGAATATGAATCGCCGCAACCGCGATTCCATGCTGAAAACGGCGGAGCGGCTGGACGCTATGGGCGTGGCGGAAATGCGCATCATCCGCACAACGGAGGCCCCCCGCTGGGTGCAGAACGCGGGCGACGCCTGCCTCACGTTTGAGGAATACTATGACGAGGCGCTCCTCCTGTGGGAGAAGTACGCGCAGGGCGAGCACACGATGGACCTGACGATCTGGCAGTTCGGGACGCTCTATCCGCGCTCGGAGTTTTACACGCTCACCGCGGTCAACTCCTGCGCGGGAGAGTACCGGAGCAGTGCGCCCGTGTGCAAGGGAAACCGCGGCATGGTCGCCGTCGCGGCGAACGGCAATGTGTTCCCCTGCCACCAGATGTCGGGCTATTACGAGCAGCACGGGGATATTCTCGGCAACGCGAAGCGGGAGCCCCTTTCGCAGCTGCTCTCCGGCGGACCGTATCTTGACGAGGTATGCACCACGCTCGGCACGCTGCGCGAGAAAAATACAAAATGCGCGGGCTGCGCTTATTTTGAGCTTTGCAACGGCGGCTGCCGCGCGGTGGCGCTGGCGCTTACGGGCGACAAGCTGGGCGTCGATCCGTCCAAATGTCTGTTCTGGGAGCAGGGTTATCACAAGAAGATCGAGGCGCTGCTGCCGCAATATCACACCGTTTATACGGGGCTATGAGCGACGGGCGAAAGGATGGGCTTCATCCTTTCCCCCGCTTTTCTCTCAAACTGCTGCGGTCAAACCGTATTTCAGCCGCCGTATGTTGCCTCCTTTCTTCTGAGCGATTTGACGTTCGTCTCTTTCCGCTCAGCCGCTGCTGCGGAGGTGATACAAGATCATTAGCAAGTTCTTTCGTAACCTCGAGGCAGAGTGGCAGCGGCCGCAAGGAGAAAGTCAAATCAAAAGCGGCAACGAGGATGACACGTACTCCTTTGCGCAGCGTGTGCAGTCGGTCTACTGTAAGGCCTGCAGCGGTGGGGTTGATGGGCTGAGGTCCCTCACGGTTTTGGGGGATCAAAAGGAGGCTGGAGTAGTACCCTGTAAGTGCAGTCGCAAAATCCCCAAAAATCTGTTAAACTGAAAGAACAGAGATGGAGGGAATCGCAAT
>OGNF01003239.1_pt1 | contig 11124 bp, 8 predicted proteins | sample 1573321 | NCBI WGS metagenome assembly OGNF01 (sample SAMEA2581911, study PRJEB24529) | metagenome | biome: Human gut stool | place: China | collected 2011
AATTGATTTTCAATAATTTCAAAGTACTCTTATGATTTTTTAGTGGACACTAATGAAAATACATAAACTATGAGACGACTCTCATCACACAACGCAGCGCTGATAGCGCTCCTGAGCGTTGTAGCCTTCAGTTCACTCGCTCAACCGAAGTACGCGAACCCCGCTGGGAAGAAATTCCCGATTGTGGCCTGGTATCAAATGCATCATGAAGAAGATGCTTCAAAAGAACGATATCAGAAACTGGCGGATGGTGGTTTCACACTCGTACTGTCCAGATTTGAGAAAGATTCCAACATTAATAATGCGCTCAACGCTATTCAAGGAACTGGCCTAAAATTCATTCTTGCTAACAGTATGATAACCGGCATTCCAAATGATATAAAAGACTTCATCGGAAGATACAAGAATAAGGACAATATTGCACTTTGGGATACCTGGGATGAACCATTACCCAGAATATTTCCAACATTGAAGGAGAAGATTGCCGCTATGTTAAGCGTAAATGGCAATCACAAGATGCATCATCTGAACTTATTCCCATCCTATGTTAGCCGAGACTCTTTAGGATGTTCCTATGAAGAATATCTTAATAGAGCAATTAAAGAACTGTCTCTTCCTTTCGTTTCCTACGATCATTATCCAGTACACGACACACTTGACAGGCCAACCAACACTTGGAAAACAGTCTTCAAAGAAGACTTCTACTACAATTTTGCAGAAGTAAGAAAGATATGCAATAATAATGACTCTATTCCATTCTGGGCTTTCTGTATGTCGTCTGCACACCAAAAGCCTGGCGGTGATACTCGTTATACTGCACCATCTTTAGGACTTCTTAAACTTGAGGCTCATGCAGCCCTCGCATATGGCGCACAAGGCCTTCAGTATTACAGAATCGCAGCAGTAGACCGAGACAACCTGAAATTCTCAAATGTTCCGATAGATTCAGCCGGCAATACAAATTTCGTTTGGAATCGTATAGTAACAGTTAACCAGAAAATTCAGAAACATGCCTCGATCTTCCTTGGTAATAAGGTTAAGCACATCTGGCATTTCGGGCCCGACAAAATGAATAAGCTTCCAGATATTGGGTATATTCCTGTACTGCCCTCTCCTTTCACTTCCATCGAGGGAAATCTTGATGATGGTGTGCTTGTTTCCCATTTTACTAATGGCAACCGACATTTTATGATGATAGTAAATAAGAATTATAAGCAAGCGCAGACTGTCAGCGTAAAACGAGAATCTAACGTAAGATTGGTGAATTCCGACGGTATCTTCATTCGCGACAACCATGTTGATTTCAGTGTGCCTGCCGGAGACTACATTCTTTTCACCTGGGTTTAAGGCCTCTTCCCTTAACCCAATATAAACTATATTAGAATTAATTACATTCCTTCAACTTATAAAATGTTTGACATGAACTTATTGACAAAGTTTTCTCATCGTGGTGCGTTGGCAACACTGCTTATGACGTTGATATTCTCAGATCCATTCTCTACAATGGCGTTGACAAAAGACTCAATTGTAGATCCTGACATACGCACTGTAAATTATGAGCACCGTATTCACAACGAAGTCGCTCAAAAAAAGACCGCATCGAAGGAACGCATGGCAGTTCAATCACTTCCCAAAAATAGCACTTATGCCTCTTCACAGGCGGGTAGGATACAAATAATTGATCTTGACTCAAGTGATGAGAACTCTCCATTCATGCAGGCCATGATTAGCGCGGCAAACATCTGGGAAAAATTTCTCCGCAATACCACGACTATTCGCATTTCCGTAAAACGAGAGGAAATGGCTACCGACATATTGGCAGAAACTTATGTAAAATATGTTGACTGCTTTGGTACAATTCAACCATCTGCGCTTGCAAGACAAACCATGATATTAGGGAAACCCATGCCAATGTATGACGCAGAGATTGTATTCAATTCAGGCTTACAGTGGTACTATGGTACCGATACAAATGAACTTTCCGGAATAAGCGCCGTCACAGCAATGCTGAGATGTATCTCGCAGGTGCTCGGAATGGGTTCTACAATCATTTATGATGAATACGGAATCTCCATGGACAAACCGGATCAGAAATTCACTTATCTCTACGGAGATTCAATGCCCGGACCGATGGAGCGACTTATTTTCAACCCAACTACGAATATAAAACTCACGGATCTTAATATTGCATCCGAGGCTTTCGCCGCCTTTGTGCAACCGCAGTCAGAGAAAGGCCTTTTCTGTTATGATTCCAAAGCGGAGTTTCAGTTGTATTCGCCAAAAAAATTTGAAGAGGCACACTCCCTGTCATTCTTCCGGAATCCGAATTCTCTGATGTGGTATGATTTCCAACCCGGCGACAGATATTTCAATATTGATGAAGCAACCCTCAAGACTGTCTCCGCACTCGGATGGACTACTGTCCTTGATGGCGTCGACAATAATTTCAGGCTTTCTCTCCCACAATACGGTGATCTAAAATATGAGGGTATCGGAAGCGCCTATGATCAGATTACAGCTATCATAGAGAATTGCACTGGAAAAAATGTATCATCTGAACAAATCCAGATCTATCTTTTCGATAAGCAAGGGAACAGAATTAGCCCTACTTCATTACCAGGCAGTTATAATACCAATGGCATAATTTTCCAGATTGAGAATCCGGATAACTACTGGATTACATCCGACGGATATCTGAAGGCAGAATTACTCTATGAATGCATGATGGACGGCAATGAATACACATCCGTTTTCCGCATGGCTCTTGACATGCGTCCGGTAATTAGGGAAATCACGACACAACTCATCAGTACCGGTATGGGCAGGAACTATCGCTGCACTGTAAATGGTGATGCAATTACGGATATAAAGGTCTATGGAGTCAACAGACAGGGTGGGGAATCACTACTAAAAAGTTCTGTGATGGGTTCTACTGTAATATTGATGGAAGTAATGAACGATATTAAGGCTCTAAAATTCGTTGCGTCCAACAAATACGGTAATTCCGTATCTAAGACTGTCGACATTTCCACAACGCCCGGTATTCTTCCCGACCAGCCAACAGTCGGCGCATTCATGATATTCGACGAAGAGTCGAATCTTATCAAATCCGGCTCAGTCGATGAATATAAGGAGTCTTATTCTGCTCTGCAACCGGGGCATTACATCGTTCGCTACTACAACGAAGTAGGCTTCGTATGTGCAAAGCAAATCTATAAAGCGTTCTGAGTATGCGTGTTAAACAAATTTGCTTTAAATTTATCAATTTCCAATTCCTTTTTTGCAAATTATGATAAAACAAGCTAAATTTGCCATACAAATGAAATAACAAACCAAGATATTTCAACCATAAAAATATACGTTATGAAGAAAACAAAATTAACTCTATTGATGCTGGCCGCTACCGGACTTGTAGCAGAAGCAACAATCGTCGGCGATTATGACTTAGTAGCAGGAGTCGATTCTGACAAAAATGCCATACTCATAATTAGGAAATACCGCGGCAACGATGAGGTTCTGACACTCCCCACCGAAGCCGTTGCCAACGGTGTGACGTATCCTGTTGCAGCAATTGGTGACTATGCATTTGAACAGAACAAAACCTTACGCGAGGTCAAAATTCCCGAACCATATCAAACTATCGGCAAATTCGCTTTTGCCGGAACTGAGATCACAAAGATGGATCTGCCTGCTTCACTGAAGATAATCGACAAACAGGCTTTTGTAGATATGCCGCTCGACACGGTGATTTGTCGTGCCGCAGTTCCTCCCGCTGCATGGTGTCTCAATTATTCTGACATGACCATGACTATGATATGGACTAAATTTGGTGACATCTTCCATAGAATCATCGAAATTATGCACAAATTCCCCGCTGTAGCCAATTATTCAGATGTGATTACTATCAATGACCCATCGCTGGATAGTTACTATGATGAAATGTGTCAGAAATATGTTAATAGTAAAATCGAGGCCACACTAATTGTTCCAAACGAATCCATGTCCCTATATAAAGATGCCACGACACCATCCCACAACCGCGATGGAAAATTCTCATACGGGCCATGGAGCAATTTTGAAAATTATTTGGCACTTGAGAATTATCCCGGCGCTATAGATTATATCACCGAGGATACCTTCGACTATAACAACAATATTTACGACATCTCCGGCAGACGCTTAGTACAGGATTATGACGGATCGTCTCACCTTGACCTGAAGCCGGGTATATATATCTACAAAGGAAAGAAAGTAATGATTAAATAATTCAACTTTCGGATATACCGAAAAGTTGAAGTTTAGAGGTCGTTTAGAAGTTTAGGAGTTTAATGTGTATGCTGTCGCATTGACTCTTGACTCTTGACTCTAAAATCTAAACTCTAAACTTCAAACTTCAAGTTGAGTTTGCGAAACTTGAGTTAAATAACAAATATGAACCCTCTTAACACATTAGAAAAAATGCTTAACAAATACAAAATAATCTCCATGATGCTGGTATGCGCTGGAGTTCAGGCCAATGCCGAAACATCGCAATTTGTACAAGACAATCTCATCTTCCAACCTATTGATGCGGTTGGGAATGTGCACAACGTCAGATTACTTACTTGTGAGGACAGAAACAAACTTACAGACAACTTAATAATCCCCACCGTTGTGACACACGAAGGGATTGATTATACTGTTGTATCGATTGCTGATTCCGCTTTCAGATTGCATCGTTTCAGAAAAATTGACATCCCCGAATCTGTTAAACGAATTGGTAAAATGGCTTTCGCCATCAATCCTTGGTACTTTATTGGACAACCGCATTTCCCGGATTCCATAATTATAAGATCATCCACCCCACCGCAGGTTTGGACCGTTTCTGAACTTACGGAATATTCAGATACACCTGACGGGCCGGTGAATGCAAAATCATATGTGACAAGCGATGCCTTCAATTATACGATGCCTCTCATGTGGGGAATTAATGACAATGCTATTTCTATGCTTTATTCTATGCTTAATCATGATTCTCCTTATCTAATTGATCCCTCTGCACCATACATTGAATATAGCGGTAAAAATGTAGAGGAAATCTTTGATGCCGCTATCCCCAAATTCAGATTCCGGCAAATAAATACTCGACTGTTTGTACCCGCGGAAGCTCTTGAAAAATATAAGAATCTTTGCAGTTATGAGATTAACGAGCAGACATTGACCTCCGGATATGCCACAGATATGTGGGGGAGATTTAAATTCTACAATACAATTGAGGAACTGGAAAATGGAGGCGCCGGCGAAAATGCCAATCAGACCAACGGCATTAACTCCGCTGTGGAAGATGCCTCACCCGCCAACTCTGACCTTTACGACCTTACCGGCCGATTGATAATCAGCAATTTCAACGGCGACACCCCCGACTGGCTCGCACCCGGCATATACATCTACCGGGGCCGCAAAGTGGCAATCAAGTGATTCAATAACTCTTAAATTCTTAAACTCTTAAACCTCAAGTCAATCTTCAAATATCCCTGACTGCGACGCGCAGCCGGGGATATTCATGTTAGAGCCTTTGGCATGCATTGGAGCGGCCGGCGAGGGCGCCGGCGGCGATACTTTGAATGAACAACCCCCTAATTCAAGTTTCGCAATCTCAACTTGAGCGGAGAGCGGAGGGTGGAGAGCGGAGAGGAATTGCCCAACTCCCTATGCAAGCTGCATCGTGATGTGCGGACGCCCTTCGTGGATGTAGGGGTCGGAGCATATCCTGAAACCAAGGCTCTCATAAAACCCGGTGAGATACGTCTGTGCCTTTATCTCTATTGGCAGATCCGAAGCCACTCTCCGCGCCACCTCTATACCTTTAATCATCAACATCCGCCCTAACCCTTTACGCCTTTCATCCATCACCGTCAGCACACGGCCAATCGATGTTCCCTCGCATATTACCCCCGGCCTGATCACCCGCAGATAAGCCACAATCCTCCCTCCATCCCTCATATAAACATGCACCGACTCCCTGTCCGCGCCATCAATATCCTGATATACGGAATCCTGCTCCACCACAAACACCTCCGACCGCAACCGGAGTATCTCATATAAATCATCCACCGGAAGTTGCGCAAACTCCCTAACAACAAATTCCATAAAGCAAAATTACCAATTTTTTCTTATTTGGGCAAATTTGTTGATTTCCAGAGGATTTGGCCAATTATAATCAAACTTTTAAAAAAATTCTTAAAAAATAAAATGGACCGTGTCGCCATCGACACAGCCCATTATATATGATTCAATGCGAGTCAGATTTTACAAAGCCACTTTCCCGGCTTTTGCTCCTGCTTTGCGGATGTAGATGCCGCGCGGAAGCGCCGGCTTCTCGCCGGCCTTCACTACTGCCACACGCACGCCGGCAAGGGTGTAATACTCCACATCGCCATCCTCACCGGTTATGATTTCGTCAACATCGATTGTATCAGGATAGTCCGGCTTGTTGCCATCTGCCGTCACTGCGATACGCACAGGCTCCGTAAGGAACAGATATTCGTCCGTTACCTCTACCGCCATCACCGCATATACATATCCCAGGTCGCCGGCATTCATCGCCGTCATCATGTTAGACTTATATGTGAACGGAGCTTCCGTTTTCTCCTCTATGTCATATGGAGTGGGATAAAAAGCACCCAAATGATTCTCCTGCGCGTCGTCAATGAGGAGAAGCGAGACATTGCTGAACCATGGCAAACTGCTGCCGTTTACCATCGTACCTGTAATTTCAACATCGCCGCCATTCTTTATCACCTCCGGATATTTGGCATCATGCAGCTCGGGAATCTCCCTTTCGAAGGCTTCTATTCTGCTCATCGACGCCGCTTTCTCCCTCACGAGTTGCCACGACGTTTCATTATATACGGGAAGAGGCAATGGAATATAATCGCTGCCGTTGGCTTTATAATACAGTCGGCAGATGTATGTTCCGGGGTCGCAATTGTTCAGGTTGAAAGAGAAGCCGTTATAGCCATACAGGTATCCTAAGCCTGCAAGTGATTCCTCCGACTGGATATATGTCACAGGTTTGTTCTGGGCATCATTGAGCTGCAGATAGAAATATCCGCTATCAATTGTGACATCGCTGCAATTATAGATCGTGGCATCCTTCGACATGGAGCCTCTGAGGTAAGTGCCGCTGCGGGTGAAGGTCACCGCCCCGGATGTGGCCAGCTGTCCTGACCAGGTCGACGTGCCCTCTTTGTCAGGCTTGATGCCTACGATAATATCCTGCGCGAAATTGAAACCGGTGCCCGAAAGGCTGCCGCCTGTGCCCTGCTCCATGGGATCAAGGGCATCCAGAAGGAAATAGCCGTCGCTCATGCCGCCCCAGCCCCAGTTGAAATGGAAATAGCCATCCTTGTCATAGCCGTCGCAAACGAATGAATGTCCACCCTCATAACTCTGACCGTCATAAATCAACGGACCCACATTCTTCAGGTTGTCATAGACAAGATCCTCCCAGTCGTAGAGATAATATGCATCGCGCGATTCGCACCGCATTCCCTTGTCATACCCGAAATTGGTGCCAAGGCCCTTGCAGATTCTAAACGACTGGGCCCCGCTCGACTGCGCGGTGTAATTCATCTGAACAGAAGCACCCGCGCAGAACATCAGTTCCGCCACAGCTCCGGCCTCTGTGTCATCATAATAGCCATCATAGTAAGTATTGAGCATGTTGTCCCAGTCGAAAGTATATTTGCTGATACGGCAACTTACCTGCAGGCCCTTGCTGGTGGTGTATATGATATTATCGCCCATGCCGGCCTCGGGCCATCTGTGATATTTCATCACCTGCGCCATAGCCGTGGCGACACACCCGGTAACGGTGCGGTATCCCGCCTGCATCGGGCAGCGGTTGTTATACGGTGCGGTCTGGCTCCACTGGGTCTTGCAAAGCGGGGCGATTGACTCGCGCTGAGGACGCACACGGCTCGATATGGATCTATGACGCGACCCCCTTCCGCCGGCATTCTCTGCGGCATAGGCCACCTGGCGGCTCAAAGTCTCCACCCAATAGCGGAACTCCGGATTGGCTTCCCCTTCAGGTGTGGCAAGCACGCCCTGCTCGCTATAGCCGAGCAAGAGAGGAGTGGCATCGTCGGCACTGAGCACGAGATATCCCCCCTGGGACTTCTCGTAGAGGTAAAGCGCCGCATTGCCGGATGCTTTTACTGTCTCTGCAAGACGAAAAGCGCCGGCCCCTTTCGAGGCCATCTTTCTTGGTGCCGACTCAAGCGCACGCGATAGCGCCTCCTCAGGCGTGACGGGGGCTGCAAGCGCGGCTATCCCTGCCGACATGCCCAGCATCGTAATCAAAATCTTTGCTTTCATGTTCTATTCTTTTATCCGATTTAACTTGGTATGACCAGACCTCCTTACCTAAACTCTTTCTGACTCCCTTAGCGAGCAAGCGCTTCAGTGGCCTCCTTGATGCGACGCATCGCCTCGCGGATATTGTCGTCGCTCGTAGCATAACTCAGACGGATATGTCCCGGCGAGCAGAATGCCTCGCCATCCACACAGCCCACATGCGCCTTCTCGAGAAGATACATCACATAGTCGCCTGAAGTGCGGATCTCGCGGTCGCCACAGCGAGTGCCCATCAGCGCCGAGACGTCGGGGAGAAGATAGAACGCCCCGCCGGGACGCATCACCTTCCATCCGGGAATATCTCGTGCGAGCTCGCAGATAAGGTCGCGGCGGCGACGGAACGCCTCGCGCATCTCCTCGACACATTCCTGCGGACCGGTATACGCTGCCTCTGCAGCCTTCTGCGCTATCGAGGACGCGCCCGAGGTGTACTGCCCCTGAAGTTTATTCACTGCCTTGGCTAAATCCTTGGGTGCTGCCAGATATCCGATGCGCCAGCCTGTCATCGCGTATGCCTTCGACACTCCGTTGACCACTATCGTGCGTTCCTTCATCCCTGGCATTGTGGCGATGCTCGTCACTCCACCCACGAAATTTATGTGCTCATAAATCTCATCTGATAGCACGAGGATGTCGGGGTGTTGGGCGAGAACCTCTGCGAGCGCTCGGATCTCGGCTTCACTGTAGACAGCGCCGGTGGGATTGCTCGGCGAATTGAGCATCAGCACACGGCTGCGCGGTGTGATCGCCTCATCGAGCTGCGCGGAAGTAATCTTGTAGTTGTTTGCTGCAAGACCTGCCACCGTGACCGGCACGCCCCCGGCAAGTTTCACCATCTCCACATAACTCACCCACGCCGGCACCGGAATGATCACCTCATCGCCGGGATTCACCGTGGCAAGCAGCAGATTGGCAAGTTCCTGCTTGGCGCCATTCCCCACCACAATCTGATCCGTATCATAGTCCAGGCCATTCTCGCTCCTGAGTTTGTCGCATATGGCGCGGCGAAGGCTCTCAAAACCGGCCACCGGCGTATAGCGCGAATAATTCTCATCTATCGCGCGCTTGGCGGCCTCCTTGATGAAGTCGGGTGTATTGAAGTCTGGTTCTCCGGCGGTCATCCCTATCACATCGACGCCCTGCGCCTTCAGTTCATTCGTCTTCTGAAGCATGGCGAGTGTCGCCGACGCTGATAGATTGTCCACTCGTTTTGATATACGGTTCATTTGTTTCTTTTGTGTTGGTTTCTGTTTCTGTTTTCAGTTGCGAGTTCTAGGTTTTAGGTTTTAAGGTTGGTTTATATTTTATTCCGCAAATATAGAAAAAAAATTTGTATATCTGCAAAATTCAGTGTATTAAAGAGTATTGATCTGATTCAATCGGCATCGGGAACAGGGTCGGTCTCCGGCTCGCGCCCCTCGATCAGCGGCACCACCAGGGTGATTGTGGTGTTAGGGTCGAGACGATGTCCCCCTTCGAATTCGCGGAAATCCGTGTAGTGCTCCAGATATTCCTCCCGCCCGTTCACCACAGTGTCCTGCGTGCCGAAAAGGGCCGTGACCTGCGACGGGTCATCGGCATTCTTGCCTATCACTCCGGTCTTCTTGTCCCACTGCTGGGCCTCGAGGCGCTCATATTTTTTCACAAGTTTCTGCGTCACCTCGAAATCCTTCAGCCCGTCGAGGCGGGGATTGTGGAAGGGAAGACGCTGACCCTCCGACTCCGCCAATTTGCGGCTCACATGCCAGGAGGGATTGATCAGGATGCGGCGGAAGCCGCGGAACATCTGGGCGAAGAATCCACCCATGGATGTGCCCACGATTATGGCATCGGGGCGCAATTGCGCGCCAAGACGCTTCAATTCGGTGAGCGCCACCTCCGGCGCCACCGACAGGTCGGGCGATATCACCTCATATTTCGAGAGCGTGCGGCGCAGACGCTGCGCTGTGGTGCTCTGGCCAGACGACTGAAGGCCGTGGAGATAGACCACCTGCCGCAAGCCGCTTTTCCCGGCGTTGCCCGCATTTGATATGTTTCCGTTATTCTTTTTTGCCATTTTTATTCTCCCATAAATATAGCCGGTCGCTCGGGCGCACTTTCGCAGGAACAGGCATCGAGAATAGCTGTCCTTTCTTCACGCAATCCACCGGATCCACGTCAAGTCGCAATTGCTCCACATTGAAGATGAGTGCGCCGGTGGTGGGGCCCACCACCACCACCTCGTCGCCGGGATGCAGTTCGCCGGCCTCCATCATGAATTCCCCTACCCCGAGCTTGCTGAAATATCTCACTGCCTTGGCGATATATTTCTTTGTGCGTGTGGCACTCGAGCCATATTTCGAGCTCCACTCCCCAAGTCGCCTGCCTAGATAATAACCATCCCAGTAACCCCGGTTGAATACCTTCGCCAGACGCGCCTCCCATCCGGCGAGTTTCTCCTCGGAGAATGTACCGTCTGCGATTGCGGAAAGCGCCTCGGAATAGCAACTCACTGTCTCAGCCACATATTCCGGTCCGCGCGCACGCCCCTCAATCTTGAACACCCGCACGCCTGCATCCACCATCTTGTTAAGGAAATGAATGGTCTTCAAGTCCTTGGGCGACATGATGTATTGGTTCTCGATATCGAGTTCGGCGCCGGTCTCGCGGTCACGCACCGTATAACTGCGGCGGCAGATCTGATTGCATGCACCGCGGTTGGCGCTCGAGTTCATCTCGTGCAGG
>OGNF01003242.1_pt1 | contig 11105 bp, 9 predicted proteins | sample 1573321 | NCBI WGS metagenome assembly OGNF01 (sample SAMEA2581911, study PRJEB24529) | metagenome | biome: Human gut stool | place: China | collected 2011
TTGCGGGGCGGTACGTTCTTTCTGGGTAATATCCGCTGAAAGTGGTGGTTATCACGGTGAGAACCACCACTTTTGTCAGCAGGATTTGGAATAAAGGGTATCATGGAAGTGCAGGTGCGTCAATATGGTTTTGCAAAATTTATCGTGGTAAAGTGGCAGAAGTAAGACTTTCTACGAATTCAGAAAATCAAATGAGCTTCTCCCACAGCGCATCTCCTGTGGTGAGGGATTCTTCCTCCACGCCTTCACTCAGACGCCTTGCCACATACCATTCTGCGCCGCTTTTGCTTTGCACTCCGGCAAGGGCGGTGTCGTCCAGCAGCACGGCAAAATCGGAAACGCTCAGGCTGTCGCCCTCCTGCGGGTCAGTACCGTCCAGCAGACGGAAACAGCCGTACCGCTGCTCCATTGCCGCCGGGTCGTCCACGATGAAGATCATGCTCTCGCAGAGATAAAAATCAGAATTGAGCTTGTCCTCACTGGATTCCATCAGCTTGCGCAGGGAGGAATCCTGTCCATCGTAATCCAGCGCAAGCCAGATGCTCTTCACGTTGACTTTTACTTTCCCGTCCCCGTTCACATCATCGGCCGCAGCTTCCAATTTGGTTTCCACCTCGGACAGGAACGCCGCGTCCGGGTCAATACGCCCCACGACCGCTACCGTATAGTCCGGCTTCACCTCGGTGACACGGCTCCACACAAAATACCCGACCGCCAGCACCGCCGCGGCAATGAGCACCACATAATACCAGTGATAATGCCACCAGTTGGCGCGGGCTTCGGCAGGCGTCAGCTCCCGGGTTTTTTCCGGCACAAGATCCTCGGGGGAAATGTTGCGTTCGTAGCGGTAGGATGCCATGGCAGTGTCCTCTTTTCGTTTCAGTCTTGATAGCTATATCATAGCATAAACTCCCGGACTGTGTATACGATCCGGGAGTTTTGTTTACACGCGGGTGCGCAGGCACTTGAGATCCGTGCCGCTCACCGTATATTCCCCGGTGCCTGCCGGGATAAAGAAGCTCTCGCCCTTTTGGATGGGCAGGCTCTCGCCGGTGGCGGTCTCGGTCAGGGTCCCCTCTCCTTCCAGGATCAGCAGAGAAGTAAAGGAAACATCATCGCAGATATCCTTGAAGCTGCCCTCCACGGCATCCACCGTAAAGTAATCGCACTGTGCCAGATGGCCGTGGAAGTCGTGAGCAACAGGCGGCTTGCGTTCGGTCACATCCAGAGCCTGCGGGATGTGGAGCTGGCGGGGCTTGCCGTCTGCACCCTTGCGGCCATAATCGTAAATGCGGTAGGTGACGTTGGAATTCTGCTGAATCTCAGCCACCACGATGCCCTTGCGGATGGCGTGGAGCGTGCCGGAGGGGATGAATAAGCAGTCGCCTTTTTTCACCGGGACGGCGTTCAGCACCTCGGTCAGGGTGTTGTCCTTGATGCGGTGCTCAAACTCCTCTTTGCTGATCTCATGGGTGAAGCCATAGTAGAGGGTCGCACCCGGTTCTGCCTCCAGCACATACCACATTTCGGTCTTGCCGTACTGGTGTTCGTGCTCCAGGGCGTAGGCGTTAGAGGGGTGCACCTGAATGGACAGGTCCTTCTTGGCGTCGATGAGCTTTGCCAGAATGGGGAACTCCTCGAACTTTACGCAGTCGGTGCCAAGGCAGCCGGGGTGCGCGTCAATGTACTGCTGCAAAGTCGTGCCGTCCGGCAGGTAGCTGGGGCCGTCCGGGTGGCAGGAGAGCATCCACGCCTCACTCAAGGGGTGCATCTCGCTCTGGATGCCGTACTCGGTACGCAGTTTTTCGCCGCCCCAGAGGTAGTCCTTGCAGCTTGGTTTCAGTTGAATCGTTTTCATCTTGCATACCTCCAATATGCCTAAAATTGCACATAAAATGACACTTTTTCCGAAAAAAGGGTGCAAAAAAGCTGCCCCGTCCATTTTTATGGCAGGAACGAGGCAGCCGTTTGTAGAAATATTTGAGAATTTATGCCTTCAGCAGCTCGGCAGCGGCGTCACCCAGCTTCGCATTGATGGCATCTGCTTCGGCTTCCGTAGGAGCAACGGCGGACAGATACACCTTGATCTTCGGCTCAGTGCCGGAAGGACGAACCATCAGCTTTGCCTTTCCACCCAGACGGAACTCCAAGACATTTGCCTTCGGCAGGCCGGTGCCCTCGGCGTTGTAGTCCAGCACGCTTTCCACGGCGATTCCGGCAATGCTCTGCGGCGGGGTCTCGCGCAGCTGTTTCATGATGGCGTCCATGGTGTGCATTCCGCTTTCGCCCTCAAAGGCGAAGCTGTGCAGGGCATTGCGGTAGCAGCCAAACTCGGCGTACAGCTGGTTGATGGCATCCAGCAGGGTCATGCCCTGCTTTGCGTACCATGCGGCGGCTTCGCACACCAGCAGCGTGGCGTTGACGGCATCTTTGTCCCGGACGTGTGCGCCGGACAGGTAGCCGTAGCTCTCCTCAAAGCCGAAGATGTAGCGGTCGGCTTCTCCGGCGGCTTCCAGCAGGCCGATCTGCTCACCGATGAACTTGAAGCCGGTCAGGGTACGGCGCAGCTCCACGCCGTACTTCTCGGCCACCGGAGTTGCCATATCGGTGGACACGATGGTGGTCACAGCCACGGGGTGCTCCGGCAGGGTGCCCAGCGCCTTGCGGGTGCGGCAGATGTAGTCCAGCAGGATGATGCCCATCTCGTTGCCGGTAATGAGCCGGTAGCCGCCCTTTCCGTCCGGCACTGCCGTGCCGCAGCGGTCGCAGTCCGGGTCGGTGCCCAGCAAAAGGTCCGGGTGGACTTGATCGCACAGCTCCAGACCCTTCTGCATGGCCTCCCGAATTTCCGGGTTCGGGTAGGGGCAGGTGGGGAAGTTGCCGTCCGGCTTTTCCTGCTCCGGCACCACGGTCACATGGGTGACGCCCAGCTTTGCCAGCAGCTTTTTCACGCATTCCAGACCGGAGCCGTTCAGCGGAGTGTACACCAGCTTCAGGTCGGCGGTGCCTGCCCCATCGCCCACACGCTGGGCATAGACGGCATCCACAAAGTCGTCCAGACATTTCTCGCTGCTGTACTCGATCTTGCCCTCGGCAAGGGCGACATCAAAGTCCGCAGGCTGTACGGCAAAGCAGTCCACCGCTTCAATGGCGGCAAGAATTTTTGCTGCCACCTCAAGGGTGATCTGGCAGCCGTCTGCACCGTAGACCTTGTAGCCGTTGTACTTGGCAGGGTTGTGGCTGGCGGTGACGCAGACGCCCGCGCCGCAGCCGTAGTACCGCACCGCCCAGCTCAGCGCCGGAGTAGGTTCCAGACGGGGATAAATATAGGCCTTGATGCCGTTTGCCGCAAGGACAGCTGCGGTTTCGCGGGCAAACACATCGCTCTTGATACGGCTGTCGTAGCCGATGGCAACTTTCTTCGGCAAGTCGGAGGCATTCAGGTAGTTGGCAAGGCCTTGCGTAGCTTTGCGGATGTTGTAGACATTCATCCGGTTGGTGCCAGCACCGATGACGCCCCGCAGACCGCCGGTGCCGAATTCCAGCTCCCGGTAGAACCGGTCGGTGATGGCATCCTCGTCGCCTGCGATTGCTTTCAGCTCTTCGGCAAGGTCGGCGGGCATTTCCGGCTGTGCCAGCCATTTTTCATAAGCCGATTTAATTTCTTCTGTCATGAAGGTTTTCTCCTCTCGTCAGCATCCTCGCCCATCTCCTGCTCCCTGCTATGCCAGAGAGGGCGAAGCAGTTAAACTTTCTTCAGATACCAGATTTTTGCGGGCGTCTGGCCCCAGCCGCCGGGCAGTTCCAGACCGGTGGTCAGCAGCTGGACGCCGCTGTAGGTGTTTGCGTCTTCGTCGGTGTACTGTGCTGCCGGGTCCAGCCCTTCCAGCATAAGGCGGGGGCGGCTGTTGGCGCTTGCCACGCCGTGGCTGCCGGTCAGGGCATCGCCCACGGCGAAGACGGCGGCTTCGCTGCCGTCCTTTGCGGTTATCATCCACGCAGCACCCAGGCCGTTGGGTTCCGGGTCCACCAGACGGTGCAGGTCGCCGCCGCGCAGCAATGCACCGTGCTGGCGATACCACGCCACATAGGGGCGGAGCTCGGCCAGTTCTTCCTCGCTGTATTTCGTCAGATCCAGCTCAAAGCCGAAGGTGCCAGTAAGTGCTGCCGCCATCCGTGCTTCCACCGTGGAGATGTGGCCGGTGCAGTGGTTGGGCACGGTGGAAAAGTGCGCCCCCATCACGCAGCCGGGGTAGAACAGGCTGGTGCCGTACTGGACGACCAGACGGGAACGGGCATCGGTGTTGTCGCTGCACCAGATCTGCGGGCTGTAATAGAGCATTCCGCAGTCGAAGCGGGCACCGCCGCCTGCACAGTTTTCCAGCAGCAGGCCGGGGTACTTTTCGGTCAGGCGGCGCTGCAATTCGTACACACCCATCACATAGCGGTGGTACACTTCACCCTGCTGTTTTGCAGGCAGTTTGGCGTTGTAGACGTGTGCCAGCGAGCGGTTCATATCCCACTTGAGGTATTTCAGCGGGCAGCTCCTTAAAATTTCATCCAGTTGCTGCCAGATACCGTCCACCACTTCGGGGCGGCTGAAATCCAGCGTATACTGCTGGCGGATCTCCAGCGGCTCGCGTCCGGGGATGGTAAATGCCCAGTCGGGGTGTGTGCGATAGAGGTCTGAGTCCGGACTGATGGCTTCTGGCTCGACCCACAGTCCCATCTCCAGTCCCAGTAGATTGATTTTCTTGCACAGGCCGGGCAGATCGTCCGGCAGCTTGGCTTTGTCCGCTGCCCAGTCGCCCAAGCTGGACGAGGTATCGTTGCGTCCTTTGAACCAGCCATCGTCCAGCACGAACAGGTCGATGTCCGCCTTTTTGGAGGCAGCAGCCAGTTCCAGCAGCTTTTTCTCGTCGAAGTCAAAGTAGCAGGCTTCCCAGCTATTGATGAGCACCGGGCGGGGCGCGGTCATATCCTGCCAGCGGGGCGGCAGTAGCCGGGTGCGGATGGCGCCATGGAAACGGCGGCTCATCTCGCCTAGCCCCTTATCCGAATAGACCATCGCGGCTTCCGGTGCGGTAAAGCTCTCGCCGGGAGCCAGCGTCCAGTGGAAGTGGTAGGGATGGATGCCCATCACCAGCCGTTCCCCTGCGTCGGCACGCTCGGCTTCGATGAGGTAGTTGCCGCTGTACACAAAGGCAAATCCCCATGCGTCGCCGGTCGTTTCGGTGGTATCGGCATGGCAGAGGGCGACTGCCGGGTTGTGGGCGTGGCCGGGGATGCCCCGCATACTGCCAACGCTCTGGATGCCGCAGCGCAGCGCCGCACGTTCCGGGGTGCGCTCCGCTGCCCATGTACCGTTCAAGGTGATCAGTTCGAGAGCATCCGGCGCAAAGTCGAGAGTCAGAGAAGCCGCCTTGTTCAGGGTCAGCTCCTCGGACGAGGTGTTGGTATAAACTGCCGTGCGGGTGATGAAGTCCTCGGCTTCGTAGACGCTGTACCGCAGTTCCACGGCCAGACCGCACGCATCTTTCAGGAAAACGGAAAGCGTCTCCACACCCTTTCCATCCCGGAACATCGGCAGGTCGGGCAATTGGGGTTTGCCGATATGCACTTCAGCACGGTCGAACACGAACGCCGCCGCTTCCGTGCCGTCGGCGTATTCCGGGATGACGGCGGGAGTGCGGTTATCAGCGGTGCCGCAGCCGGAAAGCTCCTGCGGCAAAAGATCCGGCCAGCAGCCGGGGTCGCTGTGGGGCATCCGGGCATCCGCAAGGCTGGGCACATCCTCCGGCAGACGGGTGCCGTAATAAGTGTGCAGCACCATGCCATTAGGGGCAACTGCCAGCTGGTAGCTGGTGTGGGTGGTATGCAGGGTAAAGACGTTTTCGGTGCAGACGATCATTGGGTACTGTCCTCCGTGTCGGTTTCTTCTTCCGGTTCCTCTTCTTTGCGCCCGGCCTTTTCCAGTTGGGCAAAGGCGGGGCGCATCAGGCTTGCCATGCCAAGGGCAGAACCTGCGCCGCCGATGAGCAGCCACAGGGGCAGCAGATAGACGAACCACGCCGGGGCCGCCTTGGCAAGCAGCGGGAACCATGCCAGAAACGCAAGGATGCCTACACTGGGCAGCAGGTTTGCAAGGGTCATGCGGCCGCTGTCCGCCAGCACCGGCAGAACGCCGGGATAGGTGAACCGTGCCAGCAGGGCAAAGCCCCAGCTGCCACAGCAGCCTGCCAGCACCAGCAGCAGAAAGGACGCTGCCGCCAGAATGCCATTGCCGGCGGTGTCCTGTGCGGTGGCGGTGCGCAGCCCGGTGAGGGCGGCAAAGCCTGCCAGCAAAAGCACCAGCCACAGGGCAGTAGATTGCTTAAAATCCCGCTTGAACGCCTTGAAAAAGTCGGTATGGACGGTGTAGTCCTCCTTTGCCGCCATCTTGTTCACCACCGTGAACAGCCCCAGGGTGGAGGCTCCGGCGGTGACGATGGGCAAACAGCACACCAGCCACAGAAGGTTGACAAAAAGCAGATCGCCGATCTTCCCCATAGTGCGGTAGAAGGGGCTGTCGATGTTGGTCTTTTTCATGGCGTTTCCTTTCGGGCGGAGGGCTCAGAGGGGCGGTTTACTCGCCGATGCTCTTGAGGTACTCCAGATTTTTGTCGATGAGGGCGCACCGCTGCTTTACGCAGTCCACACTGCGCAGCGGGTCGGCGGGGGTGTTGAAGGCGAAGTCCAGCAGTTTGTCGATGGTGGTAGAAGCTACATGGAGACGGGTATCGCTGGCTGCATAATAAATATACACGCTGCCGTCCTCATCGGCAATGGCACCGTTGGTGAACACCACGTTGGAAACATCGCCCACACGCTCCCAATCCCGGGGAGCGATCAGGAAGCCGGAGGGCTCTGCGATCACCTTGCTGGGGTCGTCCAGTGCGGTGACGAATACATAAATAACGTACCGCAGCCCGGCGGCGGTATTCCGCACGCCGTGGGCAATGTGCAGCCAGCCCTTTTCGGTCTTGATGGGGGTGGCACCCTCGCCGTTCTTTGCCTCGGTGATGGTGTGGTAGCGGCGGGGACTGGTGATGATCTCCTCGTCAATGACGGCGTGGGTGATGTCCTCGCACAGACCAAAGCCTACGCCGCCGCCGGAACCGGTGTCGATGAAGTCATCCATGGGGCGGGTGTAGAAGGCGTACTTGCCGTTGACGAACTCTGGCAGCAGGTCTACATTCCGCTGCTGGGGGCTGCGCTTGGTGACAAGGTTCGGCAGACGCTCCCAAGTCTTGAGGTCTTTGGTGCGGACGATGCCAGCGGCAGCCACGGCAGCGGACAGGTCATTCACCGAAGTATCCTTGCTCTCGGAGCAGAACACGCCGTAGATCCAGCCGTCCTCGTGCTGGGTCAGGCGCATATCGTAGACGTTGGTCTCCTCCGGGCAGGTGTCCGGCAGCAGGATGGGCTTTTCCCAGAAGTGGAAGCCCTCCACCGGGCTGTCACTTTATGCCACGCCGAAAAAACTCTTGCGGTCGTTGCCCTCGATGCGCGCCACAAGGTAATACTTGCCGTTCAGCTTGATGGCACCGGAGTTGAACACGGCGTTCACGCCCAGACGCTCCATAAAGTGGGGGTTCGTCTCCGGGTCGAGATCGAACCGCCACGAAAGGGGAATGCTCTCACGGGTCAGCACCGGGTTTTCCCACCGGTCGTAGATGCCGTTGTAGAAATCGGTCTTTTTGTTTTTGCGGGCCAGGTAGGCATCCTGCAAAGCCTTCTGGCGCAGGTATTCGGGGTGGAGTTTAGACTGTGACATCGGGGTTCCTCCTTATCAGTTCCATGCACATTCTGCCGTTGTGGTAGGGGCACTTCCACGGCTCAAGGATGGGTTTGCGGCTGGACGGTTTTCCGTCTGCGTCCACCTCCCAGAACCATTCACTGCCGGGGCGTTTGTCCACCATCACGTTGCAGATGTAGTGGTAAATATCGGCGGCGGCATCGCGGTATTTTGTATCGCCGCTCTTGTTGTATTCGTTCACGAAGCCCAGTACGCTTTCGGCCTGTACCCACCACACACGGGTGGTGTTCACCTTGCCGCGCTCGCACTCATTGACCACCGAGTGGTCAATGTAAGCTTCCTTGTAGATGTGGGCGGCAAGGTCGGAGTTGATGGCGTGGATGCGCTTGGAAAGCGCTGCATCTCCCAGTAAATCGCAGCCCCAGTCGATGAGCCAGCTGGACTCGATATCGTGGCCGTAGCTGTACAAATCGATGATAGAGTTGTAGTGCTGGTCAAAGAACACCAGCTGCCGGTGCAGCTCCGGGGAGTAAATTTTGTGCTCGTAGATATCCAGAATGCGGCGCAGGGCCTTTTCCACCTCCGGGTCGCGGCTGGCCTGATAAAGCCCGGCGTAACCCTCGAACACATGGAGCAGGGTGTTCATGGTCTTTGCCGCCATGACACCGTTTTCCGAGAGCTTTTCGTTGCTCTCCGGCTTCCAGTCGATGGTAAAGGCTTCCAGATAGCCCTCGCTGTCGGTGCAGTGCTGCTCGATGAGATGAAAGATCTTTTTTGCGTAGGACAGCGCAACGGGGTCTTTGGTCAGCCGGTAGTAAGCGGAAAGGGCATAGATGGCAAAGCCCTGATTGTAGGTGTGCTTGGTGGTGTCCAGCGGCTTGCCGGTGTAGTCGCAACTCCAGTACACACCGCCGTTTTCCACGTCATAGCAATGCTCGGTGAAAAACTGGTAGGCGTGGCGGGCATCCTCGGCAAGGTCTGCCCGGCCGGTGAGCATGGCAGCCTCGGAGAAGAACCACAGAATGCGGCTGTTCAGGATGCAGCCCTTTTCGGCCTGTTTGTCCAGCTTCAGGTCAAAATCCATGTAGCCGTAAAAGCCGCCGTTTTCCTCGTCCCGCAGCCCTTTCCAGAAGGGAATGATGGTTTGCAGCAGCATTTCTTCTGCTGCCTGTTTGATGGAAGACATAATACAGAACTTCCTTTCTGTACAAAGTAAAACCCTCTCGGTCACGGCTTGCGCCGTGCCAGCGCCCGGTAGGGGACGTAAGACCTCTTTTTGCAGAGGCGGCGATGCGAAGCATTGACAGAGAGGGTTGGGCTTGACACTTAGCGGATGCCCACCTCGTGGTCGGTGGGGCCTGCGTTATCGTGGGTCTTGATGTAATCCACCACCTCGTCTACGGTGGTGAAGGCCAGACCGACATAGCTGTCGGCGCAGCCATAGTACAGAGCGATGCGGCCGGTGTCGGCATCCTGCAGGGTAGCGCAGGGGAAGCAGACGTTGGGCACGAAGCCGCGCTCCTCATACCACTTTTCCGGGGTCAGCAGGAAGTTGCCGCAGCGGTACAGTACCTTGCTGGGCTCGTCCTTATCCAGAATGGCACCGCCGATGGAGTAGACAAAGCCATTGCAGGTGCCGGTAACGCCGTGGTAGAACAGCAGCCAGCCCTCGCTGGTCTCAATGGGGGCAGCACCGCCGCCGATCTTCACGCTCTCCCACCAGTTGGAGCCCTTGCTCATCACATGGCGGTGACGGCCCCAGAACTCCATATCCGGGCTCTGGCTCAGGAAGATGTCACCGAAGGGGGTGTGGCCGCTGTCGGACGGACGGCTGAGCAGGGTGTACATCCCGTTGATCTTGCGGGGGAAGAGCACCGCATTCCGGTTGAAGGGAATGAACGGATTCTCGATGCGGACAAAGGTCTTGAAATCGGTGGTCTTGGCAATGCCGATGGACGCACCGTAGAAATCCTGACACCAGATGATGTAGTAGGTGTCCTCGACTTTCACCAGACGGGGGTCGTAGGCATACACCGGCATGAATGGCTCACCCTTCTCGTTGACGAAGGGAATCTTGTCCTTGTCGAAGGTCCAGTGGATGGCGTCCTCGCTGTGGCCCAGATAGATGTAGGGCACACCGTTGACCTGCTCGCCGCGGAACACGCCAATGAACTTGCCCTCGTACGGCACGACCGCACTGTTGAAGATGCGGGCCACGCCCTCCACCGGGTTGCGGTCGATGATGGGGTTCTCGCTGTACCGCCACACCGGGCCGGTGGCATCGGCGGGCTTTTCCTGCCAAGGAATGTTGGGCAGGGCGTCGCAGAACATTTTTACGTTGCTCATAATCAAAAACTCCTGTAATAGAAGGTTGTTGTTCTTTTCTGCCACACTCTCCCGGCTCCCTGCACAGAAGCCGGGAGAAGCAGCAGATGATGAAGGAGAAAAAGTGGATAGCGATTTTAGCCTTTCACCGCACCGGCAGCCATGCCGCTGTAGATTTGATCCTGACACAGCAGGAACACGATGAGGGCGGGGATGATGGTGATGATGACACCGGCGCAGATGTAGTTGTACTGGTTGCCCATGGGGCCGGAGAACACATACAGTGAGGTGGCAACCACCTGATACTTGGTCTTATCCTGCAGATACAGGTTTGCCATGTAGTATTCGTTGTAGGTGGACACACCCTTCAGGATGGCGCTGGTGACGATGGCGGGCTTCAGCAGGGGCAGCAGGATCTTGAAGAACACACCAAAGTAGGTGCAGCCATCCAGAATGGCGCTTTCGTCCAGCGTGGAGGGAAGGTTCTCGAAGAACTGCAAAAAGATATAGATGGTGATAACGTCCGTGCCCATCATCAGGATGATGTAGCCGGGCATGGAGTTCACCAGATGCAGAGCCGTCATGATCTGGTACACCGTGACCTGCGAGGCGATGCCGGGGATCAGGGTGGCGATGGTGAACAGGTTGCGGATCAGCTTGTTGCCGGGGAACTTGAACCGGTTCAGCACATAAGCCAGCATGGCGCTGATCATAATGCTGCCCACCAGCACGCAGATCAGGATGATAAAGCTGTTCAGGAACGCCTTACCCATGTTGGCCTTGTTCCATGCGATAATGAAGTTATCGAAGTTCAAAAAGCTCTTGGGCAGGGTGATGACGTTGGTGCTGGCATACTCTTCCTTCGTCTTAAAGGCGGTGAAGATACAGGACACGATGGGCACCAGTGCCACGAAAGCGGCAAAGATCAGCAGCACATACTTGCAGATATTGATGAGGATGCGCTTCATTTTGATTGCGTTCA
>OGNF01003245.1_pt1 | contig 11095 bp, 14 predicted proteins | sample 1573321 | NCBI WGS metagenome assembly OGNF01 (sample SAMEA2581911, study PRJEB24529) | metagenome | biome: Human gut stool | place: China | collected 2011
TTAAGGATTATGACTTTTAGCGCCCTGCCAAGTTTTCCAATGTCCGCAGGTGTTCTTTGGAAAACTTGGCAGGGCGCTTAAAGTCATAATCCTTAACCTGTTTTTCTTTCGGCTCCTGCATCTGCTCCATATCAAGCTCACCACTGCTTAGCTGTGCGAGCAGATTATCAATTTCACTTTGCGATAGTACCTCGCCCACCGGTCCTCACCTCCTTCTTTCTTTACGCAGTGCCCTGCGTATTACTGATAAAGAGGATTGCTCAAGGTTACATCAAAAATGAAATCAGATCCATACAAAGCCTGAATTCTGCTCAGGATTTCATCCTTTACTGCCTGCGGATTCTCAGATGCTTCCTCCATGGTATACTGACTGAAGGCTTCGGTAATTTCGCCCTTGATCAGATCTTCCTTGTTTACAAGATCAGCAGAATAAGTCTTATAATCTGCATTCTTCTTATTCATGGACAGAACGATCGAAGTGCTTACATAATGTACTTTACTGGTATTTTCCCCACTGCTGTTTGTGGCAGCGGAGGGCTTTAGCTGAATCGTCATATCGGCGATCGTATAAGTATCAATATCATCAATGGCGACTGTTTCTGTCTCCTGTGACTCTTCATCCGTTCCTAATTCCAGCTGGATTGCTGATGCCACTTCCGTGACAAATGCTGCTGTTTTTTTATTCGTATTCAGTACACTGAACATCATAATTGAGGTCAGAACAATATTCACGATCAACAATACAAGAATTGCGACCGAAATGAGGTTTTTCTTCATGATAGTAACACCTTTCTAGTTATAAGAACTTAATGCGTTATAAATCCGGATTTCCACCCGACGGTTCATTGCTCTTCCTTCCGGTGTGGAATTATCGGCAATAGGAATGTATTCACCTCTTCCCGAATGCTTCACCCTGCTCATATCAAGTGTTGTATTGTCGCGCAGATAGTAAAATACGGAAAGTGCACGCCCCGCACTCAGTTCATCATTATTCGAATACTTCGCACCGGACATCGGAACGTTATCTGTGTGTCCTTCTATTTCGATAGTCCCTTCTGCAAACCGCTGCAAAATAATACCGAGCTGGTTCATCATGGACAGAGATTCCTGTTTTAATTCTACTTTTCCCGAATCAAAAAGCAACGCTCCATTTACTGTAAGCTGCACATACTGTGAAGTAAACTCGATGTCCACTTCCTTATCCAGATTTTTCTCTTCGAGAGCTTCTTCCACCTTTCCTGCCAGTTCTTCAGACTGCTTCATCTGCTCCTCGTCCACCATTTCCCTGGCTTCCTCGAATTCCTTGGGCATTTCCTCACCCTCCGGATTCATGCCGGTGCTGTTAATGTACTTATCCAACTCATTCAACTGGCTTACACCGTTACTGATCAGCATGCCATCGCCAATCGCAGAAGCACCTCCACTGAAAATACTGAAGGTCTGGTTAAAGGATGCTGCCATCAGCTCAAACTTCTGAGCATCCATTGTGGACATGGAAAACAACATAACGAAGAAACAAAGCAGAAGGTTCATCAGATCCGCAAAGGTCGACTGCCACGCTGGCGCTCCCTTCGGCGGTTCTTCCGGCTTTCTCTTAGCCAACCTCTTCACCTCCCTCGGCAGATGCATTGGCACGGTCTGCCGGTGCCAGGAAGGATTTCAGTTTTTCTTCGATAACACGTGGGTTTTCACCTGCCTGAATCGAAAGCAATCCTTCAATAGCAATTTCTTTCATGGTAATTTCATTTGCATTATTTAACTTTAATTTAGTTGCAACCGGCGTACAGATCCAGTTAGCAAGCAGGGATCCGTATAAGGTGGTAATCAGTGCTACCGCCATAGAAGGTCCGATACTGCTCGGGTCATCCATTTCATAAAGCATGTTAACCAGACCGATCAGTGTACCAATCATACCCCAGGCAGGACCCATGGCGCCCAGGTCTTCCCAGAAGGAAATTTTGCTCTTATGGCGTTCTTCAATGCTGACAAGCTCGGTTTCCAGAATGCCGCGTACCAGATCCGGATCCGTACCATCCACAATCAGAAGGATTCCCTTCTTCATAAACTCGTCATCCAGATTACCTGCGGCCTCTTCCAGAGAAAGAAGTCCTTCCTTACGAGCCACATTGGAAAGGTCAATAATCTGACTGATCATGGACTTCACATCGTTTGCAGGAGTCTTGAACACAAGTAAAAAGCTCTTCAAGCCGGCCACATAGTTTTTAAGGGTTGTCGATGCCATAATCGCAAAAAAAGCGCCACCAAATGTAATAATTGCTGACGGAGGATCTATGTATCGCCCAAAGTTCTCTGCACCTGCATTACTGATAATACCATATATACACATGCCAAAGCATAACACTAAACCAAGAATTGACGCTAAATCCACTTTGTATCACCTTTTTGCGTTAATCTGCAAAAATATCCTTTCTATACGATTTTACAAGATTTTTGACCTCTTGTCTACTTTCTTTTATAATTATTTTCCTTCCGGTTGTAAATAGAACAACCGTATCCGGCGTTTCTTCAACAAGTTCAATAAGATCCGGGTTTACCAGTACTTTTCTACCATTCATCTTCGTAACTTCAATCATCTGTCCACACCTCCGGAAAAATACCTTAAGGGAACGGGCTGCTTCTGCCCGTTCCCTTACACCTTTATGCGTTTTGAAGCTTCCTCTGCTTCTCTTTTAATTATTGATTGTAACTATTCAGCACTACCGTTTCAGATTGGTCAGTTCTTCCAATAAGGTATCGGATACGGTGATGATTCGGCTGTTGGCCTGGAAACCACGCTGGGTCGTAATCATTTCGGTAAATTCAGCAGAAAGATCCACGTTACTCATTTCCAGTACGCCGGAGTTCATATAACCACCATCTGCGGTAATGTCCTCCCCCACTCCGTTAAAGTCTCCGGAGTTCTGTGTTGCGGAATAGAGGTTATCTCCCTCCTTGGAAAGACCGGATGCATTGGCAAAGTTTGCAACTGCGATCTGTCCTAACAGTCTCTTCTGTCCATTGTCATAGGAAGCATAGATCTTACCATCCTTCCAAATGGCAATACCACTCATTTCACCCACCTTACGTCCGGAACCGATACTCTTGCTGCCACCCTTCGATCCTACAAAGGTAGAGCTTCCGTTGTTGTTCTGGTTCGAGGTTGCAGAAAAGTCTGCGGTGATGTTCTCAAAGCTTGGAAGCTTATCCTGCTTAAACTCAAAAGTAATTGCGCTCTGTGTCGCAGTATCACCCTTAGCCTTTCCGACATTGATAAAGGATCCGTCCTTTGTGCTGTACTGGAGATGAGCTGTAATATCTGCCTCTGGTCCTTGTGCAGTGGCACCAAAGGTCACATAATCGGATATCTTATCACCGGCTGCAACGACAGATTTTCCGTTACTGTCTAAAATATCATTGATTTTCAGGTAGAACATGCCATCATCTGTAGTAGGATCAGCATCATGCAGTGTGCATCGCACGGTATACTTGAATCCCTTGTTATCATATATCTCAAGGTTGACCACTCTTCCTTCTTTGCTGGTTACGTTGGTATCATTCGTATCAATAATACCTGCGAAGGTTGCCTGGCTGGTTGCCTGTGCCGGATAGGTCATATTGGCTTCGGTCATAACACGGAGTGCCGTTACGGTATCCTGCTTGATCGTGGTAGGATCTTCGGTATCCGGAAGCCAACCCATAACATTGTAACCTGTACTGGTCATGGCAAGGTTACCGGCGCCATCCACATAGAAGGAACCATCCCTTGTAAAAAAGTTCTCACTTCCGTTATTCACAACGAAGAAGGATTCTCCCGTAATCATCACGTCAAACGGATCGTTCGTTGTCTGTGTTGCACCCTGCTGGGTAATTGCGGTTTTAATCGCACTGGTCTTGGATCCAAGACCGATCTGACGTGCATTCGTACCACCGACACCGGTTGTTGCATTGGCACCGGATGCTGCCTGTGTGGTCTGATACATCAGGTCACTGAATGTCATGGACTGTGACTTGTATGCGGTTGTATTTACATTGGCGATATTGTTACCAATAACGTCCATTCTTGTCTGGTGTGTTTTAAGACCTGCCACACCAGCATATAATGATCTCATCATAATGAAATGACCTCCTTGTTTTGAGCCGTCTTTTCATTCCGTCTGTCAGTCGGGAATGTATGCCTCCGTAAGGTCCGGCTTATATAATAACGGCTCCATCAATATTTGTAAAGATATTTTCATCTGTTTCGTTCTGCTGCATTGCGGTCACAACAGTATTATTGGGAATGTTCACAATAAATGCCAACTGATCCACAAGCACCAGGGATTCTCTGATTCCCTTTTGAGAAGCTTTGGCGGTTCCTGCCTGCAAGCGTTCCTTCTGATCCTTTGTCAGTTCAATGTTTCTGTTTGAAAGCCGTTGTGCAGCATGCTTGGAAAATCTCACTTCCCTGCTGCCCTGTGTACTTTCCAGAATTTCCTGAAAGCTTTTCCCATCCGTGGTTTTTACAGGAGTGTTACCTGTTATTCCATTCAGGTACTGATCCTGCAGCTGCTCAATCGTAAGGAATCCATTATTCTTCACGATCATGGTTGTTCTCCTCCCTGAGATCCTTATGCTTCCTGTGTCTTATCAGCGTTTTCACCGTTTTTTCCGGATTCTCCTGCATTTTCCTGTGCTCGGTCATGTTCCTTTACCAGCTCCTCCATACGCTCCACGTACTTCTGAAGCTTCGTCGCATAATCGTCCGGAACAAAGCTCTTCTGATAGGTTGTCATTGCTTCATAACCCTTCTTCAGAGTTTCTACGGTTTCTTTATCGCCATAGGTTAACTGGTCAATACCCGGAAGCTTGTTCATTGCTACGCAGAATGCTACGGCAAGATCATAGGAAGACTGATATTCCTCGCTGATGACTGCAGTGACATCTTCTGCGGAATACTTCGTTCCGTCAATGGATACATATGCTTTGTTGTTTTCGTAGGTAACGTATTCCACCGTTCCCTGAATTGTCTTGGATTCTCCGTTTGAATCGGTCGAGGTTACTTCTACAAGTTTTCCTACCATAGAGGATGCTCTGGATAATTCCATGGAGGACGCCATATTCTGCATCTGCTCTACCTGGGAAAAGGTTGCATACTGGGATATGTATTCGGTATTGGATGTAGGCTCTAACGGATCCTGGTACTTCATCTGTGCTACCAACAGTTGTAAAAAAGCATCCTTATCCATACCACTGTTGCTTTTTGTTGCTTTTTTCGCAGAGGTTTCTGCTGCGGTCTGCTGAATCTCGCCGTCTTTAACTACTGCACTTACTGCCATATTCTCTCCTTTCTGACTTTCCTATGCGGTAAAGTCTACGGTATTTCCGTTTGCTTCCATCATCTTTGCGGCAAGCACCTCTTCTTCGGTTGCCTCTTCTTCAAAAGATGCATCCAGGGAAGCAAGATTGATTCTTCTGGGTGTTCTGCGCTGCTGTTCATACGCTTCCTGTCCGGGATTCTCCTGCCCCTGCCATAAGCTGCTCTCAAAGCCTCTGGTGTCTACGGATACTTCAATGGCTTCTACCTTCACTCCCTGATCATTCAACGCTTCCTTAAGCTGTATCATCTGCGTTTCCACAGCAGTTTTCACGGCTTCATTCTGTACATGGAACATTGCGGTAATCTCTCCTGCATGGTTCGTAAGCTGCACGTGAACGGTTCCAAGACTCTGCGGATGAAGCTGCATTTCAAGGGAATCCACATTCGGTGTAATCCGGATCCTGATGTTACTTAAAATCTGATCCATGATTTCCTGCGTGTTCGAGGTATAAGCGGTCGTGCTTTGTGTAAACCCGGTTTCATTCACCGCTGTGCGGTTCTGTAACGGATTGTTAAGCATTGCCTGATCGGATACCACATTGGCTCCGGTATCTTTTCCTGCGGAACTCTGCCTGCCGCTTTCCTGTTTCGTGGCACTTCCTGAATCCCCGGAATCGGCTTTCGTCATCTGAACGGTTCCTGTTACATTTCCTTTACCATCCGTTTCCAGCGAAACCTCCTGCCCGTTCACACGAATGTCCACATTCATTCTCTGCTCTTTTTCTTCTCCATTAACATTTCCATTCACAGATTCTTCGCCGGATGTCCCATCTGCCGGAACATTTTCCACGCTCTGCATCCATTCCTGTACGTCTGCCATCGCACCGGTCAACTCTTCCGGTGTCAGGGAAAGGATCTGCTGCAGCTCCCGGGTCAGTTCACCTGCCATCTGCTGCAAGGACTGGAGCTCCTGAAAAAGTGCCTCATTGGTTAATAATGATGAGGGATCCGCTTCGCCGCTTAAGGTCAGAACAAGCTGGGATAAATTTGCCGGATCAAGTAAAGAAACCATATTAAATCCCAGAATCTCCATTGCCTTCTGTAAATCTTCTTCCGACACATCAAGGGTTTCCATTATGGAATTTTTCATCTTGTCGGCGGCTTTGGTGATTTCATCGGCCTGTTTTTCAAAAGAGCCGGTCTCTGGCGACCGTTCCGTGTTATTCACATCGGGAATCTTACGGCTGTCTGTGGTGTTCTTCGACATTTCCGTAACATTCGCTGTTCCGGTACTCTTCGTTACAGCTGACGGACGCGTCTCATACAGATTGCGGTTTCCTGTCGTTGCCTTGTTCATCGCACTTCCGAAATTACTGTCTGTTCCACAGGTCTTAGAGGGAACAGCATTTCCGGTATTGATGTAATCAGGCAGCGAACCCGCGTTCTTTACAGGTGCACTCGTCATCTTTTTTCCTCCTTTATTATTTTTTCAAGGTACAATGAATATATCGGTCAAAGGAGTAACCTCCTTAAGACTCCGGATCCATAATTTTAGTAAGCTGGGCGGCAACGACCGGATCCATCGCACCTAAAATCTTCCCCCGGTCGGCAGCATCCATCACACTTAAAATTCTTGCTGCCAGATCAAGATTGTCGGTCATATCTTCAAAAATTGCAGCTGCCTGCTTGGGCTTCATTTCGGAATAAGCCTTCGCATAATCCTTGACTTCATCCGTTTCTTCTGTCTGCGCTGCCACCTGTTTATACAGATACTCTGCCGTAGCAGGATCCATGGATTCGTAATACTTCTTATAATCCTCGATTCCCGGTCCCTTATCAGCATAGACTACTTCTTCATAAAACTGGGTCTTAATCTTCTCAAATTCCAGCTGGCTGTCCTCAAAGGTCTTCAAACGTTCAATCTCTGCCTTTAACTGGGAAACCTCATCGGTATTCTCGGTATTGGCGGATTTTGCCCGTTCCAGCTCCAGTTCCAGCTCCTTGATATAATCCACGGCCTCCTGCAGACTGCTATAGCCGCCGTATGACTGTGAATCATCGGCAGGAACTTCCGTATCGCTGTTCTTTGGAAGGATCAGATTCACAACCGGCACATCCTTTAATACCGGAGTCAGCACATTACTTCCAAATCCACCCAGATCAAGCTTTACAACCAGACACAGAATTGCAATCCAGATCAGTACAATGATAAAGGTTACCAAAAATACCGATCCGCTGCCTGGCTCCTCCTCATCTGCAAGATCTGCCTCCTGGCTGGCAATTTCCTTTGCCCTTGCCCTTGCTGCCTTCTTCTGGTCCTTCTGCTCCTTTTTCAGTTGTTTCTTTTCTTCCTTCAGACGCTGCTTTTCCGCTTTTGCCTCTTCGGGAGTCATTACATCTCCTACTTCCGAACTCAAAATACTCTCTCCTATGCTTTCCTGCCGTATGTATAACTGACAAGCTCATCGATTTCCTTGGATTCCCTTTTGTTTTCTTCCTTCACAAACTGCTCGAACGCCTTCTCACGCAGCTTCTCCTGTGTTTTGCTCTCCTGCATGGCACTCTGAAGGGCAAGCCTTGCTTTCTCCATGCGGTCCTGCGCACGCTTCACATTAAGCTGCTGGTCGGCAATAAACTCATCCATACGAAGCAGTGCTTCTTTATTCTCAATAATATCCATGATATTCAGGGTGTTTTCCCGTAAAGCGCGCCCCTCGTCTTCATAAGCCTCTTTACGTTTCTTTAACTGTTCGAGCTTATCCTCTTCCTCGTTCAATGCTGCCCTCGCTGCTGCGAACTCATTCTTTGCCTGCTCTTCCAGTTTCTTTTTTATTTCCAGAATGCTCTGCATCCGGTATCTAAACTTAGCCATCGAAAATTTCCTTCAGCATGGATACGGTCTGTTCAAAGGTAAACTTATCGGACACATCCTGCATCAGGAATTCATTGACTGCTCCGATCCTGGAAACCGCATAATCAATGTCGGGGTTGCTTCCTGTCTTATATGCACCGATATTAATCAGATCCTCTGCCTCTGCATAGGTAGCCATGACATTCTTAAGCTTACCGGCATAGGACTTGTGCTCCCTCGTTGCGATCTGGCTCATGCAACGTGAAATGCTCTGCAGCACATCAATCGCCGGATAATGATTCTTATGCGCCAGCTTACGATCCAGCATAATATGTCCATCCAGAATGCTTCGTGCCGTATCGGTGATCGGTTCATTAAAGTCGTCACCGTCCACAAGTACAGTATAAAGTCCGGTAATCGAACCCTTATCCGAACATCCGGCACGCTCTAAGAGCTTCGGCATCTCCGAATAAACACTTGGCGGATACCCCCGCGATACCGGAGGTTCTCCACTTGCCAGTCCAATCTCTCTTTGTGCCATAGAAAAACGCGTCATGGAGTCCATCATCAGAAGGACATCCTTTCCCTGATCGCGGAAGTATTCCGCGATCGCTGTTGCTGTCTGTGCTGCTTTCTTACGCTCCAACGCCGGCTTATCTGAGGTTGCAACCACAACGACCGAACGCTTCATGCCCTCCGGTCCCAGGTCTCGCTCAATAAATTCACGTACCTCTCTGCCTCGTTCGCCGATCAGTGCGATGACGTTAATATCTGCTTTTGTATTCCGTGCAAACATGCCCATTAAGGTAGACTTTCCAACTCCGGAGCCTGCGAAAATCCCGATTCGCTGTCCCTTTCCAACAGTGATCAGGCCGTCTACAGCCTTTACTCCCAAAGGAAGGACTTCGGAAATAATCTTTCTCGACATGGGATCCGGGGGCTTCGCCTCTACCGAATATTCCTCACCCGATAAGACCATCTCTTCATTCGGGCGTCCCAGTCCATCCAGCGTACCTTTAATGGTGCACCCGTATTCTCCACGCTGCTTCCCGGTCCGATTCCTTCGACATCCTCATAGGGCATCAACAGGTTTCTTCCGTTTCGGAATCCAACCACTTCAGCAAGTGCAGGCTTACTGCCTGCATTCGCCGCACTCGGATAAATCATACAGATATCCCCCAGCTTTGCTGAGGGTCCCGCTGACTCAATGGTCAGACCTACAACGTTTACTACCTTTCCGCGTACCTTGAATAAATCATCTGTGGATACGGATCTATATTTATCAAACTGAATATCTGATATATCCATCCCGGTATTCCCTTTCTGCTTAGCAACTGTTCAGTCCCTTCACAGTTACAATGCAAAATCCTTTCCAAAACCGGCTTTGCCAGTGGAATTTTGCTTTACTCAGGGCTTCTGATAAGCAAGCAGCATCAACCGGCGTTTCAGTTCTGCAAGCTCGGTATCGAGCGAGCAGTCATACACACCACCTTCTGTTTCAATCATACACTGTGCCCGTGCAAGTGCTGCATCTGAAACAATCTCTACCGATCCGCTCTGCATACCGGCTTCTTCCAGCAAAGCCCCCTTCTGTTCCTGCACATAAGCATAATCTTCTTTTGCCACATGAACAATGATAGAACCTGTGCCATCCACCTTCAGCAATGTATCCTGTAAAAGCTTCAAAACCAGCTCCTTGTGTTCCTTCGCCTCCACCTTGAAAATATGACTGTAGACATCACACAAGGTATCAACCATCAGCGGTTCCATTTCTTCGAGCTTCTTTTGATATTCCTGTTCCTGCTGCAGCCGTTCATCCTCGCACTGCTTCTGCAGCTCCTGCACGGAATCAAGTCCCTTCCGGTATCCCTCCTGATAGCCCTGTTCATTCGCTTCTTCAAAGGCTTTGGCCTTCATCTGGTCAATTTCAAGCTGCGCCTGTTCCTTTTCCTGTTCAAGCTGCGCCTGCAGGCTTGCCAGTTCATTCCTTGCCTCTTCAATTTCCTGATTTAACTGCTCCTGCTCCTGAATGGAAGCATTCTGCTGGGAAGCAGCTTCTGCATCCGGCTCTAATAAAACATCGACCTTCTCGGCATTCAGTCCCTCCGTAAAGCCATCCTGCGCTGCCACAAGCTCGTGCTCCGGCTGACGGCTTCTGCGCTCTGCTTCCTCCTTAAGGCGCTTTTCCAGTATGGCATTCATATCAATCACACGGGCATCCTCACCCAGGTGAACGAAACCCGCTTTATATAAATTACTAAACAATGATCTCGTCACCTCCGCCTCTGGAAATTACGATTTCTCCGGAATCCTCCAGCTTACGGATGATATTTACAATCTTCTGCTGTGCCTCTTCCACATCCTTCATGCGGACAGGTCCCATAAATTCCATATCTTCCTTAATCATGACAGCAAGACGCTTGGAAAGGTTATTAAAGATTGCATTCTGTACCTGTTCGTTTGCACCCTTAAGTGCAAGCCAGGTCGTTATTATCCACATCACGCAGCACACGCTGAATTGCACGATCGTCCAGAAGAAGAATATCTTCGAATACGAACATCTTCTTGCGGATTTCGTCTGCCAGCTCCGGCTCTTCGATTTCCAGTGATTCCATGATGTGCTTCTCGGTTCCACGGTCTACTGTATTTAAAATATCTACAACCGCATCGACACCGCCAATAATGGTGTAATCCTGATTTACTAAGGATGACAGCTTGGATTCGAGCACCTTCTCCACTTCCTTCACAATATCCGGGCTTGTCCGGTCCATCACCGCGATACGCTTGGCAACATCTGCCTGACGGTCCGGAGGCAGGGCGGAAATAATCAAAGCTGCCTGTGATGGAGGCAGATAGGACAAAATAAGGGCGATCGTCTGCGGATGCTCATCCTGAATAAAGTTAAGCAGCTGGGATGCGTCGGTCTTTCGCACAAACTCGAACGGTTT